>MDSY01142663.1_pt1 | contig 13504 bp, 12 predicted proteins | sample 811131 | NCBI WGS metagenome assembly MDSY01 (sample SAMN05326643, study PRJNA326480) | marine metagenome | isolation source: seawater | place: Atlantic Ocean: South West | collected 2010
AAATGAGAAAAAGAAAAAAGGGTTTATTTGGAGAAAAAGTAGATTCTAAAAAAGAAGATTCTAAAAAAGAAGATAGTAGTAGTAAAAAGAGTAAGTCAAAAGAAGAAGCTACGCCGTTTAAAGATGAGCAAAAATACACGAGACGATCTTCTTTAAAAAAGGTAAAACCGATCGTTCAGAATCCGTTGGAGTTTTTAGATACGATGGTATTTGATGTGTCTAAAGTAATGGAAGTAAAGAAATCAATAAGAAAATCCTTACCAGGAAGAATACCTAGAGAATTGAAGAATAAATCTTGGGGGCAAAATATAGTAGAGCAGATAATTCTTTTTTACAAAGTAATAATATTTCACCAAGATTGCGTTAAAATAGTGTTGGACTTAATACACAATATCTCCAGTGCGAGTGATACACGTTTGGATGAAATATTGGCTAGATTAAAAGAGCAAGTAGCAAAGGATAAAAAATCAAATAGCGAAGAATTACAAAAATTAGCAAGAAAAGCAGCAACAGAAAGAATAGACAATCTCGAACTACCAGTTAGCCAAGAAGACGTTGACAATTTGGCAGTTGTAGGAGACAGCGATACAGAGTACGAGAGAAAAGTCAGAGCAAAAGTGAACGAAACCGATTCGGAGAAGAGAGCACAAGCGTCCAAAAGAGTTCGTGCGATGATATCGTCGAGGCGTGTAAGGTTATTTTATTTTTTGCTGTATAATAAATATACAGTAACGGACAATGAGATAGTTCCGCTTTCTACTAAGCATCCGATGAGTAAATTTTTGAAGTATTTCAATAAATTTATTGATAATAAAGCGAGGAAATTTTTGCAGACACCGTCGGAGACGGAGCCCAGGGATGAAGCTAAACAGGTGGGTGAGTTGCGGCGAGACATGTTGAATAATGCGGGTGATGATTTGAGTGAGTGGGAGAAGATGTATTTGATGTCGGTGGTATTTAAGAATCGTGGTGGAGGGGGTACGTTTTTCAGTCCTTCTGGTTTTTTGTCGAGTAGTTTTGGGAGTGTAGATGACAAGTTAGATGATTTTAAGGCAGTGGAGCGGCAGATATATGAGTTTGCGTGTGAGCGAGCGATGTTGATATTATTTGATAGCGGGTTTAGGTTGAATCATAAGAAATTGAAGAAGTTTGTAGATGAGTATACGGCATTAGGTGGTAAATCGGAAGGTCAAAAGATGAGTACGAGCCAAAAGGCGGAAGATTATATAGCGCAGATGAAAAGATGTACAGTTATAATGAGAAGGGGGTTATTTAAGCGGCCAGTATTAGAGTGGTCGTATGGAGAGAGTGTGTATGAGCATGTGTTGAATGACGCTTATAATATAAGGCCAGTTCAGTTGTTAAAGGAGATACCGGACAATCCAACATATGCGAGTAGATTGAGGGGAGCATTTGATAGAAAAACGGAGTTATTTCAAAAGTGCGAGAATCCAACTGTTGCGTGTATGCCAGAACTTTCGGTGGGTCGTATTATGTATTTTTTGATGACACATTTGTTGTTAATACATAGGATATTAGTGCGTTTGAGCGTTGAGAGGCTCACGGCGGCGAGTGGAAGTACGGCTTATATGTTGAAGAAGAGTAGTAAAAAGTCGTATTTGAAGTATACAACGTTATTTGGGCCAGGAGATGTTGAGATGTTTGAAGAGAAGTTTGTAAGGTCAAATTCCTCGCAGCCGATAAACATAGTAGATATAAGGACGATGATGGTTATGGATGCACAAGGGTATAATTTGGATCAGAAGGGGAGCGATGATGTATTGACGGGTTTTATGGATACACGTTCAACAACGTTGTATAATCGTTCGAAGGAAAAGGATCCGCATGTTGGTATTAAGAAGAAGGGGTTGGTTCCGTATCAGTTGAAATATAATGATTTTGAGAATTTGATACATAGGGTGTTGGCTGAATATGACAATATGGATTCGTTAATAACGCCGTATGAGCGTGTTTTTATGAGTTATGCGCTTTCTAGGTGGAGTACAAGAATTTCATCGTGGCGAAAGAAGTTGAAATTGCCGATAATGTCAAAATCTCAATTGGCCCGTTATAGAGTTGCTAAAGAACAAGTTCAGACTATACAGCGTCGTTCGAGTGGTTTTGGGTTGTTGGATAAGTTAAGCAAGAAGCACGGTTCGGTGAAGGTTACCAAAACGTTGTTGAAGTTGAATAAGTCGTTATCGCCAGAGCAGCGGAGGTTGAATAAGAAGTATGTGAAATATATAATGTTGTCAAGTAAGTAAGATGAAATTTAGGTTAAAAACGTTGTTGTTGTTGTTTATTTATTTGATATTGGTGAGTTATTTGATAAAGAGGACCGCACGGGAAACTTTTGCTGTGAATACAAAGCCTCCAAGTTTAGCTATATTAATGGCGGTAAGAAATTGCGAAAAGTTTTTACCTTTTATTTTTAGAAATTTGAATTCGTTGTGCGATGCGTTCGGTCCTTGCACTATTATTTTTGCGTATGATAATTGTACCGATAATTCAGCAGAATTATTAAATAAATACGCACAGCAACATAATAGTAATGGGAAAGTTAAAGTTATAGTTAAAGAAGTAAAAAACAATAATTCTAGATTAAGAACAGTTAGGATTGCAAAAGCGAGGAATGCGTGTTTAGAACAAATGGAGGGTTTGAAAGTTTTACCAGAATATTTCATAGTGTTGGATCCAGATAATGTTAACCAAAAACCCTGGAATGTTCCTAAAATTAAAACTATTATTGAAAAAACTAATGCTAAATGGGATTCCGTGTCTTTTAATACGGTCGATTATTACGATATATGGGCTCTGCAATATGGCGAATTTATGCATCATTGTTGGGCATACAAAAGCGGAGCCCGAGTAGTTGGTATTATCAAAAGAGATATATTAAAGAAGTTGTCTAAGTTGGATAGTGAAGATTTTTTGGAATGTTATTCTGCATTTAACGGGTTTGCTATATATAAAACAGAGATGTTTAAGGGCTTACGATACGATGGGTTGTATGAAAATGCTAAGAAATTATACGCCGAAGATAATATAAAAAGAACGAATAAATTTCTAAAAAGTTTAGATAAAGGTATAGATTTGGATTTAAATGAAAATAAGGAAATATGCGAACATATATACTATCATATGACGGCTATAAATAAAAGAGGCGCAAAAATAAGAATAAGCCCACAAAATATATTTACTAAATAATAAAGTTAATGAAAAAGATTAATAAAAAGGCCAGAGTTTTCTATATAACTCTATTTTTATCGATATTTGTCTTGATAATTGCGGTACTTCTACAGAAAGTAGAGTTTTTCGAGCAAAAAAAAGGGTTCAATTATCTTTGGTCTAAGAGAGTAAATTATTTTGGACCGTATAATGACATACACAGCGAACAAAAAAGCGATTACCGAACAATTGAGAAAGAAGTTAAAGGCGCAAAAGATGTTCTTTATATTCGTAATACGGGAAATAGAAATCCCGCAGTAAAAACCGATTTATCCCACCTGGTTGATTTATTGAAATACGTAAAAGAACCGATTATATTGGTAACGGCAGATGGGGTTAGATCAGTTCCTTCTTCGTATGACAAAGATTTAGTGAATAAACTTCTTTCATCTCCTAAGATAAAGCGGTGGTTAACCCAAAATTACGATAGAACTCTCGAGCATTATAAGTTAGGATATTATCCAATTGGGTTAGATATGCATACAACTAAGTTTTATCCGAATAATGTTAAAACAGCAGATGAAAAATGGCAATATTATTTGAAGATAAGAAGGAAAAATTCTAAAAACAAGAAGAAGAATATTTTTTGCGACGCACATTTATCGATTACGAATAAAAGACGAAAAGAAATGTACGATATCTTGAAAAATAACAAACTTATAGATTTTCTTCCGAAACGAATATCTGGAGGAGAAATAATGGAAAAATACAGTTCTTATAGATACGTATTATCTCCTGTAGGTAACGGGTTGGATTGTCATAGAACTTGGGAGATTATATTGTTGGGTTCGGTGCCCGTGTTGGAATCGTCGAGTTTGGATGATATGTTTTTGAATAATAATTTACCCGTGATGGTAGTGGATGATTATAGCAAGTTGAATAATATGTCGCAGAGTGAGTTAGATAATTGGTGGAAAGCGAACGAAGATAAGATGAGCGATAAGAATATACTGGAGAAATTTGAAGCGGAATATTGGTTAAAATAAGAGAAAATACAACAATTTAAAAGAAGAGAACATATCAAAGTAAAAATACGGATGGATTTGATAGATATATCGATCAGTATTGATACTTTAGAGGATTTGACGGTGAAGCAATTGGATAAAATAGTAAATTTGTGGAGTGCAAAGAGTGGTTGCGAATTAGATTCTGGGGGTCTAAACTACGCAGCGGCCAAAAGGAAGGTTTTTTATTTGGAGAATATGAAGAAGTTTTCTTATAAATACACCACAGAAGAAGCGGAAAAGGCCATTAAAATAAAGCGTGACGCAGCATGTTCAAAATTGATAGCATCTTTATCGAGGTTTTTATCGCCAAAACTAGTGAAATCAATGACAAAAAAGTACGCTTTCATAAAAACAATAGTAAATTTATCGAAAAAAGTGCTATCCAACTTGGGTCCAGACCCCACAAGAGGCGCCGCAGAGAGAATGTATCAAGTATGTCTTGCTCACGAGATGCAGCACGTGTTCGGATTTAGCAAGGGTACGATAGTGATGGAGAGAACGATAGACATGTATTATCCACCGAAGCCGAAGGGTGTTAGCCACGACGATTATATGGACGGTGGTAATTTGTATTTGGGGCGGCATAATAGGACGGATATAGAGTTTATGCGTTGGATAATAGAGTTGAAGAATGTGGAATCTTTGAATAATGCGTGTAAGAATCAGTTGTGTGGTTATTTGAGGCAGTGTGATGCGAAGAAGGATGGTTTGTTGATAAATTTTAGTAGATCGAGGAGTGTTGTGGAGTGGAGTTATGGGTGGGTGTCATAATAAAATGTGCGTTAAATGTAAATGAAATTTACGATAAAACAAATCATTTTGGTTATTTTGGTTGTTGTATTGGTTAGGTTAATTATAATTAGTAGAAAAGAGGGATTTTCTCAAGTTTCTGATAAAAAGGTGTGTGTAATATTATTTGGTTTTGCTCCTCGTAGTTTTAAACACGTACACAAAACGATAAAATCAAGAATTATTGATGTATTGCGCAAAAAATTTTCGAAAGTTTCGGTTTACCATTATAGTTTATTGTCAAAAAAAGGGTTAATAGAATCTAATAGACCAGGAGAGAATGGCATGCCTATAAATAATGACGATGTAAAATTGATGCCAGTAGAGAAAATGGTTACAGAGTATCAGGAAGACATAGATATACAGGATTATGTTGATAAAAGCTGTGGTCTAGAACGCTACAATCATAAAATAAATCCACTCCGACAGTTTTATCAGGAGTCAATGTTACAAAAGGTTTTCCCAGTAGACGATTATGACGCTTGCGTAGCTGTGACGAACGATTCGTATTGTTTGAAAGACGTTAATATACAACATGTATTAGATGTCTGTGACAATGATAATATTATATATACCACCACATATAATAAGTATCGTGGATTGGCGAATGGGTTTTATATATGTTCTCCTTATGCTTTTAAGAAGGTAACTAATAGAATAAATTATTATAAAGAGCGTTGTAAAATGTTGAATGGTGGTGTTGAAAATCCTGAGCAGTTTTTGAAATATTCGGTTGAAAGAGACGGGTTGAAGAACAAGGATACGGATTTCTTTTATTTAAAGATTCGGGCAAATAAAAAGAACACATCCTATTTAACATTAATGGAGGAAAACGGCATTTCGAAGAAGACTGCGGATGAAATGAGAGCAATGTTTGGTGATAAAATGATAAAATGATAAAATGATAGAAGCAATATACATAAGGTATAAAATGTGAATTAATAATAACATGGAATTTATTGATGAAGAACCCGTTACAAAAATAAGGGGTTTATTTGATTGTGCAAATCCTGAGTGGGCAAGTTATTTAATTCCGATAAGGTCGTATTTTTCGAAAACGGAATATGAGTTTGAGGCAGTTACAAAGGAAAATGTAGATAAGCTAGAACATGTCAGAAAAGGGTATGATATAATAGTGAAGGGTAATTTTGGTGCTAAATTGGAGAATTATTATACTACGGGAAAGCCTCATATATATATAAGTTATGAGAGTTATGACGTTCCAGCGAATATAGATGTACCGTATAGTTTGCGTTTTTCTAATGTGTTAAAAGAAGAAAATGTACAAAATGAGAAATTTATATATCTTCCGTATATTTGTAATTTTTTGATGAAGGGAAAGTATAGTAATTTTAGTTGTATTCGGAAGTATAGTGTGGCGTATTGTTCTTCGAATAAAGTAGCGATAAGGGAGCATATTTTTAATGAATTTGTGTTGAAATTTGGAGTTAATGAGTGTGTAAGTTTTGGAAAATGTTTTGGAAATTATAAAGAGACCAATAAGAAATTAGAAGGAGATCATATGTCGAAACTACTTCGAAATTCTTTATCTGAGTGTAAATTTATGTTGTGCTTTGAGAATAGAGATGTCCCAGGGTATATAACGGAGAAGATTGGATTAGCTCATCGTTCGGGATGTATTCCAATATATTTGGGTACGAATATTATAAAAAGATATTTTAATCCAAAAAGTTTTATAAATTTGAAAGATTTTAAAAGTATTAAAAGTTGCGTGGAATATGTCAATAATTTGACGGACCGTCAAATAGATGAAATTCGCCAAGAGCCAATGTTTATAGAGGAAAATGGCGTGGTTTCAAATAAGATTCCAAGAGAATTAAGTGTTATTAATCCCACAGACGACAATGTCTACAAATTTAGAAAATGGACCAGTAAATTGGTAACAAAGCCCATTAATATTGTGTATTAATAAGTGTTTTACGCCGCCAGTATTGGTTTCTCATTTATTGGTCTTTTGTCTGGATCTGTAAGGCCACCCATGAAGTTAGCAGTTTCTGCTATATTTGCAGAAGTTTGTATAATAATGTCAAGTAACCGACCTAACATTCTATAGTTAGTAGAGATATCACCTGAGTCTGAATAATACATACTACCTTTAAATGGTCCTTCGTATTGTCCTTCTAGGTCAATGGCAGCATCAAGATCGTTCTTAAAAAGACTTCCACCGTTCGCCCCCGTATAATCTCCATCAAGTACTTTATTTAGTATCTCCTTCATTTTTAAGGCGTGATATTTTATTTCTAATGACCATATATCTGGGTTTTTATTAATTTCAGATCCTGTTGGTGTATCTTTTTCGTCGTCTCCATCTAGAGTAAATAATTCTTTTTTTTTGTATTGTAAAATAGCTAACGAAGCTAAGATTAATAGAATAATATATTTCCAATAAATTTTAACAATATTAACAAATTTTTTGAGGATGGTATTCATGGTTATATATAGAATAGATATTAATCAGAAGCATTTTTTTTAAGATCGTTGAGTAAATCAATGTAATCGTGGGTGTATTTTAGGAGGTGGGTGGTTGAAGTAAGAACACCAGTGATAACATCGCCTAATTTATCTTTATCGGTTAAATCTATGGAATCGGGGGGTTTAAAACCTTGGTCGAGAACGTGTTTTAGATGAATATAAGAAGGATCCTTATCGATCATATCGAAATCGCTAGAAAAGTTATATTCAGTTTTAATGATATTTGCGGTATCTGAAATACTTTGTTTAATTTTATTTTCAGGTGATATTTTTTCTACTTGTTCTTGTGAAAGGGATTGGGTGAAAAGTTCAGTTGATTCTTTATAATGGCATAAATTTGATAATAGCATTAATAAAATGAGGATGTAATGCCAGTAATTTTTAATAATGTGTTTAAGTTTGTTGGAAAGGGAACTCATAATATAAATAACATATATTAAAATTTATTAAAATTTAGATAAGGAATCGGGGAATATATTGCAAATTTTGCCAGTATCCAAAAGAACAGATACACGAGCCAAATCTAAGTCAACATTTTGGACAGTGCCAGCAACAAATTCATTGGTTTTAATTTTTCTTTTAACACGCATCCCTTCTGTAAATACAGCAGCAGCAGCGATACGTTGTGTGTTTTTGTATTTATTGTCCCTATCTTGAGCAGCCTTTTTAAGAAGTTCAATTGTTTCACCGAAAGCGCCCTTTTCAAAGATTTCGGCAGTACCGTGTTGGAACCCATTTTCTGGCGTTAATACGAGTTCTAGGAGAGTTTCCAGAGGAACACGTAGTTGGTGTTCGAGGTAGTAAAGACCGTCGAGTTTTTGTGAAGAAGTGAGGAGGTCGGGGTGTTGAACACGTTCGTGTTGAAGACCCGTTCCTTCGATAAAGACGTAAGGTATTCTTTCGCCAGATTGTGGTGGATCGATGGAGTTTTGTTCTTTGAGGCGTTTAGCGAGTTGAACGTGGGGTAGGTTGATGGTGGGTATTTTATCGGGGCATTCGCATTGTCCAAAATCATTTTCTTGGGTGTGGCATTTGGTGCATTTGTAGCCAGTTCTCAGAGTTTTGGATAGTTTAAGTTTGTTGACGGGTACTTTATTGGTGATGAGGTCTCCGACGGCATATTCGGCGAGTTCTTTCGCTTTGGTGATATTTCTTTCGTAGAAGAGGGTGTCGAGAACTTTTTTGCTTATGTCCTGTACATAAGGGCAAACATCACGTCTAACGAGGTGTATACCCTTTGCGTCGAGGTGGTCGCTTTTATCGGGGTTGACCCATTCGAGGTATGCGTATCGTTTTTTGGTGAAAAGCATGAAGGGGTACATAACTTTTTCGAATTCGAGTTCGACGGGTTTTTTGTAAAGATGTTTGTTACATGAGTCGGCGGCTAGTTCGCTGAGTCTGAAGATTTCTTGCATATAGCCAGGTTCTTCGGGTTTAATAACGGTGCCATTTTTATCTCTGGCGACAAATTTAACGTAGCAGGAGTCTGTATCGCCGTAGACGACGTCGCATTCGAATGTATTTTCGCAGTGATTTTTAGTTATTTCGATGAGATGGCGGCCCTTGGCGGTAACGCTGCTGGCGATGGGTTTCATGGGTAGAAATCCGTTAGTTGCTCCGGTGAATCCGTAAACAGAGTTCATGCTAACTTTGATGGCGAGTTGTTCTGCGTTATAGATGCCTTCTAAGGTGGCGTTGTTGTCTTTGTTTGCTTTTTTCATTAGTTTTTTGACGGCTTTTCTTTGTTTCCATAGTTTGTCGAGGATTCGTGGTAAAATGCCCTGAATATTTTGGACGAAGTGGTATGTTTGTTTTATTGATTCGCCCGTTGCGTCGTCGGTTTGTTCCCATTCGATGGTTTCAATTTCGTGGTTCATATTTTTAACTTTGTCGAGGTCCTCTGGTAATATCATGGTGCTGTAGCACAAGTTGAAGGCGATCATGATGCTGGGATAAAGGGAAGCGAAATCAAGACCGCTGACGGCTTCGAAGTATGCGCCCTTATTTGCGTGGAGTACGGTAGCGCCGAGGAATTTTTCGGTTGATTCTTTTTTATCCCAGCTGGGTACAAGAACGTTAGAAAGGCGAGTTTCGTATGTAATTTGTGAGAATACTTTTATTTGTTGGCCACGGGTGATAAGCCATTCGATGGGAACTCGAGTGATATTGGCCATACCGATGAGGTTGATGAATATCATTCGAGCGTCGGTTAAGCGAAGAGGTAGGAGGGTATCTTGGACGCAGTATTTAACGCATTCGGCCATGGTTGTGGCGTCCATATTCATTTTGAAGAAAAGGTCGATGGGAAGGAGGTCAATTTTGTTTTCTTTGAGGTAGTGTTCGCTAACTCTGTCGAGTTTGTAGCTTTCGAGTTTAGTTTCACGTTTAAACCATACGTAAAGATCGACTTTGTATACACCAGGCATGTCCATTATTCTGAAGAAGTTGGAGCCGTATGCGGCGGTTACGAGTTTGGCGTCTTTCATTTCTCCTGATATGTTGGGTATTCTGGTACAAGAAGTCATGAGATCTGTTAGGTCGTGGAGTTGGAGGCGTTTGTATATGTATTCGTCGTCGAAGCCGTAAATGTTCCATCCCATCATAACGTCGGGGTCAGTATTTCTAATAAAGGCGAACCATTTTATGAGTAGTTCACGTTCGTTTTGGGCGCATTCGCAGATATCAGCGCCTGTTTCTGTGGTATCGCATGGGGCAATGCAGACGGCGTGTTTTAAGTATTGGTCGGTTCCGTATTTCCATAAGGAGGTACAAATAATTCTAATTTGGTCGCCTTTTTTGGTGGCGTCGGGAAAAATGGTGGGAAGTTCTTTTTTGATATCTCTATCGGCGTTGATATTGAATTTGGCGGAGTGTTTATCACGAGTTGCTTTGCTGTCGCATTCAATATCGAAGCTGCCGATAACAAAAGGAGCAGTGGCTTGTTTGTCTAGAAGAGGTTCAAGGGCTGTGTATTTAACGGAAACGTTGAAAGAGCATTGTGAGAATTGTGTTTGAGTGTCGATATATTTGTTAATTTTAATCCATCCAGCGGTGTTGATATTTCTAGTGTGGCAGAAACGAAGCATGGGGTCGATATTAGATTCGTATAGGTCCCATAGGGAAGGGGGTTTATCGGGATGCCATTTGATGAATTTTTTGAATATGAAGGAAGCAGTTTTGAAGGCGGCAATGGAAGTGAATTTAAGGCGTAGGAAAGGGAATGTTTCTTGATTTGTGAAGGGGTATAGGATTTTAGCTTTAACGAGAGTGACGCTGACGATGTGTGTTTTTTTTTGACCGAGGCGTTTTTTTATAAATTGTAAAAATTTTTCAGTATAATCGGGGGTCCAAGATTTGTATTGTTTAGGTATTTTGATGTAAAAAGCAGGAGTAAAGTTGTCGATGGTTACGCCGATCGAGTCACCATTTTCATTGCAACCACAGCAAGTTATATGAAATTGGTCTTCATAATCGTAGGATTTCCAAGTAAGAGCTTGAAAAGTGATAGGGTTACCGTCGGTAGAAGAAGGTTTTCTGGTCCAAGTGTCCATTTTATTTATAGTAAGTGTATTATTTTTAAGTCTGGAAGTTGCTGATAGTATTTTAGTATCCAAAAGGAAGAGCACACCGACCGTTAAATATTGATAGAATATTGTAATTAGTGGCATATATATTAATAGTAGTAACAACATTACCAGATAAAGATTTTACTCTTAGATTTGCTTTATCAATGCGAGAGAAGTTACAAGTTCCAGAAGGTTCGTGTTCTTCGGGTCGAAGTGCGAAAGATTGTAGGAATATGTGTCCATTTTTGGGTATTCTGGAGTGAAATTTGAAGGGTTCCAAGTGGCTAAAGTACATGCTTGGTAGTGGATTATTTAAATCGATGCCGTTAAGAGATAGATATGCGCTTTCTATTTTGGGTATGTAGTCTCCTGATGAGTTTTTCATGGTCCAAATAATTTCTTTAACGGGATGATTAAATTTGAAAGGCGCCTTAATGAAGGCGTCGCCGTTGGTGCTTAGAAGTTCGGGATCTTCGTCGAATTGGACTTGTTCTATTAAGTATTCGAGTTTTTGTTGTGTAAAAATTTTCCGTTCGGAATCATCGAGATGAAAATAGTCGACAATGAGATATTCGTCGGAAGTTGTAGAGCCACCTAATGTATTTGTTGGCGTATTGTCTTGTTGTTTGAAGGTGATTTCAATTGAGACTTGGGCATAATATAAAGCTATTAGAGGTAAAGCAGCCCCGATATTTTTATTGAACCAAAATTGAAGAGGTATAAGTACCGTAGCAGGGCTTGCTGTATTATTAGTTCCAAGGTCATTACCCATCATTTCGATGGTTCCTGCACTTTTAGTATTGGCATTGGTGGTTAAATTTGGTTGATATCCTCCAACTTTATCATCAGAAACTGTGAGATCGTGCCATATATCTAGCCATTCGCCGTAGTGTCTATCGATGAGATGTTCTCCAATTTTAACGTCGATGAAGTCGATATAAGAAGCCCAAGTTCTGTTGGTCACGGTCTGCTGTGTTGTTTTGAAGTGGATGTACATACTTCCAACGAGATCTCCTGTGCGGCTGATGATAAATTTTGATTTTGAGCCATTTTGAAATTTTTTGTCGGGGTCAAGTTGTGAAATTTCCCGTGAGAAGTTGGTGTATTGATTGTAAATGGCTTTGAAGAATGTAATTTTGGGGTCTCCAGTTAGAAAAACGTCTTCTGCGCCTTTTGTGGCGAGTTGCATGAGTCCTCCTCCCATTGTGTCTTTTATCTAAAAGCGAATATTTTTTAGTTGAAATAACGAACAACTAAAAAACACTCGCAAAAGTGAGTGTTGAGAAAAAGCAAAAGGGTTAAACCGTAGGATTGCGCAAATATATCCTTACGGATTCGATATCATAATAAAAAATAATCAATAAAAAGCAGATAATTTAGTTGGAGTAAGCGAGACCACCCATACCAGAGACGACACGGAGGACGTTGTAGTTGACGGCCCAGATTTTGACGGTACCTGTTACGCCGCCGTCGCAAGTTAGGGTGGCGTTATCGATACGGGAGAAGTTGCAGGTGCCAGATGGCTGGTGCTCTTCGGGGCGAAGGGCGAAAGAGTAAACGCCAACGTTCCCTTCATGAGCTGGGACAACAGAGTGGTGGTAGTATTTCTGGAGCTGAGTGAAGTAGGTCTCCTCACGGGCCGCAAAGCGATCGTGACCATTGAGCATGAGCTTCCAGGTGCGGTCGGGGTCGGAGGTGAAACCACTCCATACAAGCTCCTTGACGGGATGGTTGAAGTTAAGGCGGAACTTGGTGCCCTGGGCCTCATCACCAGGGAACTGAAGCTGGTCGATGAGGTACTCGTGGCTCATCTGGGCGAAACGCTTGCGCTCTTCGGTGTCGAGGTAGATGTAGTCAACCCAGAGCTGAGCGGCTGCGAAATCGATATCGGTAGTAGCTGGGTTGGCGAAGGTGATGTTAACCTTTACCTCGTGGTATTGGAGAGCGATCAGGGGAAGTGCAAGTCCAACGTTGCGGTTGAACCAGAACTGAAGTGGTATGTATGATTTGCCTTTCAGGACGGTGGAGGTGTCGCTGAGAAGAAGGTTGGATTTAGGCTTGTCAGCACCAGTGGTAAGGCCGTACCAGACATCGAGCCACTCACCGTAATGCTTGTCGATCTTTTGTCCGCCGATCTCTACCTCTATCTCTGATACGAACGCGGCGAAAGTATCATGGGCGGCGGCGGTGGCGGTGTGGGTGTCATCGAGAGGGATGGCAAGGTGCATGGCGCCGATAAGGTCACCGTTGCGGCTGATGGTGGCAGAAACCTTAGACCCCTTAGCAGGGGTTCCGTTGAAAGTCTGCTCGATGCATTCCATCGAGAAGTTGGTGTGGCGACGGTAGACCACCTTGAAGTAGGTGATCTGAGGGTCTCCAGTAAGGTAAACGTCTTGCGCGCCGTAGGCTACTAGTTGCATA
>MDSY01050033.1_pt1 | contig 13503 bp, 12 predicted proteins | sample 811131 | NCBI WGS metagenome assembly MDSY01 (sample SAMN05326643, study PRJNA326480) | marine metagenome | isolation source: seawater | place: Atlantic Ocean: South West | collected 2010
GTGATGACGCCTTCATTGCCGACTTTCGCCATGGCTTCAGCGATCATGCCACCGACTTCGGTGTCGCCGTTCGCGGAGATCGTGCCAACTTGGGCGATCTCGTCGTTGGACTTCACTTTCTTGGAGTGGTGAGCCAGGTCGCTGAGGACTTCCGTCACGGCCTTGTCGATACCGCGCTTCAGATCCATTGGGTTCATGCCGGCGGCAACGCGCTTCATACCTTCGCGAACGATGGCCTGAGCAAGAACGGTTGCAGTCGTTGTACCGTCACCAGCAACGTCGTTGGCCTTGGAAGCGACTTCGCGCAGCATTTGCGCGCCCATGTTCTCCAGCTTGTCTTCAAGCTCGATCTCTTTTGCCACGGTGACGCCGTCCTTCGTGGTGCGCGGAGCGCCGAAGGATTTTTCGATAACGACGTTACGGCCTTTCGGGCCGAGCGTTACCTTCACAGCATTGGCAAGCGTATCTACGCCTTTCAGCATGCGCTCGCGTGCTTCTGCGCCGAAAACTACGTGTTTGGCTGACATTGTTGATTACCTCTTTGAGAATTCTGTCTGATGAAATGCGACGGGCGCGAGCTTAGCTCTCCAGCACACCCATGATGTCGCTTTCTTTCATGATGAGCAGCTCTTCGCCGTCGACGGTCACTTCCGTGCCGGACCATTTGCCGAAGAGAACGCGATCGCCGACTTTGACGTCGAGTGCAACGCGCTCGTTGTCGTCGCCAATGGCACCGTTGCCGACAGCAACGATTTCGCCTTCCTGCGGCTTTTCCTTGGCGGTGTCAGGAATGATGATCCCGCCTTTGGTTTTCTCTTCTTCCTTGACGCGGCGCACGACGACACGGTCGTGCAGGGGACGAAGTTTCATTGGATTTAGCCCTCTTGTCTCTTTGACGAGTTCAATTGAATTTAGCTCGCGAGCAGGAACATTCAGGGAGGTTTAGCACTCACCCCTACTGACTGCTAACGATGGTGGGCAGTTAAGAGGGCGCTGGGGCAGCGTCAAGTTCGTCATTGCGAAATTTTTGTAAGGATCGCACGCTTCGTGCAAAGCGGCTTATGAGATTGGTAAGATAGCTTCTTTCCAAAATATGAATGGCAATGCCAGAAAATATCTCGGCAGATTGACGGTAAAATATAACTCCTGTGCGACAACATCCCCATAACCGGGAGACAGGATGTGCAGGGTAAACTAGAGGATCTGGTCGAATCGCTGACCTTTTTCGCCTTTGTGGCGATCACGGCGCTTTGCCTCTGTTTCACGTTTTCCGTGATTGTTTATTCGATGGGCTTTCCGACCGATCCTCATAAATTTATCGTGGCAAATCTGTTCATTGCGGCCTGCGTGGCGGTCCCAACTGCAGCAATTGCAGCACAACACGAATACAAGATGCGCATCTACCAGCGAACCCTCGAAGACATGGCGTCTACAGACGCTCTCACCGGTTTGCTGAACCGAAAATTCTTCAAACAGTTCGCTTGCGAGGAAATGGCCCGTATGGGGCGGACAGAAATGACCGCAGCCGTTGCGTTGTTTGACATTGATTACTTCAAGGCGGTCAACGATCGGCACGGGCACGCCGCTGGGGACAGGGTTCTCCGCGAGATTGCCGCGGTGGCATATTCCGAACTGCGCGGTCCTTTCGACAAGCTTGGACGCTGGGGAGGCGAGGAATTCGTCATCCTGCTAAGTAATGTCGACGCTGAGCAGGCTCATAGCGTTTGTGAGCGTCTTCGGTCCTCGATTGAAAACCATGTGATGATCGTTGATGGGCAGCCGGTTAGTGTGACGGCCAGTTTCGGCCTGACCATTCTGCCGCCAAATTCGGACTTTGACGAAATGCTCGAACTGGCCGATTCAGCCTTGTATAAATCCAAGGCCAATGGGCGAAATTGCGTGACAGCCTCGCGAGAGTTGACGCTGGCCGCCTGATGGCATCCCGGACGGGACCGGGGTCGATCAGATTAGGGGGAGCGGCATGTCGGGGTTCAATCCACAAAAGCTGAGTGATGCTTTGGTAGGCGCACCGTCTTTGGAGGTGTTGTCTGCAAAGCGGCCTGAGTTCGCCCATGTGCCGAAAGTCTGGTCAGATGTCTTGAGGCCGGAGCTCGCGCGCCGCGAGTCTGATCGCAAGGAAGCCATTCGAACTGCGATCACGCGGTCGTGTACCGGCGCGGGATTGCCGATTTTTGTCGCCATTCTTCTCGCCATTTCTTCCCTGATGTCATTCAACATGATGTTTCCGGGCATCATGTTTGTGATCATCCTGTTCGCGGCGGTCGTGTCCGGTCCCGCCTGGATCAGGGTTTTCACGATGAAGTCCCAGACCAAGCAGTTGATTCTCGCTGCCGCATGTGAACCGTTTGGCTTCTCTTACGATACTTTGCATCCAGATCTTTCAGGCGTTGAAGACTTTCGGTCTCTGATGCAGCGCGCGACGGAGCTGAGTGCGGCCTATTCCGCCGGTTCGGGAAAGACTGTCCCAACGCCATTCGGCATGATCTCCACGGGGTCCGGCAATGGCATCGAGGCGCCCACCCCAGCCTACGAAGTTCTCAAGGCAGCAAAACTGCTACCTAGCCATTCGCGGCGCAAGTTCGAGGATATGATTTCAGGGGAAAGGGCCGGCGCGAAGTTCGTGCTGGTTGAGGCTCGCCTCGAAACCGGCGGGAAAAACAGCACGACCGTTTTTCAGGGCATTCTGGCTCATGTGGAGTATCCGGAGCGTTTTCTGGGGCGGACTGTGATGGCACGGTCCGGTTGGTGGAAGCGCGGTCGCGATGCGGGTGACCTGAAGCGTGTGGATCTGATTTCCAGGGAATTGGAAGACGCATTCACCGTCTATTCCACAGACCAGGTTGAGGCGCGGGCACTCTTGTCACCTGATCGCATGGAGCGCCTGATTGCCCTGGAGCGGCACTTCTCAGGCGGAAAGCTGCGCGGCGTTTTCGAAGATGGGCATATGACGCTCGCGCTTGAAGCGGACGATCAGTTTGAAGCGGGTTCAATCTTCCAGACGTTGGTGGATCCGCGCCGGTATGCATCTGCATTGGTCGAGTTGGGTCTGGTATGTGATCTGATAGATGGCTTCCTGACCCGGGACTGGGTTCGCGGGCGGCTTTAAGCCCATCACCGCGTATCGAACTTGTCGGTCTTGCGGTCCCCGAAGATCATGCGCTGTTCGAGCCGTCGTCTCAGCGCAGCGTAGTACGCTTCAAGAAAGGCGATGTCTGTTTCGCCGGGCTGAGCGCGCCAGCCGATCTTCGCGCGGATACGCAGCGCGACTTGTGCTTTGACGTCCTGCGTCGACTGGCGAAGCACATCCTCCAGAACATGTAGTTCGTGGATACCGTACGCATCCGCCTGTTGCGGTGTGAAGGCAAACCGATCCTGAGTTGTCGTAGCAGCGGACGATGAGATGTCGCCCATCAATTTTGTTTTTGGCGAGCGAATGACCCACGTTCCCGCGATCAGGTCACCCACTCTCATCTTGTCTTTGTTGAAGATGGGAAACAGGAGGAAAATGCCGGACCAGACAAGTCCCAGCAACGCCATCCAGCCGCTAACACGGTCACCCCCCATCATCAGGAACTGAAATGGCAAGCCGACCTCGATTTCGCGGATGAAGTTTCTTGCGAGGACTGAGTTGGCGGTCAGTCGTCCTCCGCTTCGAGACGTTACTCGAATACCCAGCGCGCGTTTGCCCGGCGTCGCGGCTTTCGCGCCGAGTTCGAAGAAGATGTAGTAAAAGTTGCGTACGAAGAAATAGAAGACGAGCCATACCGCCCAGGCCACATTTGCACTGCCGGAATCCATGGCCATCATCGCGAAGCTCAGCCCCAGGGCAGTGGCAATAACGATCGCCCACTGAATTGCGACGTCAATCATGAACGCGCCGGCGCGTTCGGAAGCGGTTGCCAGCTTCAGATGTATCGCTGCGCCTTCAGGTGTGACGAGCCGTCGTTCCAGCTTTGACCGACGAATTTGCTCCTGCAGTCTGGCGCGCCGCAATCGAGCGGCATTCACGTCTGCCGCGCTGACCTTGCCATGTGTGTGGGGGACCGTGGAGTTCATGCAGTTTCCACCTTTCGCGGCAGGTAGAAATACGAGAACCACAGGCCAAGTATGCTGAACGCAACAATGTAACGGATCACGTCACTGTTGATCAATTGGCGACCAAACCCTTCAAGCAAGGCAGCAATGATCAGCATGATGACGCAGCCCATCGCCATCGTCGCGGCCTTCTGTCCTGCCCGCCGGGCGGAGTTCAGGCGAGTGAGTTGTCCGGGAAACGCGACAGCGCCGCCAATCACAAATCCGGCTGCGCCCGCAAGGACGATGGCAAACAGTTCTGTTGTGCCGTGGATCATCAGCCAGCCGGTAAATTCATAGCCAAGGCCCTTCTGCCAGAAGACAGCATGCAGCGATCCCATCATCACGCCATTGTAGACAAGGAGCCATGCTGTCGGGATGCCGAACGCGAATCCCAAGGCGAAGGCGAACAGGGCAATCTGGGCATTGTTGTTGAAGAGGTAGCTGGAGAAAGATGTCAGTTGACCATCATTGATCTCTCCTTCCTCCGTATAAATAGTTGATCGCAGATATTCGACGGTCGCGTCCGGATTTCGGCCGTCGAAGAAGCTTTGGCCGTGAAAGGTCCAAAACCATTCCATGTCCTGCATACAGAGAAAGAATGCCAGCGCCCAACCTCCAAACAGGAACAGCGCAGCCAGAAGTGTAGGGCCAACAGCGGAGGCCACGCAGCTTGGCCAGTCCCGCCTTAGAAAATCCATCATGCGTTCACCGATGGAGGTGCGGGCGCCATAAACAAAGAAGTAGGCCCGTGTGCAGAGGCTTTCGAGATAGGCCGTCACATTCTGATCCAGGGATATGGATCGCGCGACAGACAGCGAAGAGACCGCCTGACGATACAGCCGTGGCAGCGCGGTCATTTCGTCATCCGTCAGCGCCTTTACGCCGGAATTCTCTGCGCGTGTCAGAATCAGGTCGAGCTTGCGCCAGTCCGCTTCACGTTCTTCGCGGAAGCGATACGATTTGAGAAGGTCACTCATAGCATGTCCCTCTGCTTGATCTGCAGGTAGCGCGAGATGAGCTCCGGTCCAAAGGCTTCGGGCTTGCTCTCTATGACCTGAACACCCATTCGCTGAAGTCGAAGCAGCACCGTATCCCGTTCGGCCATCAGTGTGTCGGCGATGACTGCGCGGGTCACATCATTGATCGTGTTGGGAGGTGCATCCACCATATCGGACAGGGCTTGATCCTCGAATGTCGCAAAGACAACGAGGTGCCGGTCGGTCAGGCGCCGGATGTTTTCCAGCATGAGTTCGGCGGAGATGGTGTCGACAAAATCCGAGAAGATGATGATCAGGCTGCGCCGTTCGAGTTTGCTGGCGAGGGAAGAGAGCGCGAGGGTGAAGTTGGCTTCCTCGGTCGAGTAGTCCAGTTGAGCGGTCAGGTCTTGGGCTTTGGTAAAACTCCGCTGGCCTGTCATGAAACCACTCATAAGTCCGGGCTTGGCATCAAATCCGTACACCATCGTCCGGTCGCCATTTCGCAATGAAACGAATGAGAGCAGCAAACCGGCATTTATGGCGCGATCAATCTTTGGAACCCCGCCGAGCGGTTCGCTCATCAGGCGCCCGGTATCAAAGGCGAAGACAATGTTGTGATTTCGTTCCGTCCTGAACTCCTTGGCCAGAAGATGCCTGTGTCGCGCGGAATGCTTCCAGTCTATCGCTCGGCGGTCCATGCCGGTGGTAAATTCGCGAAGGGCGTCAAACTCACTCCCGTCGCCGCGTTCAAACTGTGTCTTGATCCCAAATTCAGCGTCCCGCGAATAAATCCGGATGGCTTCATCCTTTACCCAGCGGATGTTGGGCGTAATGGGGATATCCCGTTCAAGGGGATGAACATGCCGTTTCTGGATCAGGCCTAGTGGGCCTGTCCATCGGCTCCAGAGTTTGACGAGCTGTGCCATTCCTCGCCGCGTCGGTGTCAAGGGCAGGGAGTATGCGCGGGTTCGCCCCTGCCATCCGCGTAACCCGGCAGGCGGAATGGTCTGGAGAAACTCGTTTACCTCCAGCAGGACTTCGATCCGCCTTGGCAGTGCGCCACTCTCGAACGTCAGCGAAAGATCGGCAGGGTCACTCCCGCCAACATAAAGGAGCGGTGGCGACTCGATCTCGACCCGGAATGCACGCAAGGAAGCTGACATGACGGCGTCGATCAGCATCAGGCCGGAGATAGCGCCGATCCATCCAGCGCAGACGATCCACCATTCCGGGCGCAACAGGGCAATTGCCACCAAAAGGGGCGCGCCGAGCAACATCAGAAAGATGGCGCGGGGAGTTGGTGAAATCACCGTGGAGCTGCCGTCTGCTCGATAATGGCTGACAAGGTCTCATCGGTCGTCTTGCCCTCGATTTCGGCGGCCGGTGACAACAATACGCGGTGGCGCAAGGCTGGCAGTGCCAAGAGCTTCACATCGTCTGGAATAACGAAATCCCGACCGTCCAGCGCAGCCCTGGCGCGCGCTGCTGTGGCGAGCGCGGCTGCCGCGCGTGGCGAAGCCCCGGTTTCCAGGGCGGGTGACGTGCGGGTCGCGCGTATGATGTCGACAATGTAGGAAATGATATCATCCTGAAGGCGCGCTTCTGAAACGGAACTGACGGCTTCGGTGAGCTCCTCAGCAGAGACAACAGCTTCAATGCCGAACGCGGCAGGTGTCTTCATGCCCGTACGAGTGCCGTGCTGGCCGACGATTGCGATCTCTTCCTCGCGGCTCGGATAGTCCAGCGTGTGCTTGAACAGGAATCGGTCAAGCTGGGCTTCGGGCAGGGGGTAAGTGCCCTGCTGCTCGATCGGGTTCTGGGTGGCGATCACTGTGAAACGGTCATTGAGTCTGTAGCTGTCGCCATCAATTGTGACCTTTCGCTCTTGCATCGCTTCCAGGAGGGCAGCCTGGGTCTTGGGCGGTGTTCTGTTAATCTCGTCAGCAAGCAGAAGGTCGGTAAAAATCGGCCCTTTTGTGAGGGCGAATTCATTTGTCTGGAAGTTGAACAAATTCGTGCCCAGAACATCGCCTGGCATCAGGTCTGGAGTGAACTGTATCCGCCCGAAGCCCAGTGATATTGAGCGCGCGAAGCATTGGGCAAGCAAGGTTTTCGCGGTTCCCGGAGGGCCTTCGAGCAGGACGTGACCCGACGAGAAGATTGCCGTCAGGAGAATATCCACCGTTGTGTCCTGGCCGACGACGGCCTTGCGCACTTCACCGCGAATGCGATCTGCCAGCGCCTTGATGTCATTTACGTTCATTCATGGATCTCCCGATAATTCCCTGGCGCCAGCGAAAGAGTTCGCGGGTCTTGTTCATGAGGTCGTCGCGATTGTCAGCGGGGCCGTTCAACCCGGCGGCAAAATCCGTAAAGCGTTTGCCGGAAATTTCATCCTCTCCGAGGCGGTCCAGCAAGGCCGCGAGTTGGTCGCCGGTCAGAGACTTGGGCGCTCCGATATCGCGTTGGACGCGCCGCCTGATCAGATCCAGATAGCGCGGCGCGAGTCGTGTCTCGCGGCGGGCCATGGTAATCAGACCGGCCGAATTGTCGGCGAGTGCCTGCTTCCCGAGCGCAATCGCGCGTGCTTCCTGGACCGGTGGGCCGAACCGGACAAGCGCAGCCCAGCCAAGCAGGAGGGCGGCCATCAGCGCCGTCAACGTCGCGCCAATGAATGGGATGTCGAACATCATTTGCAGCAAGTTCTCAGATCGAACAAAGCCGTGAAGCGTTGCGTCGAATATGATCGGTTCATCCGCGTCGTATCGCATGAAATCCACCATCTTTACGGCGAACTCCGCGTTGTCGAACTCAGACAGTCCGAACGTGTTTATCAGGTCCGGGTCCGAGAGCACGTAGATGCCAGCATCGGGAGCGTAGGCCAGCAGCATGTGTTCGTCTGCTGTGACAATGGGGTCCAGGGCTTCGCTGTCCAGCACCTGCATTTTGACGTCTGGCTTGGGAGACAGTGTTCCGAATGCGCCGTCCACAGTAGCGGGCACTTCGATACGGCCTATTGTGGCGTCGAGGTTCAGGTCTTCCAGCAGGTCGTTCAGAACGCGTGCGTTCTTGAAACGCGTGTCATGTTGTTTCGTTCGGTCCAGCGCGTCCGGAATGCCATCCCATTTCGGCAATACGAGCAGCGTCGTGCATGATGAGTCGAAATCTTCGAGCGCGTCGTTTCCGCCCCAGAGTGGTAGGGTCAGGATCAACAGTCCCCAGTCGCTTTCTTCAAGCGTTCGCTCAAGCCGTGATATTTCTACGGGGTAGCCTTGCGCTTCGAGGAGGCGAACAAAGCCCTGATATCCGAGGGCTGATGTTGAGTAGGGATGAGACCCTGCCACATCCTTGTCGCGCAGTTCAGGCGCCCACCCGGCCAGCACCATGATGGCTCCAAATGAGAAGAGCGCGACCGCGACGAGAATGCCGACGACTTTCGCGCTGAACGGCGAGTCAGATTGCGGACGAGGGCTCATGCCCACTCTCCACCGAAGGCAAAATCCTCATAAGACGCGCGGGCCGATTGCCATCCCGTTTCGTCTACATCACGGCCACCAAAGAAGCTGCGTTCGACAATCGCGATAATTGGGCCGAGCGCTGAGCGGGCCCTGTCTGGCAGATAACCGAGTCTGCCAATCTCTCGCGCTGTCATGGAGCGGGGAACGCCCATCTCGACGCGCGACTGAATGTCTTCAATGGAGCGAAACAGCAGAAGATGAACCGCTTCGGCAAAACGACCTTCACGTGCGAGAGCGTCGGCTTCCTCAAGCAACGACCGGGCCGTGGCTTGGTCGGGGCGGAAGTCCGGCACAATATCGTCCTCGTCCCCCTCTGACTTGTCTTTCTTCCCGCCAAACCGAATGCGCATGGCTTCGCCGAAGAGAAAATACAGAACGCCTGCCACCACCAGCACGATGCAGGCGTAAAAAACGAACTTGAGCAGGGGCCCCAGGTGGCCGAGAAGCTTTACAAGGCTGGAAAGCCAGCCGGGTGGTTCCGATGGCTCGAACTCAATCGGGTCGGCCTCTGGCCGTTCCAATTGCAGATCGGACATGGCGATGAGCTCGGCATGGGCGGCTTCGAGCGCATTCAGGTCTGTTTCCAGGCCAACTCCGCCATCCCACTCTTCATTTATTTCGGGTCCAGCAGGAACATCGTCCAGATCGTAGCCCGACTGGGCCGAAATCGGGGAGGACAGGATTGCGGCCATCAGCAACGCAATGCTCAGGCGTCCGGTCAGGCCCACAAACAGTCTCCCCTCATGGCGGTGGTCGTCTCCAGCGCCTTGACTCTCCCTGACTATTTCAGAGGTTTCCAGCGGCATCAACGGCCTATTGCGAAGTGAACTCATCCACCCGATATAGCCCGCCCAAGGCAGAGATGAGGCAGAACATGGACAAGGCGGCAAGATACCGGGAGCTGAAGGCGGAAATCGAGAGCGTCGTCTCTGGCGAGACGTCCATTACTGCGCGGTACGCAACGGCGTCCTGTATTCTGTCGCAGGCTTTCGCCCCGCGTTTCTTCTGGACGGGGTTCTACGTCGTAGACCCGTTGAAGGATGCTGAACTGGTTGTCGGCCCCTATCAGGGCACGCTGGGGTGCCTGCGTATCCCGTTCGGTAAAGGTGTTTGCGGGCATGTCGCCTCGAGTCGCGAGCCCGTTATCGTGCCAGACGTACATGCATTTCCAGGTCACATCGCGTGCGACTCGGCCAGCAACTCCGAGATTGTGGTTCCGGTGTTTGATGCGAATGGAGAGCTCGCGGCGGTGTTGGATGTGGATTCGACTGAACTGGACGCCTTCGATCAGGTGGATCAGGAGGGCCTAGTCGCTATTTGCGATACGCTCCTCACCGCCTAGGCCTGCTGCTGTTGAAAGCAGCGCGGTGTTTTCGATCAGCTCAAGCGGCGTCTTCGACTGCTTGATCGCATCGATCCTGTGATTCAGATTGCTTTCAAGGATGTCCAGCTTTCGGGCGCGTAGTCTGCTGATGCGCTTGATCTCGTGATCGAGTTCCAGCCAGATATCATCATCAGGTGTATAAGCGGGCCACTCAGGTAGCCCGTCTCCATTCGGATTGCCGGTCTTGGCAAAATTCGTCCAGTAAGACGTCATTCTTTCCGTCAGGATGTCGTCATCGCCAGACAATGGCAGGAAGCCGCTATGACTGTTGAAGACAAACGGAATTTCGGCCGCGTGGTGCGCGCCGAGCGTCTGTGACTTGCCCGGAGGCGTGCGGCTGAAATGGTAGAGCCAGGTCGGCTGGTCCGCCGCAACGTTTGCCTTTGCAAGAAATCGCGTGTGGACGCCAAACCAGTCGTCACCGAGCATTTTCTCTGCGCCCCGGTCCCACGATTCAAGACTGGTCATGCCATACAGGGCCTGCAAGGCCTTGGCCGAGTTTACGCCGAAGACGCCTTCCAGCATTGCTTCTCGTTGAGCCATTGAGCCGGAAATCGTGTCGCTAAGGGCAGTGGGTGATTTGCGATCAGGGTAGAAGATCGTGCCTTCATCGGCATTGTACCCGGCCAGAAGGGGAACGCGCTTTGCGCCGCCATCGCGAATGGCTTCACCTATGGGTAGCGGCAAGATTTGTCCGTCCACGGTTGGCAGGAAGTATTTGGTGAGATCTTGCCGTACAAGCACGCGATCAATGATTGCGCCAGAGGGTATTGCGCGCAAACCATCCGCTGTTGCAGTGTCGTTCGCAAGGGTCGACAGGAATTCGACGCCGACCTCCTCAGAGCTTTGAATGTTGGGAAGGGCTGAGTGGTCCAGGTGCAGAGCGTTATAGCTGCTGACGCCACTTTGTAGAATGGCCTTGTCATACAGATTGTCAGCCAGCGGAGTAGACATGAGTTCGCTGACTGACTGAGCGCCTGCGCTTTCGCCGAATATCGTCACATTGTTCGGGTCGCCGCCGAAACGACTGATGTTTGACTGTACCCAATGAAGGGCTGCAACCTGATCGAGCAGGCCATAATTGCCAGATGTTCCAGACTCCTCGGAAAGGGCAGGGTGAGCCATGTATCCAAACGGGCCGAGGCGGTAATTGAACGTGACGAGTACAACGCCTTTTTCGACAAGCCCATTTGCCTGATAAAATGCAGATGATCCCGCCCCGGTCTGGTGTGAACCACCGTGAATCCAAACCATAACCGGCAGCTTTTTGATGCCGTGTCGATTTGCGGTGCGCACATTCAGGAAGAGGCAGTCTTCTGCTTGAAGCGGTTCTGGCTGAGCGGCGATAAGACGTTTAGCGAGTGTGCGCTTCCACCAGGGAAGGCCATTGCCATCGATGATCCGTTCTACGACCTGATCCATATGCCCGCGAGGCTGCAGGCATTCCGGTCCGAAGTCGCGTGCATCACGCGTGATTGCGCCCCATTGCGGCGGAGCTGTCGGCGCCGACCACCGACGTGCGCTGGCGTAGGGGATGCCGTTAAAGACTTCCACGTCCGGATTGTCAGGATCAACACCACCCCGAATTTCGCCTTGGTCTATACGAAGTGCTTCGGTCAATGCCATAGGCGGTTCGGGCTGGTTAATGCGTAACCACCCCCAGACGCCCAAACCAAGCAAGGCAAAAAACAGAACTATACTCAAACGCTTCATCAAACGAGACCCCTGCCCGTTAGAGGCAAACGCTATACCACTTCGTCCGCGAAGTCACTTTTATACGACTATTCGGACCCCAATTCTCGTAAAGCATTTTCCGTTGCGTTTACAAGGTCTTCAGTGGGTTCAATGCCGCAGGCCAAACGAATGAATCCATCTGTGACCTTATCGCCCCACCTGATACGGCATTCAGCAGAGGTGTGAGCACCCCCAAAACTGGTCGCGGGCACGGCTAACTCGTTGTTATTGATAAATTTTTCTGCGAACTGTCGATCCTGCAGCGTGAAGCTGACGATTGGTCCGTACTCGCGCATTTGACGAGACGCGACGGCATGGCTCGCGTCATGGGGGAGGCCTGGATAGCGTGTAGACTGAACAAGGGGGTGCGAATTCAGCATTTTAGCCACCGCAAGCGCATTCTGGTTTGCCCGAGAAACGCGCAATTCCAGCGTCTCAAGCCCGCGATGAAGCAGATACGCATCAAACGGACTGACAATCGCGCCTGCCAATCTTCGATAGGTTCGAACCTTGTTCATCAAGGAAGTGTCCCGGCTTGCGACATGTCCGCAGAGCACATCAGAGTGCCCGGCCATGGCTTTCGTATCAGCCATCAACACAATGTCGGCCCCAAGATCGAGTGGCTGCTGGCAGAGCGGGGTGGCTGTCGTGTTATCCGCAACGAGGATCGCGCCAGCAGATTTCGCCCGGTCCGCAATCGCAGCAATGTCACAAACATCCAGTCCCGGATTCGACGGCGTTTCGATCATCACCAGCCGACATTCCGTCAAGTCAGCGTCCGCCATGTCTACCGTCGCGCAGGCTTCGACGGTTACACCGCGTGGTTCGAAATGCTCGCTTAATAAAGCGCGGACATTGTAATAGCCATCCGCGTGGACAAGCACCTTGTCGCCCGGGCGAAGCAGGGTGTGGAACACGGCTGAAATCGCGGCCATGCCTGACGGAAAGAGAACCGTTTCAGCATTCTCGAGAATGCCGATTTCCGCTTCGACCGTTTCTATCGTGGGGTTGCCATTGCGGCCGTAGAAATGACTTCCATCCGGGTCACCCGGCAGCATGAAGGTCGTGCTGGCCATGATGGGCAAAGATATTGGCTCGCCTTTCGACAGGCCTCGCGCCCGATGGTGTAGCAGATCAGATATGGCGGACAGCTTCTTCGTCACTTACGGACTCCTCGATTGATTGACCGTGGGAGTTTGAGGCGATCCTGGCAGAATGGAAACCACCAAAAGGAGGCGGTTTGCGCTGGCGAGCAGTTTAATGTCTAGCTGCCCGCCATCAGGATGCGGCTGCCGGGGCCGATCATGGACGATAGCGCATCTTGGTCGTCAGCGCTCAGGTCACTCCAATCCGAGCGCAGCGATTGCAGACATTTAGCCTGATACTTGAAGACGCCTTGCTCGTACGGCCGGCCCTCTATCTCAAGTGAGAAAGTGTCCAAGCCGCCTTCAAGCGCGTCCGCGTTTGCCTTCAGAAAAGGCAAATATGTATCGCCGGCAATGCGCAGAAGGTTCTCCACAATGGGCGCAATGCCTTCCGCCCAGTCGCCATCGATTCCGCTGGCATCATCGGCATGGTCCAGCCATCGATAAAGATAGGGTGTTTCCTTGCGCAGCCACAGCATCGGAGTGGGATCAACACTCATGACTTTCAATTGGCCGTAGAAGCCGAGATCAGCGAGCGAGATGCGATCTCCAAACAGAAAGCGGGTCGGGCTCGTGGCCAGAGTTTCCAATTCGCTGCAAATCCGTTTCCAGCTTGCTTCGATCAAGGGGCCGGTCTGGGGCGTACA
>MDSY01094575.1_pt1 | contig 13503 bp, 14 predicted proteins | sample 811131 | NCBI WGS metagenome assembly MDSY01 (sample SAMN05326643, study PRJNA326480) | marine metagenome | isolation source: seawater | place: Atlantic Ocean: South West | collected 2010
ACTTTGCCTTTCTTTATTTTTATTCCATTGAGCATAATTCTAATATTTTATTTAGAAATGACAATCTTTTTTGTAGTAGTGCTTTATATTATCATTACTGAAAGTCTACTTTTTTTGTTTTCTGGAAAAAAATATTTTAAAATTATAGTAAATAACCAAGCATTAATTATTCTAAACAACCAACAAGATTTTCTTTTTTGGGATAAAATAAAACATATTTCATTTCAACAAAAAGGAATGATAATCCTAATGAAAACCAAACGTCAAATTTATATTGGAGAGTCGGATTATGAAGATTTTCCAAATTGGAAAGAGAGTATTAAAAATGAAGCTATTGGACAAGGAATATATATCCAGAACTAGTCATTTTATTTGATTCCACTGACTATTATAGCTTCTAGCTCCAATAAATATTTTGATTTTTCAAAATTTGGAGCGTAAATATAACCTTGAGCAGTTATTATTTTTGTTTTTTTACTATTCAGCCAAGAGTAGCTTATAAAAGGGCCGCCCATTTTATCATTTTCCATTCTCCAACAGCCTTTTATTTGCTTGACATATTTATTATTTATAAAATAGGAAGTATCTATGGTTTTACTTATTTCATTTTCTACTGTTTTCATAAAAGAGTTATCTCTCTTCCCAGTAAGATAAGCTTCACCCACCGAATCTTTGACTGAAAGAATTTTACTTTTTTCAAATTGATTTTTGTTTTTATAGTCTTCTTGGTACAAAACAATTCCCTTTTGAATTTCATGCGATCCATTTTGGTCTTTTTGAATTTCAAGTTTACTCCACCACCAAAAGTTCTTTGCTTTTTTATTAATTTTTATTCCATCAGGACCTTTAAATTTTAAATCTATTGATTTTACTAATTCTTTATTTATACTATTTTTTTCTGAAAATTTTTTCTGAATTTTACTTAAATTAAATTTTTTTAAAATTGATTTTACTTCACTGTTTTTATACTTAAAATAATTTATAGCAGCTTTTTCAGAGTTGAATTTAAGCTCTATAATTAACTGCCCATTTGCCCAAAAATCTTTTTTAATTACAGGACTTATGTTTTTAGAATTATAATTTTCAATCTGAACAAAAATAAAACAATTGTTGTTTTTTATATTTTTCAAAATCTTATTAGGGACAATAAAATCCGTATCGAATTCTTTTTCATATGGTAGGGGAGTAGTTTTAACTAATTTTTCAAAAGACCTTTTAATGGTTTTTCCTAAATCGCTTTTCCAATATTTCTTGTCTAAAGCAAAAAGAATTTCATGATAGTTCTTTTTGGCTATCGGCTTCATAAGATGCGGCTTGTAGCCATTATCAGTACTGCAGGTTAAAAAAAATAACCCCCAGAAAATTATAAATATTAATTTTATATTTCTTATATACATAATGTCAGACCGTAAGAATAAGTGTAAAGATCTTTATAAAGATTAGAATATTGTAAAATGTTGGTTTGGAAGAATACTCCAATATTTTTATATATAAATTTTAAATTTCCTGAAAGAAAATATTTATTATTGAAGAAATCATTTCTGGTTTTAATAGTTTGATCTAATCCATTTTCATCATATTCTAATTTTGATTTACCAACCATTAAAAATTGATTTATCAACTCTAGTTCAGTCTTTATCTTTGGGTTTTTGTTATGAAATGGTAACCAGCTAAAGTTTATAGGTATAGTAAAATAATGATGTTTTAGAATGCTTTTAGATATACTTGATATTTCTAAGCCTTGTGATCCAGATATCAAAGATGAATTAAATACAGACATTGTGTCTTTTGAAATACTTAATAATTGCTTATCAAGATCTAATTTATTTTTCCCAACACCAACTCCAATAAATAATTTTAGAGATTCTTTTTTAAGCTTAATAGATTTGAAGTAAAGTGCAAAATTCGTGTTTAAAGAATTAAGTGCTTTATATCTGATAGGAGCAAAATTATTAATTCCATTAAAAATTGATTTGGTATTTAACTGCATATTACCAAAAGAAAAGTTTATTTTAAATTTTGTTTTTTTATTTTTTTCATCCTTTATACTGTTTTCAAATTCCCATTCGTTATCCGTGCTTACTTTAGAAACAATTAGTACTTTAGAATCTCTATATTTAAATTGAAGAGTATCACTAAATTGAGCATTTATTGACTCACACAGAAAAATAAAGAATATGAAGTTTTTAGAAAAGTCTAAAATTTTTTGGAAAAAATACCAAGTATATTTCGTAGACATATGGCAATATCTGGTCATTATTCTAATCTTTCTAATTGGCTTAATTTTTATTTTATAATTCTATCTTAAAGCAAAAGACGATTCTCCTATAAAGTAGCCGTCATTATAAATTTCTACTTTATATTCACCCGGTTGTAATACCTGTTTAATTTCATGAAAAATACATAAATCCATATTTTCATTTTGATAATTCACTATTCGTTTTGAACTAAGTTCTATGTCCTTTCCTTCGAAATTTGTAATATGAATTGGATTTTCAGAAAGTAATGTTTTTTGATTTGGATTTACTACTTTGATATAAATGTTTTTATCTCCTGATTTTGAAAGTTTATTTTCAAGCAAGGTAAAGCATGCCTTAATCATATTAGTTTTGGCAGCTCTTGTAGTCTCACTCTGTGTTCCAGAATTTCTAATTCTTACAGCTGATACTGTTACATTTCCTGCTTGTAAGACTGCTCCCAATGCAACTTTACTTTGTAAGTCTTTGTTTTGTTTTTTATACTTCTGGTTCTCATTAGATACCGTATTTAATTTATTGGTTTTTTCTGTCAAAGTATTAGATAGATTTATATTTAAAGTATTTAACGAATCAATCGTATGTATATAATCTTTCATAATTCCTCTAAGCGTTTCCGCTTCTTTTTTTAGTTTAAATATCGACCTCCAGTCTCTTTTTGATTTACTATTAAGTTTATCGACTTTTGTCATTAGAGTTTTAATTTTTTCTCGTTCTTGATTTATACTATCTACGGCCATAGTGTTACTTAGTTCAAGGCTGTCATATGAGGTTAATAATAATTTTAAATTTTCTTTTAAATTCAATGTATTGGATGCTGACAATGCATCCTGATTTAACAAGATTTTATTCATTTCATTATTTTCTCTAAGTAGGCTAGAAAGTTCTTTGGTTATTTCGTGATTTTCTTTATTTACAGAACTTATTAAGTAGCCCGTATATCCTAAGCAAACTACTAACAGCAGAATAACAATTGAAGAATATTTATTTTTGGTAGTTGAGTTATCGACCATATTAATTAATTTACTGTTGAATTACGATTAATTGTAGTAAAGTTAATACATCTTGTTAAAAGAATTTATACAACTTATATATCCAGAATTTTGCTCTGGATGCGACCAACCTTTATTATTTTCTGAAAGAGCAGTTTGCTCTTCTTGTCTAATGGAAGTTAAATCTTCTTTTAGTTCAAATTCCAATACTTTTTTTGGTAGATACTCTGTAAATAGAGAAATCTATGCTTTTAAATTTTTCAAAAACAAATTGCTCCAAAAAATGATTTATGAAATGAAATACAATGGGAATAAACAAACAGCATTTGTTTTGGGTATCGAATTGGGGTTCCTAGTTAAAAATATTTGTAAATCTAAAAATCAATATTTTGATTTTATAGTTCCAGTCCCTGTAAGTGAAATCAAGAGACAATCAAGAGGATATAACCAATGTGATTATATAGCAAATGGGATTTCTCAAGTGATAAAGAAACCAGTTTTAAGAGACCATCTTAAACGAAGAAATAATTTAAGATCTCAAATTAATAAATCGAGATATAAAAGATGGTCTAATGTAGATAATCAATATTATTTGGACAGAGACTTTAGTGAAACTAAAAAGATTTTGTTAATAGATGATGTAGTAACCACCGGAGCAACAATTAATAGTTGTATTAAAGCACTTCAAGCTAGGAATAATTTAGAAATTTCTGTAGCTGCTTTAGCTGGTAATAAAGAATAAAAATTTTTATTCAGAGCTTTTCTCAGGAGTTTCAATTTCTACATTTTCTATTTTATCATCTTTAAAGGTACCCTCGTATTTTCCATTTCCTTTTATCCAAATATACTCGCCATCTCCATTCATAGCATCTTTACTCCAACTACCATTGTAGTAATTCCCGTTTTTCCATGTGTATTTTCCTGTGCCATCTTTCTTGCCATCTACAAATCCGCCTTTGTATCTGTCTCCATTTTGATATGTTAAGTCCCCAAAACCACTAGGCTTACCTTCTATCCAGAAACCCTCATATTTATTTTTATCTTTCCATAAAAAAGTCCCATGTCCTTTATAACAATTTCCTTTAATACATTGAGAATAAAAAACTGTAGAAATAAAACAAAGTAATGATGCTAGAAATATGTTCTTCATGTTTAATACTATTAATATTTCAAATATAAATAATAATTTTTTATTAAAATACTAAATCGCCGTAACTTAAATTTTAAAATGAGAAGTATAAAGACTTTGCATAATCAATATTTTCATTATTGATGTTTTTTGCATACCTGTTAATATTTACGATTGAATCCAATGGTTTATTTTGATAAATGTAGTTAAGTAATTCCCTAACCAAAAGTGGAGCCATTAGTATTGCCTTGCTGCCCATTCCATTTACGGTATATAAATTTTTAATTATTGGATGTTCTCCAATAAATGGTTTTCTATCTAAAGATGTTGGTCTAAAGCCGAATTTTTGATCTATAACTTTAATCCCATCTATTTCAATAATCTTATTAAGTTTTTTCATTAGATATTCTTTAGCATCTATAGTAACATTGTTTTTTAGATCTTCATTGCTGTAAGTAGATCCTACAGTAAAGATATTTTTAGTTTCTGGTAGAGAGAAAACCCCACAATTTATTATCTGTGGGGGTAAAATATTTGAAAATACTTTAAGTAATTCTCCTTTATTTGGGATAATTGGTAAATAATTAAACATAGGGGTTTTTAAGGCATTTACCCCATCACACATTATGACTTTAGAATAAATATCTCCTTTATAATGAAATTTATTATTTTTTAGTTTAAGCTCATCAGCTTTAAATAATTCCTTTTTAAGGACTTCACTATTTAAAAATGAACAGGATATAAAGTTTAAAAAATCATTTACATTAAGCCGACTGCAATGCTCTACAACTCCACTTCCAAACTTATTTTTTACATTTAGAAGTTCTTTGTTATTTAAAGTTAATATTTTGCTGTAAATTTCATTATTAGTCTTGCCAATCCAATTATTTTGTTCTTCAAAAGATGCAAATATTCTTAATAATTTGTAGGGTTTATAGAGTTCAATCCTACTTTCAAAATTTATTTCTTTATAAAAAGCATTACTAAATTCAAAAAACTCTCTACCTCTCCAAGATAGATTACATCTTTTAAGCGAGATGGGATGGACAATTCCAGCAGCTACTTTAGAACTTGTATTGGGTTTATCACTTTCTATTAGTTTAATTTTTTTTAAGTTTTTTTTAAGTTGAAATGCAACTATAGAGCCTGTTATTCCTTGTCCAACAATTAAAAAGTCATAATTCATTTATATTTGAATATCATTGAGCGAAATGACGACACCAAAGAATACCAATAAGCCGCCTATCAAAATACCAATTATAGATAAAACTTTATTATCTAGTTGTTCTTTTAATTTACTAGAAAAATAAATTTTAAATACATCTACTGTAAACATAGTTAGTAGTGTAACTCCAAAAAAAGATAACAATTTAAAATCTCCTAACTTTAATTCATTGGTTGCATAGCTACTCGCAGCTATCCAAAATATAAGCACTCCAGGGTTAATAGCATTTAATCCAAGTCCTTTTATTAATAACTGAATTGGATATGTTATTTTTTTACTAGTATCTGTTTCAATTCCCTTTAGATCTTTTATTTGAGAAGTTTTTAATTTTATTTGAATAATGTTTTTGTAAACAGTGACTATTCCCAATATAATAAATATTGATCCAGCTATATATTTAATAAATGGATTTGTTGTTAGCCAAAGATTGATTTTTTCTGCAACAAAAAAGGCAGCTAAAAGATAGATAGCATCGCTTAAAAGTATACCAATATCTAAAAAAATAGCAGATTTAAACCCTTTTTTTATGCTAGTTTCTATCAAAATAAAAAAAGCAGGACCCAGCATAAAACTTATTAGTATTCCAAAGGCTATACCATTTTGAATTATTTCCATCATCAAATTGAGAATTTTTTGAACAAAAAAAAACCGCCGTAAGGCGGTTTAATATTTGATTAACCAAAGTTATTAATTATCCCTTAACAAAAGGAAGACCTGTTTTAGGACTTTCTACAACATTTTTACCAGCTGGTAAATCGCAAGCATTAGATCTTTCATCTTTGCAGAAGTAATAAATAGTTTGATTTCTCCCACCTCTAAGTTCTACATCCTTAGTGTGTAAGTAGTAAGTTTTACCTTTACTATTGGTATGTGAATAAGCCATTTTATTAAATTTTAATTGTTTACATTTCTAATATAATAAAAACATGGTTATTAATCCCTGAAAAACAAGGATTTATCATATTTTTTTTACATAACTGTGTAAAATCATGAGCTTGTAACGATTTTTAGCAGTATTAAGTAAGGGTGTCAGATGAAAAGAGTTATTTTTTTGTTATGTTTAATTTTGAGCTCAAGTTAGTATTTTTTGCAATGCTTTGAATAGTTCTTTTCTTGATTATTGGAAAGATTACTTTTCTCCCAAGAACAGATGCATGAATAATTTTGTTGGTATCTCCAATGTATATTCTTTCGAGATAAATAAAGCTGCAGATTTGCCCTTGGTAATCAATCCGTAATTCTGATTTTTTTTATACTGATCTGAGTACCATAATTATTTTTTTAAGCTTAGGTTTAAAAATTATAAAACAAATTGAAGGTATCTTTTCATATGTAATGAATTTATAAATATTAACTATATCTTGCGTTAAAGTTCAGTAAATAAGCTATTCAATATGAAATCTCATAACATTTCTCTCATAAGTTCCCTAATGCTAATCACGATTAGTGGTTGGGGCTATCTATCTTCAGAAACACCCTCTGTAACAGCGTTAATACCATTATTTTTTGGAGTAATTCTAATATTGTGTTATTCAGGTATAAAGAAAGAAAATAAAATCATTGCTCATATTGCTGTCACTTTAACTTTACTTGTTTTTCTAGCTCTTTTTATGCCACTTAAAGGAGCCTTTGGAAGAGTTGATAGTGGTGCAGTTTTAAGAATATCTTTAATGATTATTGCATCGGGAACTTCCCTTTTTGGATTTATTAAAAGTTTTATTAATGCTAGAAAAGCTAGGGAAAACAGTTAATTTTATAACAACCTAAACCATCATTGGAAAAAGCAGTTCTTGTTGGAATTAATTACTCTTCTCAGACAAATGCTCAAACTAAAGAGTTTTTGGAAGAATTGGCATTTTTGGCTCTTACATCAGGGGCGAAAATGGTTAAAAAATTTACTCAATCTCTTAATGTTTCCCACTCAAAAACCTTTGTTGGCAAAGGAAAACTTATCGAAATAGAACATTTTGTAAAGAAAATGAAATCGATTTAGTAATATTTGACGATGATTTAACCCCTTCACAACTAAGAAATATAGAAAAGCAGTTATGTTGTAAAATTTTAGATAGAAGTAATTTAATATTAGATATTTTTGCAAGTAGAGCTAGAACTGCTCATGCTAAAACCCAAGTAGAATTAGCTCAGTATCAGTATCTTTTGCCACGATTAACTAGAATGTGGACACATTTAGAAAGGCAAAAAGGAGGAATAGGAATGAGAGGGCCTGGCGAAACTCAGATTGAGTCAGACAGAAGGATCATCCACCAAAAAATAAGTAATTTAAAACAAAAGCTTACTAAAATTGACAAGCAAAAATTTGCTCAAAGAAAGAATAGAGGAAATATGGTCAAAGTTGCTCTTGTTGGTTACACCAATGTTGGTAAATCAACTTTAATGAACATTATAAGTAAGTCAAAGTTGTTTGCAGAAAACAAACTATTTGCAACACTAGATACAACTGTAAGAAAAGTAGTGGTAGATCAAGTTCCATTTCTGCTGAGCGACACTGTGGGATTTATAAGGAAATTACCGCATCAGCTTGTAGAATCTTTTAAATCGACATTAGACGAAGTTAGAGATGCTGATATTTTAGTTCATGTAGTGGACTTGTCGCATTCATTTCACCAAGATCAAATAAATTCAGTTAATGAGACTTTAAGTGAGTTGATAACAAATCCTAAGGAAACAATTTTATGTTTTAATAAGATTGATAGAATTCCAAAAGATGAATTAAAATCTCTAAAGGAGTTTTGGGAGAATAAAGAATTTAATGTTGTTTTTATTTCTGCAATAGAAAAATCAGGAATTCAAAATTTAAAAAAAGAACTTTTTAATAAAGTAAAGGACATTCATTTCACCAGGTTTCCCTTTAACAAGACTTCTGTCTATTATTAAGAAATAATTTTTGTTATATTCAAGTTAGAATGGGAAAGAAATTAGTTATAGGTTCCTCTGGCCAAATTGGGGTTGAATTAATTGAAAAATTAGAAAAAGATTTTGGCGCCAACCAAGTAATAGCAAGTGACATAAAATCAGTTTTTGATGGAAGAATTTCTGGTGTAGAATATGTTTTGCTAGATGTATTAGACAAAGAGAAGTTGTTTAAAATAATAAAAGAACACAATGTTTCAGAAGTTTATCTATTGGCAGCAATGCTATCCGCAGTTGCTGAAAAAAATATTCAACTGGCATGGGATTTAAATATGAAAGGCCTATTTAATATTCTAGATTTAGCCAAAGAAAAACATATTGAAAAGATTTTTTGGCCTAGTTCTATTGCTGTTTTTGGGCCAACAAGTCCTAAAGTAAATACCCCTCAGTCAACTTTATTGGAGCCCTCATCAGTTTATGGAATTAGTAAAATATCTGGAGAAAGATGGTGTGAATATTATTTTTTAAAATATGGAGTAGACGTAAGAAGTTTAAGATATCCAGGAATAATAAGTTATAAATCTCCACCTGGGGGTGGAACAACAGATTATGCAATTGAAATTTTTCATGCTGCAATTAATCATGGCGTTTATAATTCTTTTATTGCTCAAGACGTCACTCTCCCAATGATTTATATGCAAGACGCCATAAGAGCAACTATGGAAATCATGCAAGCTGACAGAAAACAACTGACTATAAACTCTAGTTATAATTTGGCTGCAATAAGTTTTAATCCAGAAGAAATAGCCAATGAAATAAAATTATTATTCCCAGAACTTAAAATAACATATAGTCCTGATTTTAGGAACAAAATTGCATTGTCTTGGCCATCGATTATAGATGATAGTTTTGCAAGAAATGATTGGGGCTGGAAACACAATTTTGACTTAAAGAAGACCACATTAGAGATGGTCAATGGAATTAAAAATTAAGTTTTTAAATGAATTTTTTCTGAACTCTATCAAACGCCTCTTTAGTTATCTCAAATTTATCGTTTTTAGAAGCACTTTTATAATTCCATCTTGCTTTAACTTTAATTAAAATTATCCAATATCTGAAATTAACCATTGCTATAATCGGAGCAATTAATAAAAAAATAATCCCATAAGACCAATCTTTAAATATTGTAATTGAAAGAGTAATCATGAGCCAATAAAATGTAAATAGAAGAACCCCTGTAGCTTTTTTTAGTGAAGAATGAAAATGTTTGTCTTTAATTTTGTTTTCAACAAACCAAACAGGTATTTTATATGGAATATAATTGGTTACAAGTCCTATTAAATGAAAAGGAGAAAACAATAACAGAATTAAGCTTAAAACAACTAATGTCAAATACGACGAGGGTGGTTTATTTATTAAATAAGGTCTAATTTTATGCTTAGACATAAAGGATTTGACAATTTTTATATCTGTAATAATATTTTTATAATCTTCTGGATTTTGATTACTTAGAGACTCAGCTTTGATTAATTTTTCTTTTCTCAAATCAAACTTTCTTTTAGGATCTTGATTTTTTTCTAGAAAAGGGAATCTATGAAGAAGGTAATATAATTCATCATAGTTTTCAATATCTTGGATATTGATAATTAAAGATTCTAAATCATCTGCTAGTTTTAAAGTCAATTTGTTAATGGCCTCTACGCTGTTTTCTATAAACTTTGAATAATAGTCACTTACTTTAATTGGTTCACCTACATTAAGTAAAATATCAGAGTTCATTTTAAAATGACTTTCATAGTCTATCCCAAGAGGAATTATATACAATGGTGTTTCTTTTCCAAATTTTGAAAGTGTTCCCAATGCAATTCTAGCTAAACCTTTTTTAAGTGGACGTAATGTTTTTTTATAATTGTGATTCCCCTCTGGAAAGATAACTAAATTCCCCTTTTGGTTTAATATTTCATGACAGTCATTAAATGTAATTTTGTTTTTTTCAATTGTATTCACTCCATCTCTCTGCCTGTAAACAGGTAGCATATAAAAATTTCTTAAAATTTTATTCGCAATTTTTTTCTTAAATATATCTGACCTAGCTAAAAAGTTTAATGGTGCATCTGTCTGGGTTGCAATTACAATTGCATCCAAAAATGCATTTTGATGGTTTACAGCATATATTATCCCCGAATTTTTAGGGATTTTTTCTTTTCCTTGGTATTTAAATTTTTTGAAGTACGTTCTTGAACCAATAATTACAATTGCATATGCTATTTTATATGCAAAATACCAGTTTTTAAACCAATAACCTATCCAAAATTTTCTCATAACTTATCTTAGAATAGCATTAAATTCACCTTCTAATTTACCTTGAATAGAATTCATTACATAATCAACTTCTTTGTCCAAAAGTGTTCTTTCTGAGTGCAAAAATTCAAATCTTAGACCATAAGATTTCTTGCCAATCTGTTTTTTATCTCTGTAGACATCAAATAAAGTCATATTCTTTAAAAGCTTACTATTTTCTTGATTAACAGAATTTGTAATTTGTTGCATTGTTACTTCTTCAGAAATTAAAATAGATAAATCTCGAAATACTTTCTGAAATTTATTGATAGGTTTAATTTTGGGTTTTGAATTTGCAATAATTTTCATAAGGTTATCAAAATAAATTTCAGAAATAAAAAAATGCTTTTTATATCCTATTAAGTTGGATATTTCTTTTCTAACCGTTCCTATCGTTGCCAATTTATATTTCCCTTTCTTAACTGCTAATCCTTCCTCCCATAAATGGTCCTTTGTAAGCATTTCTGTTTCGTAATTGACCCCAAGAGACTTGAATATACTTTCAATTATGCCTTTTAATTGATAGAAACTACTTTCTAGTTTTCCATTGAACCAATGCTCTTCATTTTGTAGCCCAGTTGTAGCAATTAATAATCTATTTTCTTCGTCATATACATTTCCTTTTTCAAAATAAACTTTACCCCATTCAAAAATATTTCCGTTAGGATTTCCGTTAAAATGATTGAATTTTAAAACTTCAATAGCCCCATAAATCAAGCTTTTTCTTAGTATGGCTGTATCATTACTTAGTGGATTTATTAAAGAGATGTGGTTATTAGATTTTTCATCAAGAAAATTACCATATTCTCTTTTTACTAAGGAATTATTCATTATTTCAAAGCACCCTAAACTTACTAAATGGTTGCTGATTTTTTGTTGAATAGAATGGTTGTTCTTTAACTCAGAAATAGAAGGCGAACTATTTATTTTTTCAGGAATCTTAATATTGTTGTATCCATATATTCTAAGTACCTCTTCTGTTATATCAATTTCTCTTGTTACATCGTTTCTATACGCAGGCACGTTGACCAAAGCTTTATTTGTCTGAGTACTATTTACTTTAATATCTAGATGATTTAAAAGCTCAGTTATAGTATTGTTATCAAGATTAATTCCACCGATTTTTCTGATTTTATCAAAATTTATTTCAAAAGAGGTTTCTTGAGTTTCTATAAGGTGAATATCAAATATTTCAGAGGCTATTTGTCCTCCCGAAAGCTCTACAATAGTTTCAGAAGCTGTAATTAACGCTGGCAATACCATCGATGGATCTACTCCTCTTTCATATCTAAATGAGGCATCGGTATTTAACCCATGTCTTTTAGCAGTCTTTCTTATTAAAACTGGATTGAAAAGAGCACTTTCAATAAATATAGTCTTGGTTCTTTCTGTTACTCCAGACTCAAGTCCTCCAAAAATACCAGCCAAACACATCTCCTTTTCACTATTACAAATCATAATGTCTTCTTTATCCAATTTTCTTTCTTGACCATCTAGGGTAGTGAAAAGAGTTTGGTCTTTTGGTGACCTAACTTTGATCTCTTTGCTAATTATTTTGTCTAAATCAAAAGCATGAAGAGGCTGTCCAAAGTTGTGTAGGACATAATTAGTAACATCTACAATATTATTAATAGGTTTTATTCCTATAGATTCTAGTTTTTCTTTTAGCCATTTTGGACTTGATTTAACTTGTATATTTTCTATTACAATTCCAGAATATCTCTGGCATTGATCAGAGTTTTCAATAGAAATATTTATCTCAATATTTTTTCTTTTCTCTATCTGTGTTTTTTCAGGAAGTGCTGTAAGAGCGGAACTGGAAGGCAATAATTTCTTGAATTTTAATGCCGCTAGCAAATCTCTTGCAACACCATAATGGCTCATTGCATCAGCTCTGTTAGGAGTTAGTCCAATTTCAAAAATTGTATCATAAACTACGTCAAAATATTCTGCTGCTAAATCTCCGATATTTGCATCTTTATTAAGAACTAAAATGCCATCGTGTTTGTCCCCGACACCAATTTCATCTTCCCCGCAAATCATTCCAAAAGACTCTTGGCCTCTTATTTTAGCGTTTTTAATTTCAAACGAACTATTATTTTTTGGAAAAATAGTTGTTCCAGGTTTCGCAACAATAACCTTTTGTCCTTTTTCTATATTGGGAGCACCACAAACAATAGTATAGTTCTCATCTTCTCCTAAATCTACTTCTGCAATATTTAATCGATCAGCGTTGGGATGTTTTTCAATACTTTTAACTTCCCCAACAATTAATCCTTGAAGTCCACCTTTTATGTTTTCGTATATTTCTTCTCTTTCCACCTCTAAACCAATATCTGTCAGAATTGCAGCGGTTTCGTGGGGGTCAAGATTAAAATCTAGAATTTCTTTTAACCAATTGTAAGATACTTTCATAAATAGTAGTGGTTTTTCATTGTAAAATTAACTGCTTTTATTGTCTGACAAAAAATAACTGCAATAAAATACTTACCAAGTACATACAACTATTAGTTTAAAAATGTTTGATGATGTAAAATTTTTATATTTTTGACGTTCTTAAAGTTGGTGCCTTAGCTCAGTTGGTAGAGCAATGGACTGAAAATCCATGTGTCCCTGGTTCGATTCCTGGAGGCACCACCAGAAACCGCAAAGTTTACTTTGCGGTTTTTTTTTGTCTTTTTATAAGATTAA
>MDSY01051683.1_pt1 | contig 13495 bp, 11 predicted proteins | sample 811131 | NCBI WGS metagenome assembly MDSY01 (sample SAMN05326643, study PRJNA326480) | marine metagenome | isolation source: seawater | place: Atlantic Ocean: South West | collected 2010
CATGTACAAACCAAACATATTAAATAAAATATGTGTAAAACTTCCATGCATGAACATATGAGTGAGGAGTTGAGAAAAAATAAACTTGTCGTTACTAAAGTAGTGAAGAGCTAAAAGATCGTAACTCATTTTTCCAAGAAATTGAGAGCCTATAAAGAATAAAATATTAATTATGAGTAATTGCTTTATTGTTTCTGGAATAGCCCTCATTTATCTAAACATTTTTTTAATGGTTTCAACAGATATTACTTTAAAAATCAATTTATTAAAAGGTGAAACGTTAGGATCTTTACATGCAAATAAATCATTAATAAGTGAGTCTAATTCCAACTTCTCTAATTTATTTCCTGATTTTAATGAGGAAGATTTTGATAATATTTTTGCTGTATAATCATTCAAACTATCACTTTTGACCTTAAAACCTAAAGTTTCAATATTTATAAACTCTTGAAAAACCTCGTTTATATTATTTTTTGAAAAAAGCGGATGGACTGCAGTGACTTCAATTTCTTTTTTATCAAATTTATTAAAAGCAAAACCAAGATGAATTAACGATGTTTTTATATCTGTGACTAAACTAATTTCTTTTGAATTTAAATTCAATTTAATTGGAAAAATTAAATTTTGAGATGAATTATTGTCATTTGAAAGTTCTGTCAAAAATTTTTCATACAATATTCTTTGATGTGCTCTTTTTTGATCTATAATAACAATACCTGAACTTGTCTTTGTAATTAGATAAGAATTTTTTAATTGGAAAGCAGAAAAAGAAATAGGATTGTTTTTATCCTCAAATATATTTTCAAAAGAGGACTCTTTTTCAAGTGTAGGTTCAAGATTAACTTCAATATCCTTTGGAGAATCTAAAACAATATCAAAAGGATTAAAAGATTTATCAAAATCAATGGAGGGTATTGGTGTATTTTTATCTTTATAACTGTAGGGTGTGTTTAAATTAACAGAATTTTCAAAATCTATAGAGGGAGATATATTAAATTGACCTAAACTGTGCTTTATTGAAGACTTGAGTATTGCATAAATAGACTGATCGTTATCAAATTTTATTTCAGTTTTATTTGGATGAATATTGACATCTATAGAGTCATTTGGAACATTAAAGCATAAAAAGTATGACGTATGATGATTATCAAAAATAAGACCTTCGTAAGCAGTTCTTACAGCATGATGTAAATGAGAGTTTTTCACAAACCTATTATTTACAAAAAAAAACTGTGAAGTTTTTGTTTTTCTTGAGTATTCTGGTTTAAAAATAAAACCTTCAATTTCAGCAAATTCTGTCAATTCGGTAATTGGAACTAATTTTTCTTGAGTTGATTTTCCAAATATTCTAATAATTCTTTCCTTAAAAATTGATTTTTTTAAATTAAAAATCTCATTATTATTATTAATAAAAATAAAATTAATATTAAAATTTATAAGAGCTACTCTATGGAATTCGTCTATAATATGTCTTAATTCCACATTATCTGATTTTAAAAAATTTCTTCTTGCAGGAATATTAAAAAATAAATTTTTTACGGATATTGACGTCCCCTTTTTACAAAATGTTTCTTTTTTGGAAATTATTTCACCTCCTTTAAGTTTGATTTGGTTGCCTAAATCCTCATCTATATTGTTGTTAGATTTTATAGTCAAATGAGAAACAGCAACAATACTAGAAAGAGCTTCCCCTCTAAAACCCATTGTATTTAAATCAAATAAGTCTTTAGAGCTCGTTATTTTTGAAGTAGTATGCCTTATAAAACACAAATCTAAATCTTCTTTACCCATTCCTAGTCCGTCGTCTACAACTTGAATAAGTGTTTTACCTGCATCTTTAATAATTAGTTTAATGGTTTTTGATTCACTATCAACAGAATTCTCTAGCAGTTCCTTTACTACCGATGAAGGTCTTTGAACAACTTCACCTGCTGCAATTTGATTAGCAACATTGTCAGATAGTAACTTTATCAAACTACTCATTAATAAAATATTGAAAGATCAAAATCAATTACAAATAAAAAAATTAATACTAAAATAGATGCAATAACTATTATTTTAGTAGAAAAATTTTTATTAGATCTATTCCTATAGTTTAACCTTGCTTCTTTCCATTTAGAAGAAACATCTGAAGAACTAGTAAAGTTTCTATTTTTAGAGTATACAGAATCAAAAGCATAAATATTTTGAACAGATTTATCTTTATAATATCTAGGATTATAATTAAAACGCTTATTTTTCTCTAATTTAAATAAATTGACCTTCAATATACACGATATTATACTTCAAATGTACAAAAATGAGTACATAATTTAAGCTAAAACATGTAACAGGAATTATTATATTTACAAATCATGAAAAAAGAAAATATCGGGATCTTAAAAGAACTACTTGTTAAAAAAAAAAACATAGTTATTATTCCACATACTAGTCCAGATGGCGATGCTATTGGTAGCTGCTTGGCTCTTTTGCATATTTTAAACGAAACGGGACATAAAACAAATATTTTAAGTCCCAACGAACCACCTTCTTTTTTGAAATGGGCACCTGGATTTAATAAAATAATTTTTTATGATAAGGATAAAGATCTATGTTTAAAAAAAATAAAAAATGCCGATATAATTTTTACTTTAGATTTTAACGATTTAAGTAGAATTGGAGAAATGGAAAATTTAGTAAATTCTTCGAAAGCAAATATAATAATGATTGATCACCATCAAAATCCTAAAAATTATGCTGATATAGTTTTTTCAAACCCTAATATTGGATCTACTTGTGAATTATTATATGAAATAATTATTCAATTAGACTATGATAAAATCCTAAACACTTTAACATCTACCTGCCTGTATCTTGGCATTATGACTGATACTGGATCTTTTCAGTACTCCAATGTCTCGTCAAGAACTCATGAAATTGTTTCAAAATTAATTGATAAAAAAATTAATCAAAGTGAAATTCACAATAAAGTTTATAATGATTCTTCTGTAAGTAGACTAAAAGTTTTAGGCTCTGCATTGAACAATTTAACAATAATAAAAGAATTGAATACTGCCTACATGTATTTGAAAAAATCAGATTTAATAAAGTTTGATTTTAAAAAGGGTGATTCTGAAGGAATAGTAAATTACGGTTTATCATTAAAAAATATAATTTTTAGTATTATTTTTATTGAAGATATAGAGAGTGAAAATAAAATAAAAATATCTTTTAGATCACAAGGAAGTTTTTCATGTAACGAATTTGCTAAAAAACATTTTAACGGAGGAGGACACATAAATGCTGCAGGAGGAATAGATAGCGGCCCATTAAAGAAAACTATTAATAAATTTACAAACGATATAAATCATTACAAAAACAAATTAACTAAAAAATGAAAAAACATATTTACATAATAGCCTTATCCATATCAAGTTTTTCTTGTGTAAGTTCTCATCCGGACTTAAGCGAAGGTTTGTACGCAGAAATAAACACAAATAAAGGTGATATGATTGTTAATTTAAACTTTAAAGAGACTCCAGTTACTGTAGCAAATTTTGTTTCTTTAAGTGAGGGAAACAATAAAGAAGTAAATGCAGAATATTCTGGGGAAAAATATTACGACGGATTAATATTTCATAGAGTTATTGAAAACTTTATGATTCAAGGTGGCTGTCCCCTTGGAAATGGCACAGGAAATCCTGGATATCAATTCAAAGATGAATTTAATGACAGCCTAAAACATAGAGGGGCTGGTATTTTATCAATGGCAAATTCTGGCCCTAATACTAATGGAAGTCAGTTTTTTATAACTCATAAAAACACCCCATGGCTAGACGGTGTCCATACAGTATTTGGAAAAGTTGTTAAGGGTGTGGAAATTGTGGATTCTATCAAGCAATATGATACAATAAAAAATGTCTCAATCATTAGAATTGGAAGAGAAGCTAAATCATTTAAGTCTTCTAAAATATTTTCGAACCATTTTGTAGAAGACAAGAAAAATAAAGAGAAAAAAATATTAAAATTAAAGAATCTAAAAGCTGAAAAGAAGATGGAACACGAAAAGAGAAAAAGTTTATCTAGCTCTACGAAATCTGGATTACAATATACCGTAACTCAAAAAAGCGACGGTGAAAAAGTTGATCCCACCAAGACTATTATGACAAACTATTCCGTATTTTTTGAAAATGGTTCTCTTTTAGATACCAGTATATTAAAACTTGCTGAAGAATTCGAAGTAGTCAACGAAAACAGAAAAGTTACTAACAGATACCTTCCGTTAGCTTGTAAAGTGGGACCAGATGACGCTCTTATAACAGGATTTAAGGAAGGGTTGAAATTATTGAATATTGGTGATAAAGCAACATTATTCTTACCATATTATCTTGCTTATGGAGAGGCAGGTAGAGGAAGTCAAGTACCCTCTAAAACAAATTTGATATTCGAAATTGAAGTATTGGAACAAAAGTAATTTTATATTTAAATGCTTAAAAGATTTTTTTTTAGAAAAAAATTAAAACCTCTTTTATTTATATTTTTAGTAATAGTAATAGAACTCATAAAGCTCGACTCAAACTTTATAGAAAATTTCTATAGTAATCTATTATATAAAAAAAGCTCAAGTGTATTTATTTATATTTTTAGTTCAATTCCTTTTTCCGTTGGAGACATCCTTTATTTATTAGTTCCATTTATTATTTATTCAATTGTTCGTAAAACTAATACAAGAAGAAAAAACTTAAAAAACCTTTTCTATTTTTTTACAACTATTTACATGCTTTTTCAAGTTCAATGGGGGTTAAACTATCATAGAATTCCTTTGAAAAATAAGTTAGAAATTAAGGAAAATTATAATACTAATTCTTTAATCGAAACAACTAACTTATTTATAAAACAAACCAATAAGATTCATTTAAAAATTTCTAAAAACGATACTTTAGCGGTTTTATTTAATGATGATAATAGTGAAATTTATAAAGCATCGATAAAAGCTGCTAAAACATTAGAAAATAATACAATAATTAAAAATAAGATGAAATATGTAAGTGTTAAGAACTCTTTATTTAGCACTCCCCTATCTTACATGGGGTTTGGGGGGTATATTAACCCTTTCACACTAGAAGCTCAAATAAATAGAAATATTCCGGCTATTCAAATCCCTACAACTATATGTCACGAAATGGCACATCAAATAGGATATTCAGCTGAAAACGAAGCTAATTTTATTGGAATTTTAGCTGCTGTTAGTTCTAGTAACAACATAGTCAAGTATAGTGGGAATGTTCTTGCTTTAAGATACCTTTTAAACGAATTATACAAGATTGACAAAAAAAGTTTCAATCAACTATATTTAAAAATTAATAAAGGGGTTTTAAAAAACATAAAACAAGCGGAAGAAGAATTGGAAAAATTTAGAAATCCTTTTGAACCTTATTTAAAAAGCATTTACGATCGATATCTAAAAGCTAACAACCAAACTGCTGGAATAAAAAGCTATAGTTTGGTTGTTAATTTATTAGTTAATTATTATTAATTTATAATAATAGGAGCACCTAGTTGTTCAATAATTTTATTTTTATCTGAAACTGATTTTATAAATTCATCAATTGATTTTTTTACTAATTTCCATTGTTTTTTAGCTATGTCAAAACTTTCCATTTGAAGTTTTGTTGGACCATATGAATTTCCGTAAAACCCTCTTTGTGCAACTGACAATCTATTAGAAACAGACGGATTATCTTTTTCCCCTATTTCCTTTTTTGATTTATTTCCATTAACCTGTACATCAATCTTCTGCATTTTATTTAAAAGTTGATTTATCTCAATTAAAAGATTATTGTTGTCACCATCAACATAGCTTAATGCTTTTTCAAATTTTAAAAGTTTTTCTTGAGATTTTTTAAAGAGATTCAATGTCAATTCTAAGTCAACTTGAAGACTAACTAGATCAGTCAAAAAGGCATCAATTTGTGACTCCATTGGATTGGAAAGTATATTATTCCTTATTTTCTTAACATTGAATTTTTTAGCGGAAGATAATTCTTTGTGTATACCATTTTTCGACTCCACTAACTTTACTGAGTACAACCCAGGTTTTACTGCAACTGAAGGTTCATAATATCTGCTTCTTGAATTTGAATTTAATGTGGTTACTATTGGATTACTTAGATTCCAAGAAACTCTATTAATCCCTTTTTTTGCTGTTGCATTAACTCTTGTAATTAATTTACCATTGCTGTCTTTGATTTCTAAAATTAATTTTGGAGTTTTTTCATTCTGTTCATCATCTAGTTTGTCCCATCCAGAAAATGGCACATTCTTTTTTAATTTATTTAATTCACTTTCTTTCTTTTTTCTTTCCCCTTTAATTGTTTTATAATTATCTGGAACATAATAAGTGAATATTGCACCATAGGGCGGATTTTTAGAGTTAAAATAAGAAGATCCTTGACTACTTGTTCCAGTTCTAATTTGATTGTACTGAAGAGATTCTTTTACATCAAATAAAATAAAATCTTTACTATTCTCTTTTTTCAAAGACCTTAATGCGGAATAGTCGTCTAAAACATAAAAACCTCTTCCAAATGTAGCTAATACTAAATCGTTTTCTCTTTTTTGTATCACCAAATCCCTAATAGATATTGTTGGTAGTCCTGATGAAAATTTAATCCAATTTCCACCTTGATTATTTGAAAAATAAAGACCGTATTCGGTAGCTAAAAATAGTAAATTTGGATCAACATGATCTTGAACAATTCTCCAAACTAGTGTGTCTTCTGGTAAACCAACGGTAATAGATTTCCAGGTTTTCCCTCCATTTTCACTTTTATAAAGGAACGGTCTATAGTCCCCAAACTTATGGTTATCTAAAGCTACATAAACTTTATTTTTATTATAAAGATCAGCTTTAATATCATTAACAAAAGATGACTTTGGAACACCCGGAAGCTTATCCACAGAAATAGTAGACCATTCTTTTCCATTATTAATAGTAGAATGTATTAACCCATCATCTGTTCCAGCAAACAAAATATTTTCATCTAATTTAGATTCACTTAGAGATGTTATTGTATTGTATGTAGACATTGCGTACACATCCCATGCAGCGTCCCAACTTTGTTGCCTTCCCATTATAGGAAGAGACATCCTTTCTTGGTCAAGGGTTAGGTCAGAAGATATCGGATTCCAACTGTCTCCTCTGTCGTCAGATCTCCAAACTCTTTGGGAACCAAAATACAAACGTTTAGGATCATGTGAACTGACTAAAATTGGAGAATCCCAATTAAATCTTTCATATTCTTCATTCAAACCTGAATGAGGTTTTATATAAACAGCTTCGCCTGTTGTCCTGTCTATTCTGTGAATATTTCCTTGTTGTGATTGAGCGTAAACAATATCTGGATTTCCAGGTTCTGTTGCAGGTTGATGTCCATCTCCTCCCAAAAGAACAAACCAATCACTATTAGTTATTCCATTAGATTTAAAGGTTCTACTAGGACCTCCTTGAGAATTATTGTCTTGCGTACCTCCAAATATATTATAAAATGGATAAGCATCGTCTACAGCCAATTTATAAAATTGAGTTAAAGGTAGATTGTTGATAAACTTCCAACTTTTTGTATCATCAAAAGATTCATATATTCCTCCATCAGTACCAACTAACAGATAGTTTGGATCATTTGCTTTAAAAGTTAAAGAATGGTTGTCTGAGTGCTTACTATTTTCATTCATTCTATTAAAATTCTTACCACCATCATCTGAAACTTGAATTCTAACATCAATTAAATAAATTTTATCAAAAACATGTGGAGAAGCAACTAACTCTTGATAATAATGTGGTCCTGTTCCGCCAGAAACTGTATTTGACATTTTTTTCCAACTCTCGCCTTTATTAGAAGATCTATATACCGACCCTTTTCTTCTGTCCAGTTCAATAGCAGCATATAATACATCTGGATTAATTTCAGAAATTGCTAATCCTATTTTACCCATATTACCAACTGGTAATCCTACTTTTAACATAGACCAAGTATCTCCACCATCTATACTTTTATAAATTTTAGTTCCTGGTCCCCCACCAATATAAGCAGCAACGTTTCTGTGTCTTTGCCATGTAGCTGCATACATTATATCATTGTCTCTTGGATCAACAACTATATCAGTAACACCTGTCCATTTGTCAATAGAAAGGGTATTTTTCCAATTATTACCGCCATCAATGCTTTTAAAAAGACCTCTTTCTCCACCAGAAGACCATAAGGGCCCCTGTGATGCAACGTAAATTATATTAGAATTTTTATTATTTATAATAATTTTAGATATGTGTTCAGATTTTTTGAGCCCTTTGTTTTTCCAGGTTTTACCTGAGTCATATGAAACATAAACACCTTTACCAATACCTACGTGCCTGCCACCAACATTTTCACCAGTACCAAGCCAAATTGTATTATTATTATTTGGATCAATAGAAATAGAACCTGTAGAATAAAAAGGTTGGTTATCTGTTAATGGAACCCATGTAGTTCCAGCATTTGATGTTTTCCAGACTCCACCAGAACCAACTGCTACATACCACTCATTTTCATTGGAGGGATTTATTGCTATATCTGCAATTCTTCCTGACATAAATGCAGGGCCGATACTTCTAAATTTAAGACCATTATACAGTGAAGATTCATCTTTTGACGAACTTTGTTTTTTTTGTGAAAAAGAAAAGTTAAATGATAAAAACAAAACAGTTATAAATAAAAGTTTTAAGGGTAATTTCATAATTATTTTTTTTAGTATAAACATAAATATAATTAATATTATCAATATTTTCAATTTAACTTTGTGCCATGAGTAGAAAAAGAAAAATATTTAGTTCTGTTGAATTAATTGACATTGGAAGCAAAGGCCAATCTATTGGGAAAAGTCGTGAAGGGATAGTATTGATGGTGAAAAATGGTGTACCAGGAGATATTGTTGATATTGAAACTTTTAGAAAAAAGAAAAACTACTTTTTAGGAAATATAACTAATTACATTTCCTATTCTAAGTCTAGAATAGATCCTAAATGTGAACATTTCGGCACATGTGGAGGATGTAAGTGGCAAAACATGTTATATGATTCACAGACTAAGTTAAAAGAAAATAAGATAAGACATGCATTTAAAAATATATGTGATACTAAAATTGAATCAATAATAAAATGTAAACATAAATACTTTTACAGAAATAAACTGGAATTTTCTTTTACTGAAAATCGTTGGTTAACAAATAGGGAAATTAAAAGTGAAAATAAAGAAATTGAAAGAAGAGGAGTTGGTTTTCATATCTCAGGTATGTGGGATAAAGTAGTAGACATAAATAATTGTCATTTACAATCTGATCCTTCCAATAAAATTAGATTATCAGTGAAAGAATTTGCAATCAATAATAAAATATCTTTTTATAACTCAAGATTAAAAAATGGTATGTTAAGAAACTTGATGATAAGAAATACCAGTCTAAATGAATTTATGGTTGTAATTCAATTTTTTGAAAATGACACAGAGAAAATTCATTTAATATTGAATCATTTGAAAAATTCGTTTAATGAAATTACTTCTCTTCAATATGTTATTAATAACAAAGAAAATGATTCAATTTATGATAGGGAAGTAAATTTATTTTATGGGAAAAAGTACATAAATGAGGTCATAGATAAATTAAATTTTAAAATTTATCCAAAATCTTTTTTTCAAACAAATATTAATCAAACAATTAAACTTTATGATTTAGTAAAAGGTTTTGCCAACTTAAAAGGAAACGAAACGGTATTTGACCTATACTCTGGACTGGGAACTATATCCCAATTTGTTGCAAAAAAAGCAAAAAAGGTAATTGGTATAGAAAGTATTAAAGAAGCTGTAATTTCTGCAAAAGAAAGTGCCGTATCAAATAAAATAAATAATGTAGAATTTGAGACTGGAGATATGAAAAATATTTTTACTTCAAAATTCATATCCAAATACGATCATCCAGACTTAATTATTACAGATCCACCAAGAGATGGCATGCATAAAGATGTAATAAAGGAAATTCTTAAATTAGAAACGAAATCAATAGTATATGTAAGCTGTAATCCGTCTACCCAATGTAGAGATTTAGAACTGTTAAAAGAAAAATATGATATTAAAAAAGTTCAACCAATTGATATGTTTCCCCATACAGATCATGTTGAAAATGTTGTACTTTTGAAGCTCAGAAGTTAGATGTCTAAAATGAAAAAAATAATTATTTTATTTGTTATCAGTGTCATTCTTAGCTCTTGTGAGCCTGATGACATCTGTTTGGCAACAATTCCAGATACTCCTAAACTTATTATTGTATTTTTTGATGCAACTAATGGATTGAAAAAAGAAGTTATAAATCTAAAAATTAATGGAGTGAACAGTGACGAATCTTACTTATTTAAAACAACTGATTCTATATCGTTACCACTTAAAAACATAGAGAAAACAACAAGTTATTCTTTTATAAAAGAGGCTAAAGAAAATATAGATGATTCTGGAAATAAAGACCAAGTTTTGATCAATTACCAATACAATCATATTTATATTAGTAGAGCATGTGGTTATAAATCAAATTATGAAATAAATCAAATTGTTATAGAAAACGACAACATTAATTGGATAATTAAATCCGAGATAATCGAATCATCAGTTATAGACGAAAACACAATACATGTTAAAATATTTCATTAGTATATTATTAATTACCACCTCATTAAATCTTTCGTCACAAGAAAATGATCTATTGGACACAATTCCAATTAAAACTACATACGGAATTAAACTAGGAATTGATCTTAGTAAGCAAATAAGGATGTTAACAGAGTCTAATTATAGAGGTTTAGTTATCACTGGAGATTATAGAATTTTTGATAAACTTTTTTTAGCGGCAGAATTTGGAAGTGAAGAAAAAAAAATAACTAATGAGATTTTTGATTTTAACACTAAAGGTTCGTTTTTAAAACTTGGTATTAACTACAATGTCTATAAAAATAGAATAGGTTTAGAAAATGAAATATATGTGGGTTTTAGATATGGCATTAGTAATTTTAGTCACAAGTTAAATTCTTACAAAATATATGACTTAGATCAATACTGGAATCAAAACTTAGCTAATAATACTACAGATTTTAAAAATCTAAGTGCAAGTTGGGTTGAATTTGTTTTAGGTTTTAATGCTGAAGTGTTAAAAAACACCTTTATGGGTATAAGTTTAAGACTAAATAGATTATTGAATCAGGAAAATCCAAAAAACTTCAGTAATCTATATATTCCTGGATTTAATAAAGTATTAGAGGAAAATAGTTTGGGAGTTGGAATTTCATATTCTATTTTTTATCAAATTCCAATTTACAAGAAAACAAAAAACAAGTAAAAAAGAAAATATTACTTTTTCAATTGTTTATGAGTTTTTTTTGATCCACTATAAATTTCATACTTAGCTAATCTACTTTCTAATTTTCCATTAAATAATTTTATTTTTCTAGAAGGCCTTAAGCCTACATATTTAAGAGCTTCAATACTTGATGTAATAAACCAAGCACTTGAATTAGAATAATTTGTCTTCAACGTGTCACCAATCTGTTTGTAAAATGATTGAATATCTACTTTTAATCTTTCGCCATAAGGGGGATTAAATAATATATGTAGAAAATCATCATTATTTTTTTTGGTATTGAAAAAATTATTTTCACTAATTTCTATAAACTTTTCAAAATTTGAATTTATTATATTTTGATTGCATTTTAGAATTGCAGATGGAGCCTTATCGTAGCCTATTATTTTATAATTAAATGGTTTAACTTTATTAAGAACGGATAACTTAATCATTTCAAATAAATCTGTATCAAAATTATTCCATTTTTTAAAAGAAAAATTTTGTCTTTTAATGTTAACAGGATAATTAGTAGCGTACATGGCTGCTTCTATTAATATCGTACCACTACCACACATTGGATCTAAAAAATCTGATTTACAGTCCCAATTACTAAGCATTACTATACCTGCAGCAAGAACTTCGTTAATTGGAGCGATATTAGTTTGAGAACGATACCCTCTTTGATTAAGAGGCTTCCCAGATGAATCTAAAGAAATGGTACATATATCTTTACTTATATGAATATTAATTTTAAAATCAGGGTTTTCTATATCAACATCCGGTCTTTTATTATATAATTTTCTAAAACGATCTACAATTCCATCTTTAACTCTTTGAGAAACAAAAAGAGAATGAGAAAAAAAATCAGTATTGAGAACAGATTCTACAATAAATGTATTGTTGACTTTAATATAATCCTCCCAACTAAAATTATAAACAGAACTATAAAGATCTTTTTCGTCATTTATACGAAAAGAATAAATGGGCATCAGAATTCTAATAGCGGATCTTAAATAAAGGTTAGACTTATACAAGAAACCTAAATCACCATAAAAACTTACGTTCCTAACTCCAATTTCAATTTTTTTTGCTCCTAATTTTAATAGTTCATTAGAAAGTATGGTTTCAAAGCCAAAAAAAGTTTTAGCAATCATTTTAAAATCCTTAGTCATAATTTATAAATTATTTTTAAAAATACTCTAATTTTGAAGCATATGATAACAAATAAGAAATTACATTTAAAGGGTGAGTATAATAGTTGGTTTGATTCATCTTATTATCATATACTTTACGAAAACAGAGATTATAAGGAAGCTAAAGAATTTGTAAAGACTATTCTAAAACACCTCAAATTAGAAAAAAAATCATTCATATTAGACGCTGCTTGTGGAAAAGGAAGACATTCAATAGAAATGGAAAAATTAGGATTTAAAGTTCTAGGGATTGATCTTTCAAAAAATAGTATAAGTGAAGCGAAAAAATTTAAAAATAAGAATCTTGATTTTATAATTCATGATATTTCTGAACCTCTCGAAAAGGAATTTGATGCAGTATTTAATTTATTTACGAGTTTTGGTTATCATAGCAGAAAAAGAGACTTAGATATTATAAAAACAATAGAAAAAAATCTTGTAAATAATGGAATTGGAGTCATCGATTTTTTTAATTTAAACAAAGTAAAGAAAGAGTTGATACTGAATGAAATAATTAATAAAAAAAATATAAAATTTACTATAAAAAGAAAAGTGAAAAATGGTTATGTTATCAAAAATATAAGTATTAAAGATAAGTCGGAAAGACATGTTTTTACTGAAAAAGTAAATGCATTAACACTTAAAGATTTCCAAAATTATTTTAAAAAAACTAATCTACAAATCAAAGAAATATTTGGAAACTATAACCTAGATAAGTTTGAACCTAATTCTTCATCAAGGCTTATAATAATATTCCACAAAAAAATCCCAGCCAAATAAATGACTGGGATTCGAAGAAGGCGGTGACATACTCTCCCACCAAATGGCAGTACCATCTGCGCAATTAGGCTTAACTACTCTGTTCGAAATGGGAAGAGGTGAGCCCTAATGCAATAACCACCCTTAAG
>MDSY01003085.1_pt1 | contig 13492 bp, 13 predicted proteins | sample 811131 | NCBI WGS metagenome assembly MDSY01 (sample SAMN05326643, study PRJNA326480) | marine metagenome | isolation source: seawater | place: Atlantic Ocean: South West | collected 2010
GATCATGCCAGCTTGGTTTAAAAACATTGAATAAACCATTGTATTATGACGAGCTTTTGTAAGTGAATTACAAGATAATTGTTGTAAAAAAGCCATGCTGTCAGGGCCTGTAATGTTAAACACTCCCATATGAGAAATATCAAACATTCCTACCTGCTTTCTAACAGCTAGATGTTCTTCTTTGGACGATGAAAACCAAAGTGGTAATTCATGATTAGCAAAAGGAACTAATTTGGCACCCATTGTTTTATGAATATCATAGAGCTTGGTTTTTGTTAGCGTGGTCATAAAGCTGATGATGACTCAAAAAAAGAATTTAAACAAGAGATGACACGATCATTAACCGCTTTGGATGCAATAGTAATTCGAATACCTTGAGCTAAACCAAAGGATTCTAACTTGCGAATAATAAATCCATTTTTAATACACTGATCAAAAACAGCGTTTGCCTGATGATTGGTTAATAATAAACAACAAAAATTTCCTTGCGATGGCACCCATGTTACAGGCCACTGTTTGGCTGCTGATTCATATTGAGAAAGGCCTTCTTGATTTACGTTTTGAGAATGGCTAACAAAAGTTTGTTTGGTAGTAAGTGCTAAGTAAGCTACATTTAATGCCAGAGAGTTAACGTTAAAGGGAAGTTTTACCTTTTTTAAGTAGGATATTAACGTTGCATTTGCAATGCCATAGCCTATACGTAAGCCTGCTAATCCGTAAATTTTTGAAAATGTGCGAGTAATAATTACATTGGGATAAGTATCAATAAATAATAAATTGCTATCTATTGGCTCAGTTGTGACATATTCTTTGTAAGCTTCGTCAATAACAACAATAACATGTTGAGGAACCTGTTTAAGAAAATCAGCTAATTGTTCATGAGATAAAAAACTACCGGTAGGGTTATTAGGATTCGCGATAAAAATCATTTTTGTATCTGGGGTAATTGCTTCAAGAGTAGCGTCGCAATTCATTCCAAACTCAGACATTAGAATAGATTGATATGTTGCACCCATCATAATTGCAGTCGAGCGATACACTGAAAAGGTATGTTCAGCACTTAATACACTATCAAGAGGGTTTAAAAATGCTAATCCAAGTAACTGAAAAATTTCATCGCTACCATTGCCTAAAATTAATGATTTTGAATGGATTTGGTGATGATTAGCTAAGGCATCAATAAGAGGATGATGATTAGAGTCCGGATAGATTTCGGTTTGTGTTATACAAGAAAGTAATTCATCAGACGATAAGGAGCAGCCCAAAGGATTTTCATTAGATGAAAGTTTTAGTAGTTGCGATTTAGATTGTAATGATGCCGAAGATTGTCCCGCCTGATACTCTGGAATTGAAGCTATGGAATTTCTTAATAAGTTGTGTAAAAAATCTGTCATAGAGTTCAGTATAACATTGGATCGATATCAAGTGTAACCTTCTAACATACTAAAAATAGTAGAGATTAGTACCTATACATTAAAATAATTAAAGACTCATTTTAAAAAAATACGTTATAATAAAACTATGTTACAAAATAGTATTATTGCTAGTTGTATCATTTTTTGTGCAACATTGATCTTTGCTGAAGTTGTTGTAGAAACGGCCTTAGATCGTATTGTTGATCACCCGATACAATCTGAAAAACGCTACACGTTAATGAAAGATTATGCAAACGCTCATTATGGGCTAGATCATGCGAATTTAATTAACCCTAAGATGATTGTGATTCATTATTCAGCGATAGCAACACTCAAGCAAACATTATCCGCATTTGACCGAGACCAGATTCCACAAAGTCGAGATCGTCTAGCGAGTTATGGCGATGTTAATGTAGGTACGCATTACGTTGTTGCTAAAGATGGAACTATTTACCAGTTATTGCCAACCACGCTAATGGCAAGGCATGTTATTGGCTTTAATTACACAGCAATAGCGATAGAAAATGTTGCTTTAGATGCAGGGCGTTTAACAGATGCCCAAATTCGATCAAATGCTCTTTTAATTGATATGTTATTTAAAAAACATCCCAGCTTGGAATTTATGATAGGTCATTATGAATATATGAATCAAACAATGCCTCATTTTAAATATTTTAAAGAAAATATTGAAGATTATCGGCCTAGCATAAAAATTGACCCTGGTTTTGACTTTATGAGACGGTTACGGACTCATTTGAAGCTACAATATAATTTAGTGTTATAATCCTACAAAATTGTTAAGTTATACATAAATGTAGCTTTTTTCTTCTCTCATATTTTTCTTCTCTCATATAAGAATAATGTTAAAACCATAAATGTGACTATGAGTAAAAAAATGGTTTGTATAAAAAAGTATCAGAAATATGCCAATTAAAGATTTAGATTGTTGGCATGTAGAGTGTTTAAATAATTTATATAATGTTTTTTATAAAAATCTTAATAATATATAAAAACAATATGAGGTAGTTTAAGTGCATGTTTCTATTCAAAGTCAACCAAGAAATATTTCTCAACACCATGTTCATGGAAAACAAGATCTAGAGTTAAGACAGGTTAGTGCTAGAAAAGAAAGCTCAGAAAACGTTCAGATATTAGTCAACAAAATAAAAAAAACGATTACCGTAATATTTAATAAAATAGAAGATTATTATAGAGCATTAGATAATGAAAATACAGTAAGTCGTACAAATTTTGGGTGTCATTCTTATGATAAACGCAGGGCGTATTTTCATGAACAAACAGATATTGCATTCGAAACGTTAAGAACTTCAAAAGAGCGTTTAGGTAGTTTATTTGATGGTTGTTTTAAAACTATTCAACAAAATGTAAGTCAAAAACAATTAAAAGATATCGTAACAAGCTTGAATGATCTTTTTATGTTTCATAATGAAATCAATAGAACTTCAATACCAGTTTTAACAGAAAGTATAACAGAACGAACACGGGGAGGCTTTTACACTAAACATGTTTATAGTCCGCAAGTAGTCTTTAAGGAGCTAGATGTTGCTAAATTAGTTCAAGATGGGTTAATTAAAATGTTGCAAGAAATAAGTCCTTCAAATTGCAGTAACAATGAACCAATGTTGCAAGAAATAAGTCCTTCAAATTGCAGTGACAATGAACCAGTGTATAAAAAAACAGGTCCCCTAAACTGCTGGTTAATACTTTCTAAGTTGATAAGCTATGATAGTAAACGAGCTATGCGTGAAGAAAAATGTGAGCAAATAAACAAAGAAGAAGAAAAATGTGATCAAATAAACAAAGAAGAAGAAAAACGTGATCAAATAGAAAAACTAATAACAGATTTTAACGAATTACGTGCTTCTGACAGCCCTGTGTCAGTAACTCAGTCATTAGAATTTTCAGGAAACTTGTCACATCATCCATCTGGTGCTGGTATTGCTTTAGAGTATGAAAAGGATTAACCGAATCATAATCCTGATGCAGGCAATTAATTTTAATAATAAGGCTTTAAATTTAGAATGTTTTTGATTGGTTTTAATCGATAAGTACTTAGTCAAAAAATGGTGAGTGACGGCTTTGTAAAATGCTGTTTTATAAGTAATTTACAAATTTTGAACACTGCGTCGCTTAGGGTGTTCCATTCTGAATCAGTCATTTTCCATGTAGGTAAATCAATTACGCTAGACTCACCAGTAATTTCTTCAGTGCTTAAAATAGCTTTATATAAATCATCAAAACTTGTAGCAATAAATACCTTTTCTTCGTTAAGATTAATTTGAGATAGTATATCCATATTCTGATGAAAATGTGTTTTTAAATTATCCAAAGAACGAAGTAATTTATCCTTTTCATTTTCGTAATTCGTTGGCTCAACAACCCTCTGGTTTTTTTGGGCGTTCCTTGTAATTTGATAATGAAATTTGCCAATCATTGTTACTGTTTCTTTTAGGTCATAAATGAAATGAAATGTATCATAATATTCATCAGGGGGAGTCGCTGTTTTATTTTTATTAAGCTCTTTAATAAAAATAAGATAGTCTTCTATTTTGTCTTTGGGGAGAGATTCTGACTCAGGGGGTGGTCTTAAAAAGGTGTGAGCATGAATAGGCTCTTGTGCTTCAGGAGGTGATTGGGTATTTATTGATTGGCTAGGGGTTTCTGTACGGCTAATTAAAGGTCTAAACATATGTGTCAATGAAGTTATGAAACAACATTTCTGATCATCTGTGCTTCGTATGGCTGTCTTTGGACCTACTTGGCGAGTGGCTAGTGCTTGATCTTTAGGATCGGTACGATGAGTTCTAAGGGGAAATGAATATGTTGTTTGGGGTGATGATGCTTGCATGATAAATAGGTATCCTTTAATTAAATATTTATTTTATTCTCAATATTGTAGATCCGTGCCATGATTGAGGTTTAAATTAAGTAAGATAAGTAATAGATAGGTTTTTTGTAAAAAATGTATTAATTTTATACAAAATTGTTGTATTTATTTAGTTAAGTGCTTAATGGTAGGCTGTGCTAGTGTACATATAAATACTAAGAAAAGATTGCCGCAACATTATGGATTTTAAGTGAAATTTTTTGAAAAAGAGTGCTTCTAAAGTATGGGATACCTAAGAACATCTAAAGATATTGTTTTTTTAAACAATGTTTTGCTGCGGCATTGTTGTTATTAATTACGAAAAAAATATCGTAAAACATGCATTATTTTTTAATTAAACATAGTGATGGTTACAAAATTGTTATTTTATTATAAAAAAAATTAGATACAAAAAAATAAGAACTTGGATTACAGTGACTTAAGGTTTAATAACTTATTAATTACGCAAAAAACATCTGTAGAGTTTTGTTTATTAAGTAAAAAAAAGATCTGTTACGGCTTTTTCATACTATTAAACGATATTAAAATCAAAAATCATGCAAGTAAATTAAAAGAATGTTAATAATACTAGTTTAGGCTAATAATATTGTTTTCATAGAGGTTAAATAAAACGTTTATAGCTGTATCACTATCCGGATTAGTTCGATATAAATAATGAAATCGTATTAGTAAGCTTTTGAGCTCATCAATAAAATTAAGATCTTTTACAAGTTCAGCAGTAATATCGGGTGATTGATTTAATAAGTCTTCAATAATTCCAGGCTTGAAATAGTCGTCAGGAATAACTGGGGCGTTATAGCGGTTATTATAATTATATAATTCAGATTCTGTAATGACTGTTTTGATCAATGGTTGTAAGTTTATTTTATGGGAATTTTCAAATTTAAATATATCGTCAGTGAAAGTGTTTTTATATTGATTCCATTCATAATCACATAGAGAATCGTTAAGTAATTTTAGCATGTTATCTTTGTAAGGGGGATGATCGTGTACAGGAAGCTCGTGGTCCATCAAAGTAAAATATAAAAAAGATTGATACGCTTCAGAATGGATTTGTGTGTCTCGAAGTGTTAAGTTCTTATCAAGTATCTGACTAGGAACCTTTGAAAAAAATCGTTGTAACATTAATCGATCGCCATTTTTTATAGCATCACGAAGATTTTGTAGTCTTAAAAAAGATCGGTTATCTAGAAATAGACTAACTAAACATTCAGTATGTTGAAAATGATTATTAAAAGAAGTCAATTGTGCTGAATAAACATCATTAGCTGCCTTACAAAAAGAGTTACGATCAAAGCGAGTAAGTAAAACCCCTTCAACACTTCCAAGTTGATAGTCGGAAGCATCGTATGCCGACATACGTGGACATTGATGCTCTGTACGTTTTTGTTGATGTACAGTATATGAAGAGCGAGCTTGGGTATATTGTAAGTGTCTAGGTGAAAACAGCGGCTTTGGAAAAAAACCTCCGATAGCTGGAATAAACATTAATAATAGCCCAGTTAGTGGTTTTGACAAGTATAGAAAACCACTATTTTGTTTATGCCGTTGTCTAGAACTAGTGATAGGTGTATTGTGATGTTGAGTTGGAGGTGCCTGTTCAATTTTAGGAGAATTTGACGATATTAAAAAAATCATGGCATCAATAGTAAGATAAAATGAGAAATAAAAAAATAGTGAAATAAAATCATTGTTTTATATAAATAAAAGATACCGTATAGGTAAGTGTGAAATCCTGTTAGTTTTCTTGCAAATATATCCTAATTAGGGTGAAATAAACCTTAAACAAATTTAAGTATGTCATTATACTAACATAATTAATTAAAAAGGAATTAAATCCATGTCTGCCTTGATAGTATTAATAGTATCAGTCTCATTTTTATGGATCATGTATCATGTATACGGAACGTTTATCGCTAAAAAGATTATCAAAATTGATCCTCAGGCTCCTGTACCTTCTCACGCTCAATATGATGGAAAAGATTATGTTCCATCTAGTAAACAGGTGATGTTTGGCCATCACTTTACGTCTATTGCAGGGACTGGCCCCATTGTTGGACCTGCTATTGGAATTATTTGGGGATGGATTCCTGCTTGTTTATGGGTCTTGTTAGGATCTGTATTTATGGGAGCTGTTCATGATTTTGGAGCTCTTGTTATTTCGATGCGTCATCAAGGTCGATCTCTGTCTGATATTGCCGGTGAGTATCTGTCTCCTCGTGTGCGATTTTGTTTTTTTATGATTGTATTACTTGCTTTATGGATCGTAATTGCGATTTTTGGGTTAATTATTGCGTTGATTTTTGCTAAATTTCCATCATCTGTCTTAGCTGTTTGGTTAGAAATTCCATTAGCTATCGGATTTGGTTGGTGGATTAAACGATCAAACTTACCCCTGTTATTTAAAACCCTCTTGGGAACGTTTCTATTATACATTTGTGTATATTTAGGTATTTTATTTCCAATAGAGTTACCTAGTTTACTTGGTTTTCCTGCAACAGGGCTCTGGACTGTTATTTTATTGGTTTATGCATTTATTGCATCTGTATTACCCGTATCGCTGTTACTACAACCAAGAGATTATCTTAATGCCTGGCAATTATATGTTGCATTAACATTAATTATTGGTGGAATTATAGCATGTAGTGCATTTGGTGAATTACAGTTTGTTGCTCCTGCATTTAATAGTAATCCAGTAGGTGCTCCTAGTATGTGGCCATTTTTATTTATTACAATTGCATGTGGTGCTTTATCGGGCTTTCATTCATTAATATGTTCAGGAACATCTGCGAAGCAAATTAATTCAGAATCAGATGCTCAGTTTGTTGGTTATGGCTCTATGTTAATGGAGGCTGGATTAGCGTTGGTCGTAATCATTGCGGTGGGGGCGGGGTTAGGACTGGCATATAATATAGATGGGAATACCTTATTTGGTCTGCAAGCGTTTCAAGCTCACTATGGTTCTTGGCAAGCATCTGCTGGACTTGGGTCAAAGTTAACCGCCGTAGTTGTGGGGTGTTCTAATATGATGGCTCGTTTAGGTATTCCTATTCATGTAGGGGCTGCAATCGTTGGGGTGTTTATTGCATCGTTTGCGGGAACTACGTTAGATTCTGCAACACGTGTACAGCGATATATCATTAGCGAGTGTGGGTCATATCTTAAGCAACCATGGATTCAAAATAAATTTGGCGCTACAGCCTTGAGTGTTATATCAGCTGCCTTATTAGCATTTTCATCAGGAATGACAGGTAAAGGTGCTTTGTCATTATGGCCTCTATTTGGAGCCGTTAATCAACTTTTAGGTGGTCTGGCACTATTAGTCATAACGGTTTATTTATCAAAACGTACAAAGAAAGCCTTCTTTGTAACAGGTATGCCATGTTTGATTGTTTTGTTTATTACATTATGGGCAGCTCTGATTAATCAAAGACAATTTTGGGTTAATGACCAGTGGTTATTGTTAATGGTGAACAGTATAATTTTAGTTATGGCTGTCACAATTTGTATTGAAGGGATAGTAGTTATGTCGCAATTAGTATCTAAAAAGCAACAGCGTGCCATAGCATAGTATGGGTTTAAATCTTATTAGTGTTTGTATTGGTGGATTGCTAGGTGTTCTAATTCGATACAGCCTTATTCAGGGGCTGCAACAAATTCATTTCACAACCCGAACATTAATAGCTAACTCTCTAGGATGTTTAGTTTTGGGTATAATTATTGCCATTATTCAGCAAGTTGACATACCGGAGCATGTTCGAATGGGAGTGATTATTGGGTGTTGTGGCGCATTAACAACATTTTCATCTATTATTTATGATATTATAACACTGCTTTCACAAGAACAGTTTACACAAGCAGTTTATTATTTTTTGCTAACAAATATAGCCGGAATTGCAATGTTTGGTTTTGGGTTTGTTATTTCCACTTTCCTCTACAAACAGCTTTAGAACTACACTAACATAACGCTATGCGGCCATATTTTGGAATTCGACTCCACACCCTACGCTGAAGCTTCGGGTTCGAGGGAGTCCACGCTCCAAAATATGACCCCCTAGCGCTATGTTAGTGTAGTTCTTGTTGTGTGGGGTGGGCGTGGTTTTACCGCCCAAATAGGAGCTGTTGGAAGCTGAGTTGATGCTCCAAACTATCTCCCCTCTAGCGCTATGTTATAGCATTTTAATACACCATATTATTATTTCATGACTGTATAAATTTAAAAAAACAATACGATGTATAGTTTTTATGCTAAGATAACATATGCAAGAAACATCAAAAAACTTAATTATTATTAATTTAGCGTCATTTATTATGAGCTTTTCAGGCTTGTTTGCTAAGTGGATTAGTTTAGAAAGTTATGGAATTATTTTTGGGAGATCACTAACAGCACTTCCTGTATTATTGATAGTTTGTTTTATGTTTAAGATTATAAAACCAATACAGACTAAACGGCACATGCTAATAATAGCGATATCAAGTATATTAATAACGATACACTGGGTGTTATTTTATATGGCGATTCAACTATCTAGCGTTGCGGTTGGAGTCATTGCCTTATTATCATATCCGTTAATATCATCAATCTTAGAACCCTTATTAACAAAAACGCCATACAAAATTCGCTGTTTAATTGAATCAGGCGTTTTAATTATAAGCATAGCCCTATTATCAGGTCATACCATTAATGGAGACTCAATTTATTTTGGAATTATGTTAGGCCTAATTGCAGCAACCTGTTTTGCACTACGAAATATCATCATAAAAGAAATTGTTAATGAGTACTCCCCGATTTGGTTAATGTTAATTCAAATAGGTGTTTCTGGCATTATTTTAGCCCCTATTGGAATAGTGCCGTTAATGGCTATTGGTGTAAAAGATGCGCTATTAATTGCCGTTGCTGGTATTATTGTCGTTGCTTTAAGTCATATAATGTTTATTCAATCCATGAGAACATTGTCTGCAACAACTGTGGGGATTATAGCTAGTTTACAGCTTGTATATGCCATAATAGCTAGTTGGTGGTTTTTTAATGAGATCCTATCTATTAATATCCTGCTTGGAGGGATATTGATTTTATCAGTTTCTATTTTCGAGCAAATAAAAGGGTATAAAGAAAATGCTAAATTAGTCAGTTGATACCTGTTGAATTAGATGGGTATAAGCAAATCTCGGAAGGTATAATTATTTTCTTTTTAGGAAGAGGTGTTTCATAAACGATCGTTTATGAAACATAACCAGAACGGCTAAATTTAAATGATGTTATCAGAATATAGACATAAAGAGTTGAAATATATACTAAGATAGTATAGATTAGGGTTCTTATGGTGTCGATTAAAACAAAATATGCCTTAGCCGTGCTGGTTAAAATGGCATTAGATGAACCAAGAACCTATACGATAAAGCAATTATCGGAGGCCTGCAGTGTTCCAAAAAAATATTTGGAGCAAATCTTAAGTATTTTACGAAAAGAAAACATTGTTAGGAGTATACGAGGTGCAAATGGTGGCTATACATTAGCAAGACCAGCATCCTTAATAACTGTGTTAGAAATCGCATCATGCCTTGAGCAATCCTTATCATTTGCAATGGGATATAATGCAGGAAAAGTCATAACAGAGTTTTGGGAATCTATTGATGATCAATTTAAATCAAGTTTAGCTGTAAGTATTGATGAATTGGTTCTAAATCAGCTAAAAACAAAAAAAGTCTTATCATTTAGTATTTAGGAAAAAAAATGGCAGCGTATAAACAAATTGCAGATTTTATTGGGAAAACACCTCTTATTTATTTACCTACATTAAGTCACGATGTAGGCGCTACTATTTTAGGTAAATGTGAATTTATGAATCCTTGTGGATCAGTAAAAGATCGAGCGGCATTAGCTTTAATTGAAGCAGCCGAACGAGATGGAGTTTTAAATGATCAAACAACCATTATTGAAGCCACTAGTGGTAATACAGGAATTGGTTTAGCGTTTGTTGCTGCAACAAAAGGCTATAAAGTTATTTTAACTATGCCAGAATCTATGACCCTAGAAAGACGTAAGTTATTAAAAGCCTTAGGTGCGAAAATCGTATTAACTCCAGCACCATTAGGTATGACGGGTGCCTTAGAAAAAGCAAGAGAGTTAGCAAGCGAGATTGGCAATGTATTTATTCCAAAGCAATTCGATAATCCTGCTAATCCCCAGATTCATTATGATACAACCGCTCCAGAAATTATGGCGGATACAAATGGTAAGATTGATTATTTTGTAGCTGGTGTTGGAACGGGTGGAACCATTGCAGGTGTTTCTCGATATTTTAAAGAACATAAACCAACCGTAAATATTGTCGCTGTAGAACCAGCAGATTCTCCTGTTTTATCTGGAGGAGAGCCAGGTCCTCATATGATTCAAGGTATTGGAGCAGGCTTTATACCAAATAATATTAAGACTCATGATTATGATGATCTGGTTCAAGTAACAAATGAGCAGGCATTTCAAGCAACTCGATTATTGGCTAAAAAAGAAGGCCTATTATGTGGTATATCATCAGGAGCCAATATCCATGCTACATTAGAATTGGCAAAAAGACATGAAAATAAAGGCAAAACATTTGTCTGTATTTTATGTGATTTTGGAGAGCGTTATTTATCAACAACATTATTTGAACAGGAGGAAGCATAATGAAAATTAAATTAAATGGTGAAGAAACAACACTAGAAAAGGATTCAGTAACTATTTTAGAGTTGTTAAAACTTAAAGATGTAAAAATGCCAGATATGGTATCGGTTGAGTATAATGGCGATATTTTAGATAGAGATCAATTTGATGTAACTCAGGTAAGAGAAGGCGATCAGGTTGAGTTTTTATATTTTATGGGTGGTGGCTAAGAACGTGACCTACCAACAAGAAACACATTTCATTCATCAGGGAGCGGAGCCAGATCCTACTACAGGATCGACCCAACCTCCTATTTATCAAACGGCTAGTTTTGCTTATGATGATCCGCAACAATTAGAAGATGTGTTTAATGGAAAAGCCTTTGGTTATTATTATTCTCGTGTAACAAATCCTACAACAGATGCCTTAGAAAAGCGCTTAGCAGGAATAGAAAATGGCCTTGGTGCCGCAGTTGTATCTTCAGGAATGGCTGCTATTTCAACAACTATTTTATCATTAGCTAGTAGTGGTGATACTATTGTTGTTGGAAAAAGTTTATTTGGAAGTACCTATTATTTATTTGAAGGGTTAATTACAGATTGCGGTATTAATGTAAAATTTGTTGATTCAACTAATTTAGCTGAGTTTAAAGAGGCAATCAACGAAAAAACAGCCTTGTTATTTGTAGAAGCCATTGGTAATCCAAAGTTAGATATTCCAGATTTAAAAGCCTTATCTTTATTGGCAAATCAACATAATATCCCATTAGTGGTTGATACAACGTTTGCAACTCCTGTTCTTTTAGATGCAAAATCTCATGGGGTTCATATTGTCGTTTATGCAACCACAAAATATATTGCAGGAAGTGGAACTACAGTTGGAGGCGCTGTAATTGATACGGGTGTTATGAACTGGAAAACATATCAACGCAAAAAAATACAAGAGTCTTATAAGCAATATGGACAATTTGCTTTTTTAGCAGCTTTAAAAAAAATTCGTTCCAATGCTGGTTCAAATCAATCTCCTTTTAATGCTTACTTAACATCATTAGGTATTGATACATTAGCATTAAGAGTAAAGCAACAAGCTACTAATGCAACCAAACTGGCTATTTTTTTTGAAAAGCAGGCCGCTATTAACCATATAAATTATCCAGGTTTAAATACTCATAAACAACATCTGTTAGCAGGAGAGCAATTTAAGTCACTATTTGGTAGCATGATTACAATTCGATTGGGAACTAAAGAGCGAGCGTTTCGTGTTCTAAAAGAACTAAAATTAGTTCATAATTTAGTAAACTTAGGTGATGCAAAAACGGTAGCTGTTTATCCAGCTACAACAATTTATCGTAATATAACAGAATCACAGCAAGAAGAGGCAGGTGTTTACCCAGATTTGATTCGTATATCAGTTGGTTTAGAACATTCTGATGATCTTATTGCTGATTTTAAACAAGCATTGGAGGCAGTATCATGACATTATCTGAAGAACAAATTGAGCGTTATTCACGCCACATTATCCTACAAGATGTTGGCGGAGAAGGGCAGGGAAAAATACTAAATTCTAAGGTTTTAATCATTGGGACAGGTGGACTGGGTGCACCTGCTGCTTTGTATTTAGCAGCGGCTGGTGTTGGTACCTTAGGTATTATTGATTCAGATGTTGTTGATTTAAGTAATTTACAACGACAAGTTATCCATTTTACACCGGATGTTGGAAAACCAAAGGTTGAATCTGCTAAAGAAAAAATTGCACAAATTAATCCAGATGTTTCGGTTAATGCTATCCATGATCTTTTTAGAGCTGATAATGCGTTAGATATTATTAAAGAGTATGATTTTATTATTGATGGAACCGATAATTTTCCAGCAAAATTTTTAATTAATGATGCCTGTGTCATGGGTAAAAAACCCTTTTCACATGGAGGTATTTTACGATTTGATGGCCAAACTATGACTTATGTTCCAGGATCAGCTAGTTACCGCTGTGTTTTTAATGGTCCCCCACCCCCCAATTCAGTACCAACATGCTCCCAAGCTGGAGTATTTGGTGCTATTGCTGGGATGCTAGGAACCATTCAGGCTGCTGAAGCCTTAAAATATATTGTTGGTAAAGGCGATTTATTAACCAATAGACTCCTTATTTTTGATGCTTTAAAGATGAATTTTAGAACAGTCAACATAAAACCTAATCAAGAGCGGTTAAAGATAACTAAATTAGTAGATGCTGAGCAAGCATCATGTGAGTTAAAAAATGGATGATATCGTATTAAAATTACCAAAATCTATTGAGGGTGCATTGATAGAACATGCATTATCTTTAACACCCATAGAATCTTGTGGATATTTATCAGGAGTAGGCGATACTATTACAACGTTTCACCCTATGACGAATGTAGATAATAGTCCTGAACATTTTAGTTTTGATCCAAAAGAACAGTTTTCAGTTGTAAAAGAAGTAAGAAATAATAATGAAAATATTCTAGCGGTGTATCATAGTCATCCAGAAACACCAGCACGATTATCA
>MDSY01099343.1_pt1 | contig 13488 bp, 13 predicted proteins | sample 811131 | NCBI WGS metagenome assembly MDSY01 (sample SAMN05326643, study PRJNA326480) | marine metagenome | isolation source: seawater | place: Atlantic Ocean: South West | collected 2010
CAAAGAAGACTGTTACAAGTGAACTTATATAATCTTTGAAGCCAGCATGGTTTTCAATATCAATTTTATTTGAACTTAAACACCTATCTAAATGGGATATACCGACATCCAATGGTCGAGATAGAACCTTATGTATTAGTTCTAAACCTTTTGAAAGATGCTTGCCATTACCTGAAGCAAAAGAAGTACTAATTGGCACAAAGAAACTACCTATCGCAATATATAATGATTGAGACAGCATTCTTCTTCTTGAAATCTTCATATTTTTGCCTTTAAATAGAAATAATGGATTGGGAATTCGAATTTAAAATTAGCAGACATGGCCAACGCATATACAGTAACATTAGCTTTTTTTTATTATATTTTAAAGGAAATAATTTTAGAATAAAGAGAATGATTATCTAAATAGTATATGAATTGAAAATAAAGTTAATCCATCCCATAGTTAAGAAAATCAGACTTATAATAAAAACTAAATATCTTGGGATTACATTTATACTTTTTTGATTTTGAAGTCTTATGAAAAAATGTATCAATCTAAAAATCACAAAGCACCAGCATAAAATAATATCAAGTTGATTATAATTTTTGAAAAAAATATTTAGCAAGCATAATAAATAGAATAGAATAGGAATTTCAAACATATTCTGAAATTGAGTCCTTGCGGACCTAAGTCTATCTGGGAATACACCTTCGTACATTCTAAACTGGCTTAGTCGAATTTCCTTACTTAGAGTATACTTTGTAGCCATATATAATAATCTAAATATTAAGAATAGATTTAAAAATACCATTACCAATATTGGCACTAAAAATTCCATCCTAAAATCTAAGCATCATTTCAAAACAAAAAAATTCACTATTGCAAAGTTTGATGAATAGATATTTATTTATTTGATAAATGTGATGTATTTGATTGATTTATAAAGTGTATCTAAAGGAAGTCCAACTATTAGCTTAGAGCGAGCAGGTGGATTTGTTGGAAAAAATCCTGTATCCTCTAATTATATTTGGCAAAGTTTTTTTTCATCTCATATTAATATTGCCACTATTATTGCCTTGTCCATTCTACTTTCATAACTGAAAAGCAATTTTGAAATGTTTTGAAAAATTTTCACGCTTGTGATTTAAAAATATTACTTACTAAGTCGCCTTATTCATAATCCATCCAACAATTCCTGATACGCATGCCATATTACCATGCTGAACAACATAGGAAAATGAAGTAATCATTCTAAATATTTTTAAGACATCTGAAATTTTATGTTTCATATTCTTCTACCATTTGTTAATCGATAAATTCAATTAAGTCTTTTAAAATTAATTTATAATAATTTCTTTTTACTATTGAAAATCTCTTTTAAATGTTTTATTCCACTCTCGCTCATGTAAAATTTTTTCATTTACAACAAGACGCCGTATGAAATTCAGGTAGAAGTTTTTCAAATCACTATTCAACTCGACGTTCTGTTCCAATCGAATTTTCCTATCCTCTAAATTCATTGTCAAAGCATAAGTGCCCAACACAGATGTTTCTGCTGGATTAATATCCGAGGTTCTATGCTCAATCTTTTCTTCAAAATGCTCAATACCCCATGGATAACGATAACTGGTGGTATTGGTAGCAATTCCAATAGCATCACCGTTTTGCTCATCGCGTTTGATACTTTTAATCTCTGCATATCCAGATACATTACCAGAGTTAACACTTGAATAATCTGATAGTAAGGGGTCTTCACTAGGTAATTCAAATTTTGGGACAGGTCTATCTGATGTAGGTATTACTGGTAGTTCAATACGTGCACCATCAACCCCACCAATTAACAGACTTGTAGTCATTGAAAATGGAGTTGGCCATAACATAGGCCATTGAGCGTTATTAATTGAAAGACGAATTCGATGATTTTTTGGAAATACCCATGAAGTAAAATGTAATTCTATATCAAGTGGAAAAATTTTTCCTGGAATTAAATCCTCAGGATCGCGTGCTGAATTACGATGTGTACCATTGAAAGCTGCACCACCAACTTGGGTTACGCTACCATCAGGGGAAACATCACTAATCCGCACAACCCAATTGGCTCGACTTGCATCTGAGGATACCTTTAGAAACGCTACTGGCATGCCTAGTATTTCTATAGCCGAATCCAAAGGTTGACTGTCATAAATAAGAGAATAATCATCCATTTTTTGTTGATCTGGAGGTACATTACCCCACCACATCACTGGACCACCTCCTTCCAAACCAACAGAGGGCTTATATACGAGCATATGTGTATCCTTCTTAGAAGGATTCATGGATAATCCATGATCTTGCCCTGCAAAAAAGGTTCTTTTTAAAGAACGTTCAATTGGCCAACCTTCTTCCCAACGCCAATTTCCTGGAATTTTATCAACTCCAGGTCCAGGTGGGTGCCAATCACGAACGAACACCGCAAAACGTGGCTCATCTAAAATTCCTGAATCAATGTCTTTCAACCATTTATCGAACCATCGAACAGCCTCACGTCTCCATTCAATCTTTGGTTCAGGCCAAGCATCGTGTGGAAAATAGTGATCCCAAGGACCAATAATAGCTTTGACAGGTGCATTAACATTTTCAAGCATCCTTGGTAACGAATTGCGATAGCCATCATACCATCCACCGATAAAATAACCCGGTATTTGAATTTGATCATATTTGTCTCGAGTAGATGCACGATCCCAGAATGGACCATCTCGTTGTTGTTCCATGTATTTAAACATACTGGGCTCTAAATCAAAACGATTACGTAACCAGTTTTCATCCAGACGAAATTCAGGTGCTCCTGGCATAGCATTGCTTAAATCATTGCTCATCATCCAAGAATCAATATGAATAATTCCATCCATGTAATGTACATCTTCCTGATAAAGATCCTCTGTCGCCATTAAAGCAACGAATGCCTTTAAAGCTGGTGGTTTACGTACTGCCATTTGTATTGAATTAAATCCCCCCCAAGAGATACCAAACATTCCAACTTTACCATTAGACCAGTTTTGTTTAGCTAGCCAAGCAATGACAGCATCACAATCATTTAGTTCAATTTCTGAGTACTCATAAGGTATCGTACGACCTTCGCTATTACCCGTACCTCGAATGTCAACCCGCGCAACCACATAACCTCTTTTTACAAAATAACTGTATAGACCATATCTTGAACCTCGGGAATCATTTTTTCTATAAGGAGTATATTCAAGTAATATTGGTAATTGATCTCCAACTGAAATATTGGTGGGTACATAAAGATCAGCAGCGAGCTGAATACCATCTTCCATAGGTATCATTGCTTCACGAATACTTAAAACTGATATCTTTTCTACTGCTTTATCATTTAGAAAAGTATAAGCACCTAAAATTATTAATGTTGATAGACCTATTAATTTTATTTTCATCCTTTGGTTAATATAATTAATTAAATCTACAAAAAATTGCCTTACAATGTATGCGGCTCTTATTAATCACACCCAACCCCGTAGTTTCAAGTTGATTAGCTTTTTTTGAGTTCATTAAATTGAAAAAATGTGTCCATCTATTGTGCTCATTGTTTAATAAGTATTGATTAGATGTGATGAGATATAATAAAACGAAATCCCCTGATTGCTCGATCAATTAAAAATAATCGTCATTCTTGTCAATCGTGGTAAGGAGGTTGAAACCCTTAAACTCCTGCTTATCAAGCAGGCTGAAAATTGACCAATGTATTACAAATGTATTTAGTATATTTTAGTAAAAATTAAAGATCAATATGAAAAATAAAATAATTCCAATAGGCTTAAAAAGAACTCTCTCTGCTTGCATAATATTACTTATAACATTATCATCTCTATTATATGCCTCTGTTGTAGGAAAAAACACTCAATACTATGTAATCACTAGTGTTTTTTGTGGCGTTGCAATAATTATCATAGGACTTTCTTTGCAAGAATGGATGGTACATCGATATCTTTACCATAGACACCACAAAAATCGCCTAATGAAACATATATATAATATCCATCACGTTGGTCATCACTCAGTCATTTTTCCGCCTGAAAGATATGTTACAAATGGTTCAGTAAAAAGACATCCAATTTTTGAAAAAGACATTACAAAATTAGGAGAAACGCCATCTAATAACTTTTTAACAAGATTATCTCACTCAGGTTCATATATCTTATTAACCTTTATGACAATTATTGGTCCAAGTTGGTTAATTACTAATAATAATATTTTTCTAATAAGCACTATAGTTGCTACAATAATAATTTGTTATATTGTTGTTACAGTACACGATGCAATTCATTATCCATCACAGCACCCAATTATACAAAATCAAAAATTTTTCAAGTTTTTAGATAACCATCATTTTATACATCACATTTGTACTGAAAAAAATGTGAATTTTCTACTTCCAATTTGTGACTTTCTTTTTGGAACAATAAAACTAAACTTATGCGAAGATGAAAGAAAAATATATGGAACTTTAGAACTGGCCAAACAAAATCCCATAGGTTATTCTGAACCAGCAAAGGATGTTATGCATAAGGCATTTAGAGTTTAATATTATTTAATGACTAGTGAATTACTAGTACGTTTAGTATTTCTCAGGACATTACATAGGAGTTCAGATATAATCAGTTAAGAAAGACAAAAACTCTGATTCCTATCAAAAAATAAAGCTTTAAAGTTTCGGGGTGGAGAAGTTCGAAATCCGGAGCTCATAGTACTAAAACGGGCTAAAATCTTCGATGAATGAAACTTTACGGGTGTTTCTATATTGGAATTTGAAAAATTCATACCCCCCACAAATATATGCCTTGATATTTTTTAATTATTTTGCTCAAAATTTGAATGAAATTTGTAATTCTTATTATCCTTGTAATCCAAAATATATTTTCTTAAAAAAAACTCCACTGACGAAAATGCAATATTTTCCCAAGGTATTTCATTAATATTAAAAAGTTTCACTTCAGAAGTTTCAGCTGCCGCTCTATAATTTTCGTTCAATATTTTACCTAAATAAACAAATAATACCTGACCAATACTAGGGATACTATATGTTCCGTATAACTTAATTATTTCATATTCCAGATTAGCTTCTTCATAAGCTTCTCTCATTGCCCCAGCTTCTAATGATTCACCTAATTCCATATAGCCAGATGGAATAGTCCACATACCTTTTGAGGGGGAAATATCTCTTTTGCATAATAAAATAAAATCATTTTTTATAGGTAAAGACCCAACAATTATCTTAGGGTTAAGATAATTTATGTGACCACAAATATTGCAAACATCTCGCTTTATCGAATCACCTTCAACAAATTTACTCTTTGTTATGCCACCACAATTAGAACAGTATATCATATTTCAATTTAAATAAAGGATGTTAAAAAACTAAAGGGTAATGCGACTATAGTTGATGGAATAACAGTTTTTATATGCGTCATCCTTCAAACAATAAACCCATCATCACATAAACAAAAAACCCCGATAATGTGAAATTTATGATAGAACTTATTTTATTTGTAATTACAACATTGTATTTAGTATCGTGCTAAAAAGGCATGGAGCACTGGTCTTGTATCCCACCTTATAAGATTACTTGATAAGTAATCCATATACATATGGATGTGAAGAATGTACTATTTTAACAATATCATTTTTTTAGTTTGCCTAAAGTTGCCTGCTTGGATTGAATAGATGTACATACCTCCTGAAACTGGTTTGTTATTTAAATCTTTACCGTCCCATTGAATAGATCTAAATCCAGCTTTTTGATACTGATTTGCTAAAATATTTACTGTTCTTCCTTTAACATCATAAATAATAATTCTTACAAACTGACTTGATGCAATGTCATAGTCAATTGTTGTTAAGGGATTGAATGGATTAGGATAGTTATCGTAGAGGGTGAATGATTTTGGTATCTCTTCAATATCTAGTTCAAGCACTGCATCAGGCTCTATTGGTGAAGACATCGCTTTACAGCGTTGATTTGAAACCCCCATGTTAGGTGTCTGATAATATGAAATTTCTGGAGTAAACTCATGTTGAGGAAAACCATTTCCGTCTGTATCCTCATCAGTATATTCTGTATAACACATATGAGTATGGTATCGATCTGTAAAATATAAAGTGTTGTTTTCACCAACTATATCATGGACATGACCATTTTGTGCATCAAAAGAAAAATTTGCTGTATCAATTAGAGAACCATCTATCTCTGTGCATCCCATAATTACAACCCCATCACAATTAATTCCATATAATTCTATCTCAGCACTCCCAGGGTTTGTACCGGTAACTATGGTAGGCATTTTATATTGAAGAACCTCAAGTGGCCCTGGAGAGGTGGTGTGATAGTGGTAAGTATCTCCCGCTGGGTGGCCATTATATAGATCAAATGAAAATGCCTCATTTTCAATTATATCACCTGGAGCGGCTAAAGGGTTGAATAAAGTGACTCCATTTAATGCAGCTCCTATACTACCCATAGGATATTCATAATCTGAGGTGCTTACCTCCCCATCAACAGTGCTTGCATCAATTGTGACTCCTGGCCGAGGAGTTGGATCAACAGGAATAGAGATAACGAACTCTTGTTCTACGATAACACCAGGATTCTGATATGAACCAGGACCAGTAGATTGAAAAGGTATCCAATTAGGATTGTTAGATGAAGTTACATTACTTGCATCATAGTACCATGTCTGATAAGGAGGTTTTGCATTAAAATACAAATTAACATAATCACCACTTTCAGATAAACGTGCCTTTACGCATTGGAAAAAATCTTGATAAAAATGTGGTACATTATGGGCAATATCGGTTTCACATGTCTCAAGATTATAAATTTCTTGGGAGAATATGTTCGTTGTTAATGACAGTAATAAAATTAAAATAGGCAGTTTCATTAAATTTCTTTGATATTTAATTAATTGAGATTAATTATAATGTTAGGTATAATTTTTATTTAATCTAAATAATTAAAGTATTAAGGTCTAAAATTTTAATAATTTTTTTTAGGCAAATTCTGAGGCTATAAAAAATGTATGGCATGTACATAAATGCCCCTTATGCTCCTCGGGGATGGGGTGTAGGAGCGTATGTCCTCTTCTGAAATCTTTGCAGTATTTTGGCTATTTACTGCCATCGCTGGAAAGTCTTAGACAACATGCTCAAGGTTTATATTACTTACCATAGACCTCGGTGGTAGTTGCTGAACTATGCCCCATCAATAGATATATTTTCTTTTTTAAACATTAAAAAATCTTAGACTTATTGTACTACTATTTATAAATATTTTATCCAATAAATAGTGAGGTTACTATGAGTAAAAAAACATTCAGTAAAATTGTTAGCGATTCTGCAAAAGATCTTGATGTGATTAATTCTGATCAATTAAATAAATTAATAAAGGAAGATGATAACCTTGTCATTTTAGATGTCAGTGATAAGGAAACAGTTCAAGATAGAGGCTTTGTTCCTGGTGCGGTAAATATTTCTCTGGGGACGTTGTATTATAAGGCAGATTCTGAAGTGCCAGACGATTACAAAGATGATAGAATACAAGATAGGGATAAGAAAGTTGTAATGACATGTAGTATTGGTGCTTGTGCAGCAATTGGAGGCAAGCTTCTTAAAGATATGGGCTTTAAAGATGTTGTACTTCTTGAGGGTGGAGTTGAAGCTTGGAAGAAATCTGGTTATGACATTGAAAAATAGCAATTAGATATTTTTTTATACTTTAAAATGCGACATTTTTAATATTTATAAATCATGTTCATTTATAAAAACCTAATCAAAGTCTTATTATTTTTTTCTTTGGCTATCTCACAATATTATGAAGTTGGAGACCAAATTGAAAATTTTGGTGCTCCTATTTGTATGAATGGAAATGGAGATGACATTTGGAGTTATGAGCAACATGGCATAAATAAAGTTATATTTTTAAGTATTTTTGCTACCTGGTGAGGCGGCTGTCAAGTGGAGGCTCCACAATTAGAATCAGTTAAACAAAACTTTATAGATGAAGAAGTTGTTATAATTACAGCAGGCAAAAGTTGGGGACAACCATACAGTTGCGAACAATGGGCAACAAATTTTGGGTTAACAATTCCTATTCTAGATGATGAAAGTGGTTCGCTGGCTGGTATTTTTGGTAACTCCATACCTCATAATGTAGTCATAGATGGTAATGGCCAAATAGTATACACATCTAGTGGCCATAATCTTTCAAATATAATTAATGTAATAGAAAATTCATTAAACACTATTGTTGGAGATTATGATGATGATGGGATTTTGGATGATGATGATAACTGTGTAGATGTGTATAATCCTATGCAAAATGACAATGATATAGATGGGATTGGAGATGTCTGTGATCCATGTGACAACTTGTACGTCTTCATTGATGGAAACATTTATGGAGAAATTGATGATCAATCTGGTTATAATATTGATATTTTTGATTTAATTACTCTAATAGATATCATCGCAAATAATGATACTAATAGTTGTGGATACGGAATTGGAGACATTACAAATGATGGTAATGTAAACATCATTGATGCTATTGCCCTGCTCCAAAGAATTCTATATCCTGATTGAACCTACAAAAAATTAATTCATAATATTTGAGCGTACTATTTTGTCATAAAAGCTTCTGCAATTGCACCCATATAATATCCATACAATACTGTTATAGCTGCAGCTGCAAATCCTCCAGCAAAATTATCTATATTGCCTTCCGAAAAACCAGCAAGCATTAAGATAAGTCCAGTTAGAAATCCAAGCCAACCAGCTAAAATAAGGTCAAACCTTAAGGACTTGCCTAAATTTTCATCTTTAATCGTATGCTTTCGCATAAAGGTTAACCCGCCACCAACTCCAATTACAAATACAAAAGATGGGAGGCTCAAAAATATAAAAAAACCGCCAGGAGCTCCTTCCACAATAAAAGCATATGCTAATATTCCATTATTGATTAAGGCTATTGCTATAAGACCAATAATTTTATTATTCATGATAAATCCTTTTCTATGTTAAAAAGCTTGATTATAAGATATAATCTTTATGAACCTGAAAGAAGTTAATAGTGCGCGGGTGTATACATATATCCCCCTCACCATTTACGGATATGAGGGTAGGGGGTATATGCGTATGAGTTTTTAGAGGAAGTGGTATATTAATATGACTCGCAAAGTGTTAATGAAAAAGTCCATTAGTCTCTCTTGAAGTACTTAATCAATTTTGGTAAAGTGTTATATAATCCATATAACCATAACGGAGCACCTATATAAATTATATATTTTCCAATGCTACTATACGAATACCAATTTGGATGATATAATTCTAATAAGAGATAAGTTGACATTATTAAACTACCAACTTTAGAGTAATTATTTACTTCCAATTTTTTATCCATTACTAAAATCTACAAAAACTTACTCTTCAATGTTTGCAAGGCTATAAATAAAAAGCCTCACGAATATGGGGTGGTTCGATTAATAAGTCTTGTATTTTTTTAGTGAACATTCATTTTCATAAAATAACCCATTATCAGCATCATGAGATAAAATGACAGTAGATTAATCAGGATAAAACAAAGATAGTATAGAGTTTTTTTATTATATGTTCCTGCTAATATTTTCAATCGTTTAATTGAATTTGGTCCGAAAAATGAAAATAAGAACCAAAACCCAAACCAAAATTTCCAAACTATTTTTTGATAAAATAATTCATCACTTAAACCTCTATAACCTGGTAAAAACATATAAAATATAGTAATTAATAGTAAAATGGGTGCTATAAGCAACATTGTTGGATAAATTAAAAATATTGTTTTTGGGAAAATAAAGAATGCCCACTCATACCATTTATCCAGGATAATTAATGGTTTAATAGCATTCTTTGAAATCATTATTTTACCCTTACACTTAGAACATTTTGCTTTTTTATTCAGTGATACACTTCTTGAACTCCCATACAGATTACAATGAGGGCAATAAAAAAAGTATTTTATTCTAATTGTATCATCAAAAATAAAATTATCCTTACAGTTAGCGCATATTATATTTGCTCCATTAGAAAAAGTTTTTGCTTTACTCTCAAATTGACAATGGGGGCAAGTCATTGTGATTTTAGGTTTATTGTCAATCATATATAAATCTACAAAAAATCATACTATATAAAATGACCAGTGTATTTCCAGTGATTTTAGTGCTTTTTCGGATATTTTGAAGGAATTCAAACAAATAGAAGCTAGAAAAAGAAAGCCCTACCTCTCGTTGACAAATAAGGCTCTAAAGTGTCGGGGTGGAGAGATTCGAACTCCCGACCTCCTGCTCCCAAAGGAGGAGTTTAAATTATCAATCCTCGTCAGTATCTTAAAATGTATATTTGCTCTTATATTTGTTTTTAGAATCTTGTTCTTTTAAAAAAAATCATAGAGTAAATAGAAAACAAATATAAAATCATCACAACTTCAGTATGATTTCATACCATAGTTATAATAATAAAAGTTTTAATAATATTTATAGTCAGCTGGTGTTTTAATATCTTTGTTGCTTAAGTATGACGATACATCTTTTATAACTTTATTTAAGTTGTCGATTTCTTTTTTATAATCAATGAAAACTTTTTTTATTTCATCATTAAAAGTAGAATGAGGATTTAATTCCATCTTTATAACTTTTGAATGAATTCTATTTATAATTAATAAATTTTTGACATTATATGCTTCAGGCATCCCTGAAATAACTCCCACTCTTTCCTCCCACATCATATCTATATAAGGTTTTGCAGATTCATCCTCAAAATTGACTACAACACCACCTTCATAACTTACATTGTAAATATCAATTAAAATTTCAAGCAAAGATAAATAACGTTTTTTTATTTCTTTACATCCACTACCTATAATTTTTGCAGTATTAATTGCCTCTTCACTCAAAAAATCTTTAATGATTGATTTATCAATCAAACTACTATTTGAATCTTTATCCTTTTCTAATTTTTGAGAAATCATTTTCCCATTAATATATTTTTCCTCAAAATATTTTCTCCCATTTTCATGCCATACAGACTTTACTCCGTCAAGAACCCCGTTTTTGTAATTCTCCTCAGTCTTTTTTTGCCCATTTATATAATAATATGTTCGAATTCCATTTAATACTCCATTTTCCTCTACCCATTCTTCTTGTATTTGTCCATTTGAATACCATGATCTCCATTCACCATGTGGTTTATCATTAACCCAAAAACCCTCAACGGACTTTTTTCCATTCTTATGCCAAGTATTGAATTTCCCATATTTCTTACCATGCTCATAATATTCTAATTTTTCTTTAAAATTTGCACCAGACCACCAAGTTGAAAGCGATCCATGTAATTTACCTCCTTTATAATGCTCCTCTTTTTCTAATTGCCCAAATTCGTTCCAATATGTCCATTTTCCCTCTTTTTTATTATCAAGCATATTCCCTTGGGAGGATTTATTTCCAGGAGCATGGTAATATGTTTTTAAACCATCTTTTTGTTCTATTAAATCATCATCAGCATTATCAATCAATTTACCATTTACCCATTTTTGATTTTCTGATACACCTTTATTATCTATATGGATACCATAACCATTTTTTTCATCGTTTTTCCACTCACCTTTAAATACTCTACCATCTGGATAGAGCAGTATACCATATCCGTGTTTTTTATCATTTAACCATTCACCTTCATATATATTTGAAGTCACTAGATTTTTGACTCTTCCAGTTCCATATTTTTTTGATTTCTTATAATTACAATAAAATAATAAATCACCATCCTGACTCCAATAATTCCATGATCCATGCTTTTCTCCATCTAACCAATTTGATTGCTCTTTCTTTTGACCATTATTATAAAAGGATATAGATATCCCAGACTTTAAACCATATTCATAATTCTCTTCATTTTGTATTCGATTATTTTGATCCCAATAAATCCATCTGCCATCCATTAAACCCTGTCTATATATACCCTCATATTTTTTTACTCCATTAATATACCAAGCAGAAGCAAATCCATTTTTTTTATCATCATCATAGTATATTTTTGATGCCAGTTTTCCATTTTCATACCACTTTTTATAGGAACCTACTTTTTTCCCACTTTCCCAATAAATTATTTCTTTATTTCTCCCATTTTCATACCACCAACTCCAGCGACCATTTCTTTTACCATTTTTATATTGCCCACTTCCATATTTTTGATTGTCTTCATATAAAAATATAATTGAACCATCCCAATTATTGTTAAATAGAAATACTTCCATTTCTTTTTGAAAATTTGAATTAACATATAAAGTATATCTACTATCAATACCTTCGATAGGAACTTGAATTGTTTTTATTAGAGTCTGCCCGTTCCCGTTTTTATACTGACCTTTAAACTTTAATTTTTCATTGCTATCAAAGTAAGACCAGCTACCATTCATTAATCCTTTCTGGTATTCCCCAATTATTTTTTTTTCGCCATTAGGATACCATTCTCGATCAAACCCATTCCGCTGACCTCTCAAATATTTAACTTCAAAAAGTTTTAATTTAGACTCATTAGAATTTTTGTAGACAGTCCCTGTATAAAGTTTCAATGAATTTCGATCATATAAATACCCACCTTTTAATATAAGATCATCAATATTTTTCCTTGATTGCCCAAAGGAAATAGAAAGAAGAATTAAAAATATAAAATATCTGGTCACATTATAATCTACTAAAATCCATACTATATTAATTCCTAGAAAATAATGTTTGAGCATAAATGAGAATTAAAATTTGAAATTGTATATTTGTTGTATATTTATTCTATTTAAGAACTTTTACCTAAATCCTAAAAACAAAAAATCCCCATATCTTTAACAATATGAGGATTTCTGGTGTCGGGGTGGAGAGATTCGAACTCCCGACCTCCTGCTCCCAAAGGAGGAGGTTTTAGGGTTAATCCTCGTCGATAAGTGAAAATGTGTATTTGCTAGTGTATTTGTTTTTCTTGTTAATACTTATGATTAGTTTAATCCGAACAAATACAAAACAAATACATGGGAAGTATAACTTAGGGTTGAAATCAACCCTAAGTTAGCAATTATCAGATTCAGATTTTTTGAACCATTTTAACTTTGGTAGGTTGCCTACCTAAGTTACTTTAGTAGTACCATCTTCCTCGTTTGTCTGAACTCTCCTGCTTGTATTGTGTAAATATACATTCCTGCTGGTACAGATTTACCTAAGTTATCTGTAGCATTCCATTGAATTGTTTTATATCCTGCAGTTTGCGAATCATTTATAAGTGTCTTTACTTCTCTACCTATTAGATCATAAATAGATATTCTAACTTTTGATGCTTCTGGGATATTATAGCTGACCTTAGTAATTGGATTAAATGGATTTGGGTTGTTTTGGTGAAGGGAATATTTATTAGGATGAATTTGATGTTCAATAAACAAA
>MDSY01065476.1_pt1 | contig 13486 bp, 11 predicted proteins | sample 811131 | NCBI WGS metagenome assembly MDSY01 (sample SAMN05326643, study PRJNA326480) | marine metagenome | isolation source: seawater | place: Atlantic Ocean: South West | collected 2010
AGCCCACAGCAACTTGGGTAGGATGCTCCAAGGACTAGGAAGACTAGACGAAGCTAAAGCAAGCTGCACCCAAGCGATAGCGTTGAAGCCTGACTTTGCTGAAGCCCATAGTAACTTGGGTAACGCGCTCAAAGAACTTGGCAGATTAGATGAGGCTGAAGCAAGTTACACGCAAGCGATAGCGTGGAAGCCTGACTTTGCTGAAGCCCACAACAACTTGGGTGTAATGCAACAAGAACTTGGTAGATTAGATGAAGCTGAAGCAAGTTACACGCAAGCGATAGCTTTGAAGCCTGATTTTGCTGCTGCTTACTTTAAGTTGGGGCAGGTTTTTTATGCTAATGGGGATATTGACTGCGCGATTAAAATTCATCAAAAAGCATATGAGATAGATTCCGGTATGCAGGAAAATGAATTATTGTTGAACGTCCTGAGATCAAAAATAACTCAAGGTACAACGGCACAAAATATTAATACAGCAAATAAACGTGATGGTGAACTCGGATTAAATTCCAATGCAATTATCAAAGATAGAATAGTTGAGGCAGAGCTTATTTCTTATCTGTATGAAATTAACTCTAGTACACTGGATGAAGCGCCAGGACCGCGTTATGGCAATGGGAGATGTTCTCCCGATTATAATCTTTTTAATAATGATCGATCTATTATAAAAATTGTAAAAAATGATTTGACAAAGATTATGAAACTAGCAGTTAAATCAGAGATATATGTGTTTGATTCCTTTTTTAATATCTATGGTGCTGGTGCTGGCATACCTCCGCATCAACATTTCAATAAGCTAGATAAAGACAAATACCATAATTTGGAAAGGCAAAAGTATAGTTTGGTTTATTATCTTTCTGTAGGAGACCAAGATTGTAGTGAGCCAGGAATTTTAAAACTTTATGGTCCTGAACAAGACATTTTGCCATGTGAAGGTATGATTGTAATTTTTCCTGCCAGCAGGATGCACTCGGCAATTTATGGTGGGCAAACAGATAGGGTTATGATTGGTGTAAATTTTTATAGCCTTTGACGCTCGCTCAGTTAGTATTTCTTCTCGAGTGCGACGTCTGCTGAAAAAATCTAATGGTGCAGCTGCCGCTAGAAAATATATTCAAATCTTAGATACTTATTCAAATAAGAAAGAAGAGCAAAACTCTTAATTTTATTAACTATGCAATACTTGAATGTGAATAATAGGAAGCTTTTCGGTACAAGCGTATTATAATCATTGTTATAATTACCAATCTTACGCCGGGGCTAGATTCTGAATGAAATTTTTTTTAAAGACTGCTATTAAGTCAATAATAATTAAACTTCGTATGCAGAAAATGGCTTATGCCTTATTCAATATTTACGCATATTTTTTCAGACATCAAACTGTAGTGCGTGATGGAATTACCTATTCATTAGATCTTCGCGAATCTGTTGATCGAGGCATCTTCTTATTGGGATGGGAGCCTTTAACAATTAGTTGGCTAAATAAAAATTTAAAGACAGGTGATGTAGTTATTGAGGTCGGTGCAAATATTGGTGCTCACTCATTAATTATGTCATCGATTATTGGGCCTGATGGATCGCTATATTGCTTTGAGCCTACTAATTTTGCCTTTGATAAGTTAACGACTAATTTTGCTCTTAATCCATCATTGCCACAAAACTCCAGGTTATTTAAAACTTACGTCTCGAATAGTAAAAATACAAAATCAGATCATAAAATTAGATCAAGCTGGATAATCAATAAAACAGATGAGATAACAAATAAAATGGATGAAGATTTTGATGGTGAAATAGTTGTATTGGATGTTTTTTTTGCAGATTTAGAAAAGCTAGATTTTATTAAGATTGATGTGGATGGATTTGATTTTAAAGTATTGCAAGGAAGTAAAAATATTATTATAAAACATAAGCCAGTTATTTTTATTGAACTGGGTGAGATAGACCTAAACAAAAATGGAGATTCTGCGATGGACATTATTAATTTTTTTAATGATATCAGTTACTCAGGGGTTCTAGAGAGTGGTGAAGCTATATCGACAGGCGAAGCTTTGATGAAGATTCTTGAGAGTTCATCTCATACAAATGGTATTTTTTCCTATACCTCTTAAAATTATATGCATTTTACATTGACAATAAGGCTTAAATTATTATTACAAAATAGACAAAATGATTGGATTTGAAACAATTGGTAATGCCACCGTGACTTGTTTTGATGGAGGCCCAGTACTTTCAACAGACCCATGGATTGAGGGAGAGCCTTACTTCGGTAGCTGGGGCCAGCCGTTTACTGTACCAATTGATCAGATTGAGAATATTAAGAATTCAAAGTATATTTGGCTATCTCATGGGCACCCTGATCATATTAATGGCTCATCATTTAAGTATTTTAAAGATGCCACGATTCTTATTCCAGACCATTGTGGAGATAGGATTTATAACTATTTTTCTTCACGCTTTAAATGCATCAAACTCAAATCAAATACCTGGTTTCAGGTATCCAACAATATCAGAATAAAAAGTTTTTCAGATTGGAATCAAGATGCTGCCTTGATTATCGATATTCTAGGAAAAGACTGTCTTCTTAATCAAAATGATGGCTCTCTCTTAGGCTGGAGGAAAACTATCAAAGATATTATTTCAAACTACGAAAATAGGTTTATGCTTAAACTTGTTAATTGGGGAGATGCAGATATGATCAATCTCTACAATGAGAATGGCAGTTTGGTTCTTCCTGAGGCTGCTAAAAAGCAACCACTTGGACCAGCATACCTTCAGCATATGAAAGATATTGGGTGTAATTTTTCCATTCCATTTTCTTCTTTTCATAAATATGTAAGAGAAGATTCTATTCATATGAACCAGTTTGTAACTCCGCTTGATAGTCATTATGAAGGCTTCGTCTCAGATGAGTGCTCATTATTACCTGCACATATTCTATGGGATTCTTGCAAGACAGATTTTAAAGAGCTTTTACCTGCTCTTAGTAAGGCAGCTATCCTATGCCCAAAAAATTTTGGTGATAATTATTCTGATATTCTTGAAAGGGAAGATGAGGATTTGTTAACCAAATACTTTCAATCTTTTGAGCATCTTAAGCAACACTTTGGTGCTATTATTTTTAAAGTTGGTAATAGAGAGACAGCTATTAAAATTTCTAATAAAAAACCTTTAATCTACTTTGAAGCACCAAGAGGCTCTTTAGTAAAAGCGGTAAGTTATGAAATTTTTGATGATCTCCTGATAGGAAATTTTATGAAAACTACGCTTGTGGATTGCCCAAGTCTCTATCCAAACTTCAGTCCATACATTGGAAAATATGGAGATAATGGACTGGCGAAATCTAAAGCTGAGCTTAAAGAATATTTTGATTATTACAAACTTAATTCTGCTGACTATTGGAAAGATACACTGAGTATTCATACCGAATCAATTGTTAGAAAAATTATTCCTAGTGAATCTTCAATCTTTAAAGTGGCAAAAGAATTGAGAGACAGGCTAACCTAAAATAAAGCGTTAAATTATGAAATATTTTTTGAGCAACTTAAATGCGCCATTATTAAATCTAGATATCCATGAAAAGCAAAAGCATATTAAGACAATGAATTATAAATCCTTCAATATAATAAATTTAACTAGTCACAATTCTTCAAACTATCTTGATCAATAAGCTAGAAAAATCTAAAGCTGCTAATTTTAAATTAGAGGTTCCTATCTTATTCTTAGTCTTTAATAGGCTAGATACAACAATATTAGTATTTTCTGCAATTAAGAAAATTCAGCCTTCAAAATTGTATATTGCTTCAGATGGACCAAGGGAGTCTCGTCCAGAGGAAACTAAGGCAGTGAACGATGTCAGGGAATTTCTTTTAAGCAACATAGATTGGGATTGTGAGATATTAACATTATTCAATGTTTCAAATCTTGGATGCAAAAAATCTGTTAGTAACGCAATTAATTGGTTTTTTGATCAAGAAGAAATGGGCATAGTTTTAGAGGATGATTGCTTGCCAAGCCAAAGTTTTTTTCAATACTGTCAGGAGTTGCTTTATAAATATGAGCATGACCAACGAATCTTTTTGATCACCGGATATAACAAACAAAATGAATGGAAGGTAACTGAGAATGATTATTTTTTCTCTAATCTAGGTGGTATCTGGGGATGGGCTAGCTGGAGGAGGGCTTGGGAGCATTATGATGTAAATTTAAGTGATATCGATTACTTTATATCTCAAGATGGTTTTCAAAAATCACTTGGCAACTATCTAGGAGATTTAAAGCAGCATATGATTTATAACAGCGTTATTCGAGATAATGTCGATACGTGGGCTATGCAATGGGGATATGCAAGGCATAAAAATAATGCATTGACATGCATCCCATCTGTCAGCCTCATCAAAAATATTGGATTTGGAGAAAATGCAACTCATACCTTTGGTGATAATTTAGATGGTGTAGTAGATCATGAGATAATATTTCCATTAAGAGAAAATCGTTTCATTGTAAGTGATGAGAGTTATGATGAATTATTATTTCTTAGACCTAACTTTCTCTCAAGAATTAGAAATAAGCTTAAAAAATTTTTAATCATGATTAAACTTAAAAAAAATCAATCATAGTGAAAACAGTTTCCATACTTGATACCGATATCACTTCCTCAAATCTTGGAAATGAAATTATCATGCAGGCTGTTTATGAAGTATTGTATGAGTTATTTCCCAATGACTTTTTGATTAAGATTCAATGTCAGGATCACCTTGGCCCGCTTTCAAAAAAATACATCAAGCAATCTCATCTTTCATTTATTGGCGGTTCAAATTTGCTAACCTCACAGATGTATAGTTATAAGCAGATAGGGTTCTCATTTCGTGACTCTTTTTCAATTCAGCATATGATTTTATTAGGGGTGGGCTGGTGGCAGTATCAAGAATCACCAAATGCTTACACTAAAATTTTTTTGAAAAATCTACTCTCCAAAGAAATTATTCATTCAGTAAGAGACGAATACTCCAAAGATAAGCTTAATAGTTTGGGCCTTTCAAATGTCTTAAATACCTCTTGCCCATCTACATGGAATCTTACAGAAGCTCATTGCAAGCTAATTCCATCTTGCAGATCAAGCAGTGTAGTTTTCACCATTACCGATTACAGTCTTGACTCAAAATCTGACATTCAATTTATTGATTTACTTACAGACATTTATGATAATGTTTTTTTCTGGCCGCAAGGTTTAAATGATTTAAATTACTTAAATAGCCTTACATTTAAAGGTAAGAACACTATTAAGATTATTCCTCCTACACTTTATGCATTTGATGAGCTGCTTGTAAATTCAGATATTGACTATATTGGAACAAGATTGCATGGTGGAATTAGGGCAATTCAGAAAAAAAGAAGATCCTTGATTCTTGCTATCGACAATAGAGCAGAAGAAATTTCTGCGGATATTGGCTTGATGGTTTGCAAAAGAGATGCTCTTTGTGAAATTAAATCGTTTATTGACGATGAATACGAAACTTCTTTAAGGATTCCTTATAAGAATATTGATACCTGGAAAGCTCAGTTCTAATTTTGATAAATGAAAATTTTATTGATTAATGCTTTTGATAACAAGGGCGGAGCTTCTAGGGCGGCTTACAGGCTGCATCGATCTCTGATTGAGATTGGCCTGGACAGTAAAATGATTGTACAGTTTAAACTTGGTAATGATCCAACCGTGATCTCAGAACACAATCCTCTTATATTAGCACTTTATAAGCTTATCTCTTTCTGCGATCGAGTGATCTCAATGGCTAGCAAAAATCAACCTCATAATTTTAGTCTTTCATGGTTTAGTAACCGCAGGCTTGTAAATCAAATCAATAAAATTAATCCAGACATAGTTCATTTTCATTGGGTTTGCAATGGAATGATGTCGATTGAGGATATACAAAAAATTAAAGCTCCAATTGCTTGGTCTTTGCATGATAACTGGGCATTTAGTGGGGGCTGTCATATTATGAAATTATGCAAAGACCATAATTATATGACCCATGATTGCAACCAAGAGACCTCTAGGTCTTTTGTTAGAAAAGGTCTTGCCTATGCAGAAAAAGAAATGAAAATTATAGGCCTAAGTAATTGGATAAATACCCTTTCTCTTAAAAGCCCTTTGCTAGGATCAAAAGAGCATATTAATCTTCCTAATCCTATAGATACAAATGTCTTCAAGCCCCTTGATAAAATTGAAGCTAGAAAATACTTTGATCTTAATTCTCAAAAAAAAATAATTCTTTTGGGCGCACTCAATATTCTAACTGACAAAAATAAAGGCTTTGAATTACTTATTGATGCAATGCATGGGCTGAATCCTGACACTTTTACACTCGTTGTTTTGAATAATGAGCCAGTTGAATCTGCTCTTGGGATAGACATCCTAACAATGCAGCCTTTTACAGATGATATCGAGCTGAATAAGCTTTATAGCGCAGTTGATATTGTAGCGGTTCCAAGTTTACAAGAGAATTTATCTAATACAATCCTAGAAAGTATGTCTGCAGGAGTTCCAGTTGTAGCATTCGATATTGGCGGAAATAGCGATTTAATTCTTCATAACAAAACTGGTTATCTTGCAAAGCCATATGACACAAAAGATCTTGCAAATGGCATAGAGATCTCTATGAGTGACGAAAATTGCAATAGAATGAGTATTAGCTCGAGAAGCAGGGCTATAAAGCATTTTGATTATGGAATTGTTGCTAATCGTTATAAAGAATTTTATCAAAGCTTCGGTAAAAAGAATCAAGCTAGCAATTAAGATGGTCCCCTCTTCCAAATCCCTAGAAACCTTTATAATTTTATTAATTTGCTGCTCTATTTTTGGCTATTCTTTATGGCTAAACCTCGCATGGAGTAACATTGAAACTATTCAGGCTAAAAGTTTTGACGAATATATTTTTCATGGAGTGCTGCTTAAAATGCATGCGGCATTGTTGGCTGGTGATATTAGAATGCTATTTGCATATAACTTTTATTCGTATGGGTTTGCATTCTTTCTATTAAATTACATGGCTGTGATGCCATTCTTTGCTGATTCTTTAAATCCAATCCTATTGATTATGCCAAGAATTATTAGCTCTTCTTTCATGGTTATGTCTCTCATTGTTTTGGATATCATCTTAAAGAATTTTTCAGCATCAAATTTTGAACGAGCTGGCAGCATTTTTTTCTTAATACTAATGCCCGGACTTTGGTTTAATGCAACTTGGTTTCATCCTGATTTCATGATGACAGGGCTCCTAATGCTCTCAATTTATTTCCTTTCTCGAGATATCTTGCCCACGAGTTCGTCTTTCAATGCAGCTATAATATTTTGGGCAATTGCTATGGCGGTAAAAATTCAAGCTATTTCAATGGCACCTCTTTTTTTATGGTTATTTTTTCTAAGGAAAGATATATATTATCTTCGCCAAGAAAATATTCTTCTTCTGGGTAAGTTTTTTTTACAAACCATAACCATATATGTAATTATGAATCCTTATTTGCTTCATCCAGATGGAATGAATGCTTGGTTGGCAAGTCAACTCTCTGAGGCCTTAAAAATGGTACCAGATAATACCTCTGAATTCATTTCAATTATAGAGCGTTTAAATTTTGCAGTGCTTGATTTTTATCTACCTCTTATTACTTACATCGGATTGATATGCATAGCATTAAGTGTGTTCATTCAAGACCTCAAAGATAAGACAGCATCGTTTTATGGTGCCCTATGCTTCACATTTCTTCTAAATATTGGCTATTTACTATTCTTTGTAAATAAGGGTTGGAATCACTACTATCTTCCGCTTGCATTTATGGCACCATTAATTTTGATTCTTGGTCTCAAGAGCTTTCTCGCTAGCAAAAACTATCAACTTACAGCTCTACTATTTATTTTAGGAGTGCAGAGTTACGCTTTTATTCCCGTAATGAAAGATAATTTTTTCCAGAGACTAGATTATCAGGTTGTCAGCAGAGATAGCCTTTATCGCTACAGCCCTTTTATTAATTCCTACAAAGATATGAACTCAAAGAATGAAGAGTTGTATGAAGTACTACAAAATAGAGTTAATCAAAATACTAAAATATTATCACATGCATATATAGGCTTTCCATTCCGCAGACTTAATATGTCATATAACCAAGTGACCATTATTCAGCATAAACTTACTTCAGAGGATATTGATTCCTTTGAAGCTTTAAAAGATTCTTCAAGGTATATGTTGCTTAGAAAAGAAACGATAGGGGGCATAAAAAATAATTTTGTTAAAGAATTAATTTTGGGCAGAGATGGCTTAACTGTATTGGAGGAAACGGATAATTTTTCTCTTGTTGGGTTTCGTTCAATTCCAATCAATTAAAAGCTTTATCTCTAGTTAATAAAACTGTGTTCTTGCTATGCCCGCTCTATTTTTTTTAAGAGATTCTTGATGGCTTGAGCATTTTATGAATATGCTAGATATAAAAAATATAATGAGAATGACGAGAGATTTTATAATTTTAAATAGGTAACCTGAAAGTGCAATATAGAAAAGATATTGATGGCTTAAGAGCAATTGCAGTTTTGCCAGTCATACTTTTTCATGCTGGTTTCTCTTATTTTCAAGGTGGGTTCCTTGGTGTTGATATCTTTTTTGTTATCAGCGGGTATTTAATTACTGGACTGATTATTAGGGAGTTAGAAAAAGAAACGTTTCAAATTTCCAGTTTTTACCTAAGAAGAGCTAAACGACTATTACCAGCTTTATTTTTTGTGTCTATCACATCCTTTGTGGTTGGATATTTTTTACTTCTTCCAATTGACCTCAAAAATCTTTCTCAAAGTCTTACTGCTTTATCGATATTTAGTACCAACATATTTTTTTGGCTTACAACTGATTATTTTTCTTCAGCAGCAGAATTAAAACCTCTTTTGCACACATGGAGCCTAGCAGTTGAAGAGCAATTCTATATTTTTTTCCCCATTTTCCTCCTAACCATTGCAAGCCTCGGAAGAACGAGAATTTTTCTCATTATCTTGACCTTGGCATCAATAAGCTTGCTGTACTTTTTTTGGGTGACTAATATTGATTATCATGCAAGTTTTTTTTTATTACCATCTAGAGCATGGGAGCTTTTAGTTGGAGCCCTACTTGCGCTTTATCTAGCAAATAACCATGTTGAATATTTCACCAGGAAAACCAATAATTTAATGAGCTCTATCGGATTGCTATTAATAGTATTTAGCATTTTAACATTTGACTCATTCTCCAATTTTTCAAATTTTTATATTTTATTCTCTGTGATTGGAACTTTATTAGTTATTTGTTTTAGTGAACAAACTACAATCACATATAAGCTTTTAAGTAGTCCCGTGCTTGTTGGGCTTGGCCTTATAAGCTACAGCATGTATTTATGGCATCAACCAATACTAGCTTTTTCAAAGTATGTATATGTTGAGAGTTTGCCCCAATCTTTCTTGCTCTTATTGTGCTCGTCTATAATTCCAATCGGATATCTATCCTGGCGATATATTGAGCAGCCTGCTAGAGATAATAAAAATATTAGTTTATCTAAATATTTTGTTTCTCTATCTATCGTAGCCTTCTCATTAATTTTTTTGATTGGTATATTAGGGCACTTCAGTGATGGTTTTCAGAAAAGAAAATTTTTGTCAGAGCCTCATAAATATTTTTCCTATGAGCTATTTAATAATGTAACGCCTGCCAATCAACAGAGTATTAAATGCATTAAAGAGGATTTCAGTCCTTGCATGCTTAATCAGGGAAAGGCGGGAAGTGTTATTCTTGTAGGCGATTCTCATGCAGATGATTTAGTAGGTGAGTTTTATAAATTTGCAAAAAATAATGATATTGCTGCATCTCATTTGATTGAAGCAGGATGTTCTTTTACATCCTACGCCTTAATAACTAATCAATGCTTGACAGCAAAGGCTAAATTAATAGAAATTAGTCAAACCAATACATTTGATACAATAGTAGTTGTTATAAGTATCTATGAGGTTCTTGATGATCTACATGTTAATGAGGTAGAGCCTTTATTAAATGACCTCTTTGGTACTATGAAGCTAGCCTTATCCAATAACAAGAAAGTATTATTTATAATACCAAGACCCACATTGTCACTTCATCCCATAAGAGCTACCGTGTTTAGAAAAGATCATAAAATAGCCTTAGTGTCTCTCAAACATCAGAGCAGAGCAGAACATTTTTTGGATCAATATAAGCACACCAATAATCTTACATTTGCGAGTGAGGAAGAAATTTTAATAAACGGATTCTGCAAAAATAAAAATAATTGCACTTATGGTATTATTGATGATCATATAGCCTATAGAGACTCTAATCATCTCACTGGCTTTGGATCACAGTATGTATTTGATCGTCTGTCTAAGAAAATAGAACTCAAGTAATGCAGTGCAATTAATAAATATTTTTTATGCAAGATTTTAAATACTTAATTAACAAAATTCTTGAATCTCCTATAAGACTAGAACCGTTTCCTCACATCTACATAGAAGATTTTTTTACTGAGCATCACTTCAATGAAATAATCTCTTCACCAGAAATTAATATAAAACCCTCTTCGTCTGATCAAGATATTTTTAAAAACTTATTCGGTCAAGGTTATAAAATTATTGATTTTCCAGGCTGCATAGTTGATCAAGATCAGTATATAAAGTGGCACGCTGACCCTGCTAAATCCTCGCAGATCCATTCCTCAACAGAAGGTTACGGAATGACTTTAAGATTAATGGAGCCTCTTTCATCAACATTGATTGATATTAAAAATTTTATTGAATCTGACCTTTTCAGCAAATCAATTGCAATGAAATTTAATATTTCTTCCGATGATGTTTACTCCGACAATGGAGTCCAAAAATATCTTGATGGCTATGAAATTAGCCCACATCCAGATATTAGGAAAAAAGCATTAACTTATATGATAAATATTAATCCCCATGATAATTCCAATGAGCTCGAACATCATACTCATTACTTATCTTTGAAAGATAAGTACAAGTATGTAGAGTCATTCTGGGAGGGTAATAAAGATTATGAGAGATGCTGGGTTCCATGGGACTGGTGTAAAATAGAATTCACACAAAGTAAAAATAATTCACTGGTAATGTTTTCCCCCAATGACTCAACTATTCATGCTGTAAAGGCAGATTATGATCATCTTAAAAATCAAAGAACTCAGTTGTATGGAAATCTTTGGTTTAATCAGTCATCGCTACTAAAAAAACTAGAGTGGGAGAGTCTAGAAATTACTACTAATAATTTATCAGATTCCCCAATGACTTTAACCAATAAACTTAAAAAAATTGTGCCATTAAGACTTAAAAATATAGTGAAGAATATTATTAGCAAAGATAAGAGTGATCACTATCAAGATGTAAGGAACAAACCAGATGATTATATTTAATTTTCCTGATAATTATCTTCAATGAAAGTATCAGATGCTGTGACGAATCGTTCATCAATTAGATCATTTAAAGAAGATCCTATTGATAACAAGCTTATTGAGAAAATTCTTTTGAAATCTTCTAGAAGTGCCTCAGGGGGGAATTTACAACCCTGGAGAATATACGTCATTAACAAACAAAGCATGAATAAATTTTTAAAATTTCAGGAGAATTGGGTTGAGGCAGAGACTCCTCCTTATGAAATATATCCCCCGGAGCTTAAAGAGCCCTATAGAACATCAAGGTATGAGCTGGGGGAGGATATGTACTCTTTGCTTAATATTGCAAGAGAAGATAAGGCTGGGCGGATAGCACAAGTAATGGAGAATTTTAAATTTTTTGGGGCGCCTGCAGCTTTTTTTTGTTTTGTAGATAGGCAAATGGGTCCTCCACAATGGTCTGATTTAGGAATGTTTCTACAAACATTTATGCTTCTTGCACAAGAAGAAGGTTTGGATACATGCGCTCAAGAGGCATGGTCAATAAAGCATGATAGTGTCTCTAGTTTTTTAGACATACCAGAAAATGAAATGTTATTTTGTGGGATGTCTATTGGTTACAAGGATCCAGATGCCCCAATCAATCAGTTAATTTCTAAAAGAAGGCCTATAGAAGAATGGGCAAAATTTATTTAAGTTTTCAAGGATGAAGAATATAGAAGCTTCTGGTAAGTCCTTGTCTGCTATTCAAGATGCATTTATGGCAGAAGCTTTAGAGCAAGCTAAGATAGCTTTCAGTCTTGCAGAGGTTCCCATTGGAGCTATTATTGTCAAGGATGGAGAGATTATTGGTAAAGGCTACAATTCTGTAATATCCCAAAATTCAGTTAACTGTCATGCTGAATTAAATGCAATTACTGATGCAAGCAATACAATTCAAAATTATAGACTGCTCAATTGCGATATCTATATTACAGTGGAACCATGCCATATGTGTTGCATGGCTATTGTCCATGCAAGAATAAATAATGTTTTTTTTGGATCAAAACAGCCAAAAATGGGCGCCGTAATTTCTGTAGATTCATTTTTTGATCACCCATTTCTAAATCATAAAGTTTCTTATAACAATGGTTACGAACTTAAAGAATCTAAACAACTACTTGAAAAATTTTTTAAAGCTCGAAGATAGCCTTGACCAAAAAGATCTCATGGAAGGCTTTATTTGAATTCAATGGGTAAATTAATTCCCCCTATAGATACACCCAGAATTGCACGTCTCTTTAATTTCAATTTCTGAAAGGCCCTTTAATTGCTTGTGCAATCTAGACCATAACCATATTGCAATATTTTCACTAGTCGGATTTTCTAGGCCTTCAATTTCATTTAAATAAGAATGATCTAAGATTTCTATTAGGGGAGAGCATATACTTTTCATTTCTGAAAAATCCATCACCCATCCCAATTCATTGACCTTGCCCTCTATCAATACTCTAGCTTTAAAGCTATGCCCATGAAGTTTAGAGCACTTATGATCATTAGGCACCAGCGGAAGCATATGTGCAGCCTCAAAGGTAAATTCCTTGAAAAGCTTCATTTTAATTCAAGCCAGACAGGGCAATGATCAGAGGGTTTTTCCATTGCACGTGCTTCATAGTCGATACCAGTTTTCTTCATCGCAGGTATTAGGTTTTCTGAAATCATAATATGATCTATTCTCAGACCTCTTTTTGGATTGTCATCAAACATTCTTGAGCGATAGTCAAACCAAGAATAAATTGAATCTTCATCTGGATTTTGCTCTCTCCAAGAGTCAATAAATCCCAGGTCCCTAATACTATTCCACATATCAATTTCCTCAGGTAAAAATGCAGTTTTTCCTTCTTTTAGCCATCTTTTTGCATTAATTTCGCCAATGCCAATATCTAATGAGGATGGAGCAACATTGAAATCACCCATTACAATTACATTATCTTCAGTTTTTTGAGTTTTTTTAATATGTTTTTTAAGATCAGCGTAATATTTTATTTTTTTTGGGAACTTGGTTTCATGAGATCTATTTTCA
>MDSY01118616.1_pt1 | contig 13486 bp, 8 predicted proteins | sample 811131 | NCBI WGS metagenome assembly MDSY01 (sample SAMN05326643, study PRJNA326480) | marine metagenome | isolation source: seawater | place: Atlantic Ocean: South West | collected 2010
AAACCCTAAACCCTAAACCCTAAACCCTAAACCCTAAACCCTAAACCCTAAACCCTAAACCCTAAACCCTAAAGGACTGCATACGTAGTACTACATCATTGCTATGGTTCAATCACCCGCTAAAAATACGTTCGTTCTATCCGAAAACCAACACCCGAAGAGCATCAAAACTGGATTTCAACTCCGCGAACGCCTTCGCGTTTTGCGACGATTTCGGAGACAAGCCCGACAAACACCGCTTGACGACGGCGTCGAAAAGCGCCTCGCCCACCCCGTGGTCGGTACAAACCTTCACCGCGAGCAACGATCCCAAGGCTTTCGCAGCAAAAACCAAAGACGGATTCGCACGGGAGGTCCCATTCTTGGAATCGCCCAATTTGCACCACGCGATGTACTCTGAGGCGGCGATGATTTCGTTGGCGTGGTCAACGACTGCGAAAAGTGCCGTACCCTTTTTCGCTTTCGCCCCAGCACCACCCTCCGCCCCTTTAATGGTTTCGTCCTCACCTATTGTGAAGATTTCGCCTACGTCGCCGTTCGCGGCGGCACCACCTCCCGGCGCGAAACGGCGCACCGCCCCAAATGCGCCGACGTCGCGCTCGTGGCTTCGGTGCTGCGCTCGTAGTTTCACCAACGCGTTTTGCAAATGCGCGTTGCACTCCCTGACTTTAAGCATCGTGTTCGCGTATTGCCGCTGAAACGGCTCGAGCACGATTCCACCAGGAGACGCAACTTTCGCAGACGCGTTCGACTCAGCGACGTCGTTCATCGCGCGGAGTTCGGATAACTGCCGTTCCTTCAAATCAAGCGCGTTGGTAACCTCAGCGAGCGCGCGCGCGTCTTCCTCGCGCGCGCTCGCTGCAGATTCCTCAACAGAAAGCGACTCGGATTTACCGCCGGGTACAAAAGTTGTACCGGAGGGACAAGCGGGTGCCGCGGTTCGCGCCGCCGCCGCGACCGCTTCCGCGGTTGCAGGTGCACGACTAGCCGCGGCGTCCAGCAAAATAGCCGCATCAGCGTCTCCTCGCGCAGCTGCCGCGGCAGCTGCCTTGGCCGCCACCGCGACTGCAGACGCCGTCGCTGATTTCGCCGCTTCATCAGCGGAAAGCGAGGCGCTGGCGATGTTTGCCGCGATAGCCGCCGCATCACCCACCCCTTCCTCGGTTTTAACAACCCCAGCGAGAAAGGTCGCTTCCTTCGCCGACGCCACCGCCGCTTCTTCGCGTTCCTTCTCTTCCTCCTCCAGCAAAAGCGCGTCCAGGTGGTGCGGAAGGTGCGCGATGTTGATATCCATCACGAGCTCCACGCCCAGTTCGACGCGGTCGAACTGCACCAAACACCGCGCGCCTCTCAAAACGAGAATCGACCCAGTGTTGACGTTTAATACGCGAGGATGGCGCGCGGCAACGCGGTCGCCAACCTCGAAAGCACGAATCGCTTCGTCTTCCACGGGCGTATCAGCAGGCTTAGCCTCTAAACCCTCGGTCATTGTCGCGTCGCCCGAGCCATCCGTGCCGTTCGCGTTGGACGACCCCTCCTTCAAGTTCTTCGCCCACGTTTCCCGCGTCTCCAAGCGCCACCGCTCAAGGTCCACGCGTTCTTTTCGTAAAAACGGCAACGATAAACGTTTGGGCGTACCCATCGCTCTGCGAATCGCGAGCCACTCTTTTTTCGTGAATTTTTTATTTCCGTTCGGTTTATTCAGCCCCAGGTGGGTTAGAAACGGCGTGTACCCTTTCGCTTGGAACCAGGGTTTGTCAATTGTGCCGTAAAAGTGTTCCGCTAGGAACCACCGGCGGCGAGCGGCACTTGGGGCGCCGCGCAACACTCCGGGCGTAGACGCGAACAACGAAGGCGCGGAGGAGATTCCCCGATTCGCGGGTGTTCCCGGAGTTCCCGCGATGGGAGCACCGTTCAAACCGACACCAGCTCGCGGCGTCCCGGGAGGCCCCGCCCCGAAGTCCTTCCCTGAACCGCTTCCCAACCTCGTTTCCAGCGTATCCTCCTCAACGTGTCTCGGCCCCATCAAACCGAGCCCCTTGGTGAGTTGCGCCGTACCCGGAGTGTCTGGATCCGCGTAACGCCAGGCTTCCGAGCGGTACGCGGAGGTACGCGGGGGTCCAGCACCCTGCTTCGCGTGGAGGTACATCTCCGGCCCGGGTGACTTGTAGAAACCGCCGCCTGCAACTCCGTCGCGCAACCGGACGGGCTGCGTCGCTTTCAAAGCACTTTTGCGGCTTTGTCCGGGAAGCCTTCCCCCGCGCGCGTTGGCGTGCCCGCCGAGACCAACCTCCAAGGCGTCTTTGGCACTATTCGCGGAAAGTCTCGCGCGCGCGGGTGTCGCCGCGGCGCCGCCGTCACCTTTCCGCACGCGAGCGGGAGACGCTCGAGGGGTCGGCGCGCGCGGAGGTTTACCTCCAAACTTACCCTTCTTCCGCGCGCCCGCGGCTTTCGTACTAGCGTCCGCGAGCATGAACAAACCGTCCAGCGCTCCGAAGGCTTCGTCGTCCAAACCGGACATACGGCCGTTCGCGATAACGTCAGCGGCACCGCTCAGACCTTCACCGTCACCTTTCCCCGTGTCTTCATCAGAAGACGTCGGGAACAACGCGCGTGACGACGCGCGTGCGCTGATATCGTCGTTCGATGCCCTCGGCTCAGCGCGCGCGGGTGAGGGCGCGGGTGACCCAAATGCAGTTTCCGCGACGGCGCACCTGGCGTCGTCACCGCTGACACTTTTCCTTTCGTGGGCGGTGAGTTTCGTACGAGCTGATTGGGGGGCGGGGGACATCGAGACCAATGCCTGGCCTGCCATCTCAAGCACGTCGAAATCGGGGGAGTGCACGTCTTTTGTTTTCTTTACGTGAGGTCCACGTGGTGTGCGTCTTCCAACGACCCTCGGCGCGCCGGGCGAACCAACCTTATTATGCGCACGTCCAGGCGACGCTCTTCGCTCGTTCGTGCCAGGGTAGAACACCCCCGGGGGAGGCGTGACTTCCCTCCCGTGGTCTCCGTTCCGTGAAAAGAGCTCTTCCGACTCGGCTCTTTGCGCGGAAACCGAAACCGAAACGGAACGAGATCCCAAATCCGGATCCTTGCCGTACTGATCGTTCATTGAGGCGGAAAACGCGACTGCGGTGACCGCGCCAGTCGGTAACGAAAGGAACGTTTTGTTGAAATTGAATAGCGCTTCGCACATCTCCGGTGTGCGGCCAGGCACGGCAACGGAAATCTCACTCCAGTTCGTGTTCAGAGGAACCGTGGATTGCGAATCCTTCGATCGGAACGCGGTGAAGGCATCGAAAAACAACGCGCACTCGTCGTCGCTCCACCGCAGACCGAGCGTGGAGACAGGCGAAGGACGCTTGGGGGGGCGTTTCTGTGGTAGGGGTAGGGTTTATGAGGGTTTGATGGTTCAGGGTCAGAACAGTGCAGGGTCGAGGAGAACACGAACACATCGATATTCACGCAGGCGTCCCTGGAAAGAAACAAAAACTAAAAAAAACTGACAACGACAGCTCGTTGGGAAAAAACGAGTGCGACAGCTCCAAAACGCGACCCAACGGGATCTGAGGCAAGGGGGATCTCACTGGGGTCGCGGTACACGTACCTCTTTCGCCGTATCTTTCTGTCTTTTCGGCGGTGGTTCGTCCTTTACCGGTGCGTCGAGGTACCGAACCGGTTTACTCGCGGTTCTGGAGCGCGCGCGACGTTCAGGAACCAACTCCTCCATCGCGCCCGCCACGATTGGTTTGCGAAATTCTCTCGCGCAGAACAGAAGAATTTCGCCGCGACACTGTGGCTCTCGGGTCCGTACGCCAACCGCTGTGACCTCTTCGACCAGCAAACTAGCGCGCGAGAGACACGAGGGGCGTAAGTGGTCGATAACCTTCCGTGATACGTCTACGCGTGTGTAGTTTGGGCTCGGAGGACTCCCGTAGGGTGTGGGCTGAGGTGACGGGTGATAACCTCAGAAGGGATGTCGCGATTTCCGTATACGGTCAAATTACCCCGTAACTTCCGTTGCCCGCGCGCGCTTGCCCACACCGCTTCAGACGGCTTCGAGCTCGCCCAGGTTCACGTACGCCCTATCACGTGCTTCACAATCGACCCACGACCCGTGCGCGTCGCGTTCGAAGTATGCGAAGCTGGAACACGGGAGCCAGAATACGGGTTCCAGTCTCCGAGCGAGTTTTTATCGACAGCTCGTCTGTCGCCATGAGAGAGATGATTTTTGAGTTCGTATTTCGGAAGCATTTTTGCGTGTTTTGATGGTCCATTTTCGAGTTATTTCGTCAATCTTTTCTAGCTCGACAATATTTTTCATATTTTCATATCATAATAAAACACTCCCTCCCTATTCCCTCCACATCGCCCCGCTTTCCGTCATCTTGACGTACACCTCCGTAAACTCCTTGAAGAACAGGCTCTGGTCGTTCGCGTATGCTTTTATAAACTCCAGGCTCGCGTCGTCGACGGCTAAATTCTTGTCGCTCGTCAGCCCGACGTGCGAGCCCATTTCCAAATCGTCTTTACTCGCGTTCGGGTTCTTCTCTGAATCCCACGGCCGAACCAACATGGTTTTGTAGTATTCGTTATCGAACACGTACGGTTCGCCGAATCCTTTGCCTCCTATTGTGTGCGCACCGGCTAGGGCAATCGTTTCGCGAACGGAATACCCCATCGCCCCAAATATTTCGCGCGTCTCTTCCCCCGACGCCGACTCGGTGGGCATCCTGTTTTCGGGATCCGCCACAGTGGCGTCTACCCGCCCGAACCGGAGTTTACTTAAAATCTGAGGACCGCCTGTTAACTCAACAGCGTACGCTCCAGCAGCGGCGATCGTGTCCGCGAAGGATAACCCGGAGGCGGGGCCATCACGGATCTGCTCGTACACCGCCGTGACCGGCCCGAGCCCGCGCTTCAAGCCGAAACTTTCGGGCCGGCCAAGCTCAAAACGCACGCTCGCGTTCATGCCGCCGTCGCCATCCTTCACCCGTCTCGTCCCCGCGTCGTGGAACACCAGCCTGAGAACCGCGGGAGATTTCGTTTTCACGATGCTCGCCACTAGCGCTTCCCGAAGTGCGGCCCTCGCTTCGGGGGTATCGATCGCGTTTGAAGCGGCGACAGACGCGTTTGGAGCAAAGGTTGCGGAGACTGGCAACATGAAAGTCGCGGCTGCCAAGGCGAGGAGGTCGCGTCGGGCTACACCGGACGATTTTGTGACAGTTCCTGTGTTGCGAATCTTACAAGCAGTATTCTGCACAACTCTCGAGTTCGCTGGTTGTCCTGATCCGGACGCAGACGCGGTGGTGGTTGTGATGCCCGAGTGCGTTCGCGAAACAGATCGTGGTCCATTTGATGACGACAATCGTGCTCCAAGACGTCTCAAATGCGAACACTCGAGCGGAGTCGCACCGGCGAAGCGTGCGGCGGACGACATCGTGTGGATTGAACGAACAGTCCCTGGCCGTAAGGGTCAGGCGAACACGTCGCGAGCGCGCGTGTGTGTTGTGAAGACGAGGAAGATGACGTGGTGTGATTTGATAAATATTTTTACGCTTTTTGGAGCACTCCTGATCTGTTTATTTCAAGTCAGCGCAACACACGCACCTTTTTTAAGCCGGTTGTTCGCGCCCAGCGTTCAGTTTCCCTCGCGCCGCGTGCCTGCCTATTTTGCAGTCAGACCGGGATGGGGAAGGAGCTTACCGCGCTGGTGGACACGCAGATCTCCGTGATCACCAACGACGGGCGGAACATCATCGGTATTCTACGAGGCTTTGACCAGACCACTAACTTGATTTTGGAAGAGTGCTTTGAGCGAGTGTACAGCGCATCATCGGGGGTGGAACAGGCTGTGCTCGGTTTGTACATCATAAGAGGGGACAACATCGCCGTTATCGGCGAACTAGACGAGGAGCTCGACAAAGAACTGGACTTGTCGAATATCAGGGCGCCGCCGCTGAAGAGTATCATGCACTGATGAGATGAGTGTGTGAATATGGAAATTTGGGAGCGTAAGGTGAAGGTTTCCCCAACTAGCAGAGAGTTTTCGTCGTTGAAATATATAGCAACAGAATAGCCGACACACACACTACTTGTGCCTCTCAAGCTGGTCGTACATCTTCACGCACGAAGCAGTCTATACTTCAAAGAATCAGGACGAAGCGGACGCAAGAACAGTATAAAGCGAGAAGAAGCCGGCGAGATTCTTCGCGAATGATTATTTGTTTCTTCGTTTTTTTTTGTTTTTTTCCCGTGCTTGATTTACAACGCGCCCCTACTCTCACGTATCTGTACTGGGCGAGTGATGATGATGACCCACTGGCTTACGCACGCTCACCGCGAATGCGCCTGGCGAGCTGGATGTCCTTGGGCATGATGGTCACGCGTTTGGCATGGATTGCGCACAGGTTGGTGTCTTCGAAGAGCCCGACGAGGTACGCTTCGGACGCCTCTTGAAGCGCCAAGATAGCGTGTGACTGGAAACGCAGGTCCGTCTTGAAGTCCTGCGCGATCTCGCGAACCAAACGCTGGAACGGGAGCTTGCGGATAAGGAGCTCGGTGGACTTTTGGTACTTCCTGTGAGGGGGAAATCGAAAAAGGGGAAGGGGCGTCAGCGAAGGTACATGGAAAAAAACGTAACCCTAAATTGGATGCCTGGTTTCTGTTCTCGGAATCACCGCTCGAGCGAGCGGTAGACTCGCTCGAGTCTTCGGAACCACGACAAATTTCCATGGTCCACCCCCGCGCCGGATCTGGCGACGAACGGGGTACACGAGACGTCAAACCGAGGCGCAACTCGCGAACCACTCGTAGCAATAACATGTTCGTCTGCATACGCGTCGTGGGAGCCCGTGTGCGTTCGTGTGGTTGACGTAGACGCCGTGACCGTCGGTCGCCTGAGCCGAAAACGAGTTCTCGGTAGGCAAGTTTACCCACCTAATTTCCCTCAACGCGACGGTACCGGGCCTGTAGCGGTGGGGCTTCTTAACGCCGCCGGTGGTGGGGGCGGACTTGCGCGCCGCCTTGGTGGCAAGCTGCTTGCGCGGGGCCTTGCCACCGGTGGACTTACGGGCCGTCTGCTTGGTACGAGCCATGGTGCTGACGGTAGTGAGAGACGGCAAATTGGTCGCATCCCACAAAGAAAAAATGTCGATGCAGAAACCTCGACGAGCGCGACGCGCCCCGAAGCTACTTCGTAACACCATGAGTCACACTTCACACGTCGACGAGCACCACGCCTGGACGTGCTGCCGATCGTCGTTCGACATACACCATGTCGCAACCTGTCGAGGAGACCGACCCCCTGCTCGTCCCTGCCAAGGCGAGGCGCACGGTCGGGGCTAAGCGAGCGGGCGCGGTGATCGTCGCGCTCGGCTTAGGAGCCATGGTTGCTTTAGCGGGGCAAACCCCTTCGGATGGTGCTGTGCTTCAAGCCGCATCCGCGGTAACCTCCCCCGCTCGTTTCGCCCCGCATTTCTTCTCCAGCCTCGGCGGTACAAATTCCGTGACCGCGGCGAGAAAAGTGCGCGAGGCCGCGAGCAACGACTTCGCAGCGAAGCAACAAGCCTCCCTTGAAGCATCGGATACTGCGTCGGAGTTGGAAGAGGCTGCCGCTGCCGCCGAAGCTGAGGCGGTCACCGCTAGAGATGCCGCGGTCACGGCTCGCGTCGATGCCCTGAACGCAAGAGTCGACAGCGCCAGGGCCACGGAAGACGCGGTTTCAGGCCGAACCGCGGCCGCTCAAGATGACGCCGCTGCCGCCGCTCAAGAAATAAAAGAGGCGAAAACAACCTACTACGCGGCGAAGAAGAAGCGCGACGCCGCCGCAAAGCTGGTGACGGACCTTAAAGCTGAAGAGAAGGGACACGGTACCGCGGTGGAGTCCGCGGAAAAGGACGTGGGGGCTGCGGAAAAAGCAGTACAAGCTGCAAAAGCCGAAGCTAAATCGGCGAAAGATAAAGCGGCCAAGGCGGAGAGCGAGGCGAAAACCGCGGAATCGATGGGAAGCGAAACAACCGACGAGGCGGATAAACGCGCGGCTGAAGTCGCTGCGGCTGCGGAAGCCGCGCGCGTCGCGGAAATCACAGTCGCCAACGCGGAAACAGAAGTCGCCAGCGCGACTGCGGCGCAGGACAAGGCGAAGTTGCTGGTCTCCGACCACGGCGAGTCGCTGGAGGATGCGGAGGCGGACGCCGAAGCCGCTGCTGTTGCCTCAGTCGCGGCGCAGCAAGCGTACGTCACCGCAGCGGCTCGTGAAGCCTCCGCCCGGGCTGGGGGAGATGCCGCGGCTGAGAACTCGGAGAAGAGAGTCGATGAAGCCTCTGAAGACCAAGCGGCTTCTGAGGAAGCGGCGACTGCGGCGGAGACGGAGGCGGATCACCATGCTGAGAAAGCCAAAGCGGCTCGTGCCGAGGCGGATGCCGCGGGCGACGCCGCGGAGCAAGCGGCGGCGGATGCGGACGTCGCGTCCGCGGAACTCGTGCGCGCGGAAGCGGCGCTGAAACTGGCGGAAGCAGAAAGTGATGCCGCGGCGGATTTTGAGGATTTGACGGAGGAGTGAGCGAGGGGAAGGGGGGTGAACGCCGTGTCACATGTTGTTATGCTATCAGAAACTTTTTGCGTATTCGATCTCTGGCAAAAGTGTTTTCCGAAAATCTTGAAAGCGACACACCCCTCGCACACGCCTTGTCCGTTCACTCTTCGTCGCGTCGTAGACGGTTACCGGTGGTTTAGGGCAGGGTTTAGGGTTTAGGGTAACCCTAAAGCGGAGCTTGGTGGCAGTGAACAGGTCAGCACTTCGCGCTTCTGTATGAGGGCGATGTCGGCTCCCGACCTCGAAATCGCGGATGAGCTTTTCGCGGTCGGCGCCGAGCGCAGCGACGGTATCGTAGACACCACAGGGTGTGGAAAAGCACGCGGTGACGGTAACGATCCCCCTTCCGGGTCAAACGTTGACCCTACTTCAAACGGTGACCAAAGAAGCGTACACATCCACGGCATGGACGATGGCGACGACACGTTTAGCATTCGAAAGTTCCTCGCGTTCCTAGGCCCCGGTTTCCTGATGTGCATAGGGTACGTCGACCCCGGGAACTTCGAGAGCGATTTACAAGCAGGAGTGTTGTACGGGTATTCGTTGCTGTGGGTGTTGCTGTGGGCCACGCTGGCGGGGCTGTTCGTACAAGCCATGTGCGTGCGCTTGGCGCTCGCCACGGGGTGGCACCTTGCAAGGGTGATGAGAGACGAGTACCCGCCCAACGTGCGGTACGCGCTGTGGATCGCCACCGAGCTGGCGATCGTGGCGAGTGACATCCCTGAGGTGATTGGTACAGCGCTGGCGTTGAAGCTTATTTTCGGGCTACCCACGGCGTGGGGGGTAGGCGTAACCTCCCTGTCCACGTTGCTGTTTTTAGGTTTGCAATCCTTCGGCGTGCGAAAGTTGGAAGCGTTCATCGGCGCGCTGGTCGGCGTGATGAGCATCTGTTTCTTGGCGCAGATGAGCTTGCTTGGCGGGGGCGACGGCGGAGATGTTTTAGTGGGTATCATCGCGCCTGTGATTCCCGATCCAAACGCCCTGTTCATCGCCATCTCTTTATTAGGCGCCGTGGTGATGCCGCACAACTTGTTTTTACACAGCGCGCTTGTGCTGAGCCGGACGTTCACGCTGGGCGAAAAAGCCCTGAAAAGCGCGTACAAGTACAACGTGTACGAGTGCGCGCTTGCGTTGTTAGTGACGCTGATTATCAACTTCGCCGTGGTCATCGTGGCGGCGCGGTCGATACGGGACGCGTCATTCGACGACCCCACGGGTGAACGCCGGCAGGACATAATCGACCGGCCGCTTCAAAACGCGCCCGAGATGTTGAAGGACGTGTTGGGCGTGGCGGCGAAAGGGATGTTCGCCGCGGCGTTGTTGGCGAGCGGGCAAAGCAGCACAATAACTGGAACGTACGCAGGGCAATTCGTGATGGAGGGTTTTTTAGAGCTGAGGATCAACCCGGTGTTGAGAGCGTTTCTCACAAGGAGCGCTGCGATTGTTCCGTCCCTGTTGGTCATAATAATCGCGGGCGACGAGTACGCCGAGTTTCTGATTATCATTTCCAGCGTTATTCTGTTCGTGCAGTTGCCTTATGCGTTGATCCCTTTGGTCAAGCTCTGCGGGGATTCATGTATAGTTGGTGCGTTTGTTTTGGACGACATGACGAAAACAGTGATGAGGATACTGTGCGGCGTCGTGGTTTTTGCTAACGTCATTTTGCTGATTCAGATGATTCACGAAAGCGGAGCGGTGAATGGAACCGTGGGTGGGGTATTTTTAGGGCTATTCGTCACGCTCGTAGCGATATTATACGTCGGGTCCATCGTGTGGCTCGCGATGAGACCGGTTTCGCAGAATTTAGTTAAACGAGTGGAGAGGAGGTTGCGGGGCGATGGTAATAATGACGACGACGACGAAGAAGAAAACGTGGATCGCGAACTCTCGGATTCGGCAGGGGAGGAAATGCGCGGGGTGGTGGACAGCGAGGGACAGTTCAGAGTGCCGACTCCGCCTTCGCCGCTGAGGCCGGGAGGGGCGGGGGGGAGAGTCTAGCGCAATGGAGTTGTTCCAGGAGAGTAGAGTAGTAAACCGTGAAATATTGTCAATCGTCTTTTTCAGCTCGACGTTTCATCGGAGCTTCGGATAACAATCTTTCAAGGGTCCTTTCGGGTTGAAAGCGGCGCACTCGATGAACGACTTTGGGGTGCGCGTGCCGAGGTGCCGTCCTAGCCACCCGTTCGATCGCAAAAGTGCTTACTTTTTCGACAGAGGTTGGTGTCCTCCACTCTTGTCCGCGCGTCCTTTACCGACCGCTGTGCGTCTCTATTTTTTCTCCTTCGACTCGCACGTATACCACGATGGGCGGCAACAACAGCACTGATGCGTCTGACAAGGTGATCGACGGCAAAGCCATCGCGGCGGCTATTCGCGGCGAGATCAAAGATGAAGTCACCGCGTTGAAGGAGAAGTACGGCAAGGTCCCTGGCCTGGCGGTGGTGATCGTCGGCAGCAGACCGGACAGCGCGACGTACGTGCGCATGAAGCGCAAAGCGTGCGAGGAAGCGGGAATCGAGTCTTTCCACATGGAAATGCCCGAGGAGTCCACCGAGGATGAGGTTCTGAAAGTCGTCGCGGATTTCAACGCCAACCCCGATTGCCACGGCATCTTGGTCCAGCTCCCGCTCCCCAAGCACATGAACGAAGAGAAAGTGCTGGCGGCGATTTCGCTTGAAAAGGACGTGGACGGGTTCCACCCGCTGAACATCGGCAAACTGTCAATGAAAGGCCACGAACCTCTGTTCATGCCGTGCACGCCGAAAGGGTGCATCGTGCTTCTTGAGCGCAGCGGCGTGGAGCTCAAAGGCGCCAACGCGGTGGTCGTCGGAAGGTCCAACATCGTGGGCATGCCCGCGGCGTTGATGCTGATGAAGAAGGACTGCACAGTCACGGTGGTGCACAGCAGAACCAAGAACCCGGAGAAGATTTGCAAAGAAGCCGACATTATCATCGCTGCCGCCGGGTCGGCGCACATGGTGAAGAAGGACTGGATCAAGAAAGGCGCGGCGATCATCGACGTTGGCACAAACTCCGTGCCGGACGCCTCCAAGAAAGCGGGGTACAGGTTAACTGGCGATGTTGATTTCGACGAAGCCATCAAAATGGCGAGTAAGATCACCCCCGTGCCAGGCGGCGTCGGACCGATGACCATCGCCATGCTCATGTCAAACACCCTGGATTCGGGGAAACGAGCCATTGAAAAGTAATGAAGTACTTTTGAAAGTGCAAGGCACATCTAGTACACGCGGCTTCAGACTATTCTTTACCTATAATACGATTCATTCATACCAAAACCGCTACGTTCCGTCGTTTGGCTTCTTCGCACTATCTTTCCGCATCTTCTCCTCTAGCAGTTTCGCACCGCGCTCGGCGCGTGCGCGGCGCTTTTCAGCCTCCTCCGATGACGTTTCATCCGTCGCCGTCGGCTCCAAAGTCTCCGCCTCGTCGCCCCGGCTCGTCCCCTCCTCTTCGACTGTGTTTTCCAGCGCAGTGTACGCTGATCCCCCCGCCATTATCTTCCCTCCACACAGCAACGCGTGGATCGGATCCGTCACTGTTCGAATCCCAGGCGCGCACGCCTCCGGGAACTGCGCCGCGAACTCAAACTCCTCCCGGTCGTCGCCGAATTTATAAGTATTTTCTTCATCGCCTTCTTTGTTAGTTTTGACCTTTTGAAAGTACCTCAAGTAGCACCACCCTACTAGGGCTCCATAAGCCGCAAACAGCCATAGCCCGATGTGGTGGTGCTTCGCGCCGTTCAGTATCGATAAAAGAAAAGTGACCGCTAAGTACGCGCCGGGGAGGTGTTTGTTTCTCAATCTCAAAGCGGCTCCTAGCAGCGGGGGAAGCGGAACCCTTTCCTCCGGGAGCTGTTGTCGAAGTGCTACGGTCAAGGCAACTAAAACTCCATGGAACCCGGAGAACTGCGCGAACAGGTAGAACTGCGACCGCGTCGCGATGTACAGTACGTACATCGTCACGAATGCCGCGGTTCCCACGGAGCTTTGGGTTACAAATACGAATCTTATAAATTCCTCGGTGCCCCAGATTGGTTCCAACAACCTGCCCAAGTACAAAACCCCCAGCACGTCAACCACCACCAAAATCAAATTCATCTCGTAGAAACCGCTGGTCACGATGTTCCATAAGCGTGGTACGGTTTTGTCCGGGACCAGGGCGAACAGGGGGGCGGTCCACGTGCCGAGGAGAAGATGCACGACGAAGGAACCCATTAAAACAACCGCGATGGCCTTCGTGGTTGGAGTGCTGGTTTTCACGAGCACCCCGAGCTCTTCGCGGAGAATGCGGAACACGCGGTCTAATTCTTCCACGGTCTTGTCGCGCGCCTGTCGAGGAGGTGGACCGCCATTCGATGCCGCAGCGGGGTGAGGGTCCGAGGACATAGGAGCCGTGCGTTGAAAAGTAAACAACGACTCGTCCGAGTTTTTGGAAAGGACTCACCGAGAAAAAGGAGTTCGCCCAGTTACACCTTTTGCCCACTGAATGCTCCCTGCATAAGTTGTATGGGAAAGCTCTTTGTTCACAACTCAAAGGTTCTGTCCACGCGAACGAAAAGCGCGCGAGTGCATTTTGGTGGCTCTGAATCGCAGCTGAGAAAGCGCCACGATTCACCTGCCGAGAAAAGCGAAGATAGAGGGTACCGAACGAAGGAACCGCGACACATCGCCACGCGACGTCTCTCGTCCCTGTACGTCAAATCGTACGGTATGAACGCTATGACCACTACTATCTCGCTCCGCGCGGCTGCCCCTGTGAGTGCGCGCAGCACCCGGCGCTCCGCCGCCCTCCGCGCCTCACAATCGAAGATTGGTCGGTCCAAGAGCGGCCGCGCCGTCGCCGTGTTCGCCTCGAAGGATGTTAAGG
>MDSY01053049.1_pt1 | contig 13484 bp, 10 predicted proteins | sample 811131 | NCBI WGS metagenome assembly MDSY01 (sample SAMN05326643, study PRJNA326480) | marine metagenome | isolation source: seawater | place: Atlantic Ocean: South West | collected 2010
CTGTTTGAGATGGGTTCAAGTGCTTTGCAGGGCGTCCATCTTTTGTATGGCGAACTCATGGAAGGCACTTGCTGCAATTCTCTTGCTTGGATTAGCCACCGTACCCCTTAACGTCAGCGCAGTCGAAGTCGGTGATATTCAGGCGTCACCTTCAACCGTTGCATTCTCTCCTTCTGCTCAAAAAGCAGGCGACACAGTAACAATTTACCTGACCATGTACAACAGCGGACAGACCTATGCGAGTGACGTTGAGTACACCTTTTACCGCAACGCCCTCGGATCATCGAACATCATTGAACAAGGCCGAGTTGACATCGATATTGAATCCACAGAACAGGTTTCAACCCAATGGGTCAATGTGGCTGAGGGCGAGCATGAAGTTGTGATTCAAATTGAATACCCGCGTGATTCTGGAACAATGGCTGATTTCTACGTCCCATTTACGGTGACTGGCCTCCCCAACCTCAAGGTGACAACAGTCGAAGTTTCGCCCTCGTCTGGTATTTTTGCAGGTGACACAGTGACGCTATCTTCCCTGGTTCGTAACACAGGGAGCGAATCTGCAGCAGCAAGCATCCTGCATGTGGACCTGCCAGAAAGTGCAGACCAACACCTTGCCACACCAGCGCTCGAGGCAGGAAATTCCGCTTGGGTCAACACCACCTTTGCGGCTCCAGCAAGCGGTACACACTCGATATTTATCACACCTGATTACGAATCAACAGTTGAAGAGTCCTCAGAAGTTAACAAGCAAGAAACCGTCGATTTCAATGTGGAAACTCGAATGGACGTCTACCACCAAGGCGAGATGACCGTTGAAATCGAAGAAGGGGCACTTGAGGGCCCATGGGTCGTCACCGGACGCCTTGCACGAACCAACGGAAGCGGCACCACAGAAGTGCCAATGTGGTTGGAAATTCCAAATGAGAACGGGGGCAAGGTCACTTCAGCCCCGTTCACTGTGACGCTAACTGGTGAAGGTTATGCGGAGAAGGAATGGACGCACACCCTCACCTCCAGTGACTTGAGCTCCCTGCCTGTAGGCGAACATCAAGTCACGGCTCAAATCGATCCCTTCGGAAATGCTGCTTTCATTCAAGAGTCTGAAGACAACGATGCGATCACAACCTCGCTCTCGATTTATCCTATTCCAGATGTATTTGTGGATCCCATCGCCATCGCTTCAAGCCCATCGGTGAATTCTGGCGACAAGGTCACATGGCGGGTGAGCATGAGCAACAATGGCGACATTGAGGTCTCGGGCAAATTGCATTACACATGGGAGGGGGCAGAAGCCACCTCTCCAGTCATCTATCTTGATCCCGGCCAAAGTCGCACCTTGGAAATAGAATTGACGACCTCGCTGGGTGCTCACGAAGCCAGTTTTGTCGCTGGATGGGTTCCACAGGCAGGAAGTTGGGATTCGAACCCCCTCAATAATGAAGCAAACGGTATTGTCGTCGTTGAGGCAGAATTGCGCCTTGAGTGGTGGCTTTCCTCCTTCAGTATTCTTGATGAGAACGCAGAACCTGCCTCATCACCGCTTGATGCTGGCGAAACCTACACCGTCGCCATCGACTTGATCAGCACAGAAACAGGAAGCCTGTGGTTCGATTGCCTCGACGGCAACAACGAGGTTCTTGCGAACCTGAGTGCTTCAGTGGATACGCGTGGCGACCGTGTGTCATTGTCCTGTGATTTTGTGGCCTATGCACCGATTTCCACAGTGCGTCTTGTCCCATCAGATTCGACCATCACAACGACCTTCACTCGGACGTTCACGACCGTTCTCACCGATGACGCGATTGATGACCTTAACGATGGTGGAGAAATCGGTACGCTGAGTTTGATTGGTATTGGTGTACTGGTGCTGCTTGGTGTGCTTGTAGCGGCAATCTTGATGACGCGTGAAACCGAAGACGAAGTCGAACGGGACATCTTCGATTACTGCCCTTCTTGTGATGGGGAACTTGAAGGCGATGAGGACCAATGCCCCCACTGTGGCTTCAACCTCAAGAAGGCTCGAAAGCAGTTCCACGATTGTGAGGAATGTGGCGAATCAATTCCTGATCTGCTGGATAATTGCGTTTATTGTGGTGCTGAACAGGATGTAGCCTCCTACTTTGAACAGCGTGAACGCAGGGAGCCAAGCACCAAAGAAACCGTCGATTTGCCCGAACCTGAAGAAGACGAAAATGAAATCGTAACAGGTACGGAAGACTATGCACAAGCGGTCAAGGCGTTTGGATACGATGAAGACAACCTCGGAGATGAATGGGATAAGAACCTCGTCAATGCTGAGGCTGAAGTTGAAGCAGCTTATGATCGTCGAAACGCTGAGGAAGCCGACCGAGAGAACATGACTGAAGAGGAACTTGAAGCGTATGATAACTCCGTCACAACCACCCTAAAGGGCATGGATGAACTTGGTGAGGATGGCGTGGATATTGACGCACTTCTCAAAGCGAAAGGTGAAGTCATATCCTTGAAGGACGAAGGCGATGACGGCTCTGAACTGAGCGCAAGTGACGCAGATATTCGTGGACGCCTCTATGAAATCACTGGGGAAGAGGGCATCATGCCCGGGGACAAGGTCCAAGTCGGCATGCAACTCACAGACAATGCGTTTGCAGGCAACGAAGTCGCTGACACAACAGCAGACTTCACGGTCACAGAAGACGAAGCACCCCTCCCGTTGACAGCAGAGAACCCGGTCTCCTCCAAACCCAAACCATCTCGTCGCAGAGCTCCTCGTCGGAAGACGTCAGAAGAAGCGGCTCCGGCCATGTCGGAATGTGGTGCATGTGGTGCAGATATCGCAATGGATGCGAAGGAATGTGGCACATGCGGTGCGAAGTTCGAATGACCACTTGAAAGGGGCGCCCGTCGGCTTTCATAGGGTACGTCACAGCTCTCGCTCGGCAGGTCCATACGTCATTCGGGCAACTTCCGCCATGGGTGTCGCACTTTCAAACCCTCGGAAGAACTTGCACTGAATTGATATGCGAGGCGCTGCTGGGGTGAACGATGAAGCGGTACCTTCTCCCTTTGGCGTTGGTCCTTACCCTGGTGCTATCAAACACCGCTGGGTGCATGGGTTTGATTCAAGCCCGTGAAGGCCTCGAGGCCATGCGGGGCGAAGCAAAATCCTCAATCACAGTGGAGAGCATCAGCCTGAGCCATGTGTTCGACTCTGTCGAGATTGAACCTTACATCAACTCCTCTTCGATCGAGGTAGGACCCGATTCTACAGAACTGGTCATCTATCGTAAAGTCACCATCACAGGCACGGACAGCGTTGCCTGCTTTGACGGTGGCATAACTCGGTATGTCCGCGCAACGCTGGTGGATCCAAACGGCGAGACTCAATGGGAGTTGGATGAATGTGAAGATGTTCAACCCATCACCGTCACCATCACGCCAGACCCGTCGCTTGCGATTGGAGAATGGACGCTCTCCGTGGAGGCACGAGGATTGGGCATTCCTGGCACTGCTGCCCAAGACACCTTCACAATCACCGTGAGTGTTCAAAACACCTGCACTGTGTATCCACCGGATGAAATTTGTGTTTGAATTCAGACGAGGGACTCACTGCAGGCGTACCTACGAGAACAATTCCTACATTTGCCTGGTCGTTCGTGGTTTCGCTTTGCTCCGCCTTCGACCATCAAGCGTTGAACCTCGGAAATCGCACTGTAAAGTTCCTGCTTGGCTGCACTCGTCCAATCGATTTGATGCAAGTTTTCCTTTCCATAGCGGATCACTCCGTAAGGTGAACTTTTTTTGGTGCTCACTTCGACAAGGTGGAGGTAGGCCAACACCTGCATGCGATGTGATTGGTGTGGCTTCGCGGGGACTTTGCCTGTTTTTTGTTCCACAGGTATGAATTCACCATCAACAATCACAATTTGATCAGGCCTTCCACGCAGCCCGGTCTGTTTGTCGATGAGGAGGTTTGTCGAGGCATCGTCATCGGAATAGGCCACATCTGTTGTCTGATCCAAATCCACGTCCTTTCGAACCAGTTCCAACGCGTTTTCTGAAAGCAAAACCCGCTGCAGTTGCCAAGAGGCTGCTAAGGTCCAACCCATTGCGGTGAGGAAGAGAATGAATGTGGCTTGGGAACGATTATCGGCGCCTGCAAGAGCGATTGCGTGCAGCACAAGGACAATGGCACCAAAGAAAAGAGAGACCTCGGTTCGACCTGCTTCAAACCATCCACCGATGAAATTAGGTCCCTCAAACACCGGTTGAATTTCATCGTAATCCTTGACGATTCGTGTTCGTGTTTCGGCTACTGTTTCGTTCCACCCCAGCCACCGTCGCCACGGTAGGTATGTTGCAATGAGGCCGGCGATCAACAGCACCAGCGCCCACAACGCCAAGTATCGAGCAAGATCAATTGGGGTTCGAACGACATCGTCGATGTAACTGAAGGCAATACCATCGATGACGAAGGCCACGGTGACAGAAAACCACCATGTCCAAATGATGGTGGCGCGACGCATTTTTGCTTTCATTTCCCCAAACGCCTCCATTTGGTCATGAATTTCGGCGTGTTTTCGAACGCCGGCTTTGATTGCTTCGCCTTGGCCGGAATTTCCGTCTCGGGACAACGCCCATGACATTGGGCAATATTCGTGGCGTTCCAAGTCACTCGCGCTCAAGTTGAGGGCGCTATCGTTTTGGTCCCTCCAAATATCATCATTGTGCAAACGGGCTTTGTAGGTCCCGTTTTTGGAATTGTTTGAGACCAACAATTCCTCCGCCATGGGCATCAATTTGGCACCTCACCCTTGAGTTCTTCCACGACTTGAGTTGCAAATCTGGACCGGTTTTGCCCTGTTGTTCGTTTCCTTTCGCTACGAAGCGGTTTAATATGGGGTTCAAGTCGGGCGATTGCTGAGGTTTAGCAATGTCCGAAGAAACTACATTACTCGTGCCATTTGAAGACTATGAGGAAAACGCAGTTAACATCGGTACTCAACAAAAGAGTGCAGATATGGCTCGCTTCATTGACACAGTCCGGGAAGACGGTCTCTATCTCCTCGATGTGAACATGACCGACGCTCGGATCCGTGCAATTGCAGATTTCCTCAATCGCTATGATTCTCCTCGAATCATGGTCGTTTCCGCCCGCCAATACGGTCAACGCCCAGCCCGTAAGTTCGCTGAGTCCATTGGTGCAAATGCAGCAGTTGGCCGTTTTATCCCAGGATCCTTGACCAACCCAGTGTTGCGCTCGTATGTGGAACCTGACATTCTGTTTGTCACAGACCCAGCCGCAGACCAACAGGCCCTACGTGAAGCCGTGAACTCTGGTTTGCCAATCGTCGGCATTGTCGATGCGAACAACAACCTTCGAAACGTCGATGTGGCTCTTCCTGCAAACAACAAGGGACGCCGTTCCCTCGCTCTGATTTACTGGCTTCTTGCTCGTGAAGTGCTCAAGGTCCGTGGTGCTACCACAGACGAAGATTGGGCAGCAGCTGAAGACCTTGAAGAGTGGCAATCCACCTTCTGATTCCGTTTCACTCTGTGGGCTTGCCCGCTAAGAACGAACTGATCCCATCTGCAAATGCCTGTGGCGTAGGGGCTCCGTGCATCAGGTTTCGAATCTTCTTTGCTCCGGGCAACCCCTTTGTGAACGCTACTGCGTGACGCTGCATCCAACGCGGTTGAAGCCCAGTCGTGTTGTTTGAGAATTCAATGTACTTGTCCCAACACCAACGCCGTGCTGCAAAGGACTGACTCACGGGGGAGCGCTCATACCATGTCTCGGCGTTTGCTTTGATCCATGGCAGTTCTTCTTCCTTCATCCAACCAAGTCCGACCTTGATTTCTCCAAACACTGAAGGCCGCCCAATAGCGCCTCTTCCCACCATTAATCCTGCAGCTCCGGTGAGCTCTAAGCAGTCTTTTGCACTCGCAGCATCAACAACGTCGCCGTTTGCAATCACGGGGGTTTCAACACCGTCGACGACGGATCGGATTGAATTCCAATCTGCTTCTCCTGAATACCGTTGTCGAAGTGTACGACCGTGAACACACAGGCGGGAAGTACCGATGTCTTCCAACGACTTACAAATTTCGAGTGCATTGTTCGCACCCTGTCCAGTTCCCAACCTCATCTTCGCTGTCACGGGGACATCGACCCTCTGAATGATCCCGTCAACCATGGATACAAGGCTATTGGGCTCACCCATCAACGCCGCTCCAGCGCATATTTTGGTGACCTTTGGAGCCGGGCATCCAAAGTTGAGGTCGATGATGTCTGCAGTTGGAGCAAGCATCTCTGCCGCAGTCGCCATGTCACCAGGGTCGCCACCAAAAATTTGCGGAATGAATGGAATTTCGGAGGCATGGGATTCCATTTTACGCCATGATACCGCTGCTTCCCTGCTCAATGCGGTGCTGTTTGTGAATTCAGTGATGGTGACGTCCGCTCCACAGGCCTTGGCTAAAAGCCTGAATGGTAAGTCTGAAACGCCTGCCATCGGTGCCAGAAAAAGGGGTCGTGCTTCGCCGTCCCAAGGACCTGGTTTTGGATCGATGTGTTGAGGCATGTGTTCACCTCAAGCCTCGAGCTGTTCCACAAGGTCTGCAACCCGCCGCATTCGCCGCAGCACCCTGTCAAGGCGCTCAATGACCTTTTGAGAAGCATCTTCGGGCCGTTCTCCAGCCATTCGATGGCCCATTGGAAGGCGACCTCCTAACAAATTCAGGAGCAACATCTGCTCGTTGGGTTCAACAGATTTCACTGCTGATTCGACATCTTCGACGGTAAGTTTTCCCTTCTTCATTTTACTCAGGAGGGCCGATTGCTGTTTAGTGTTCAGCATCCGTTGAAACCCACCTTTTTTGAGCATCCAATCTTCACCTCTTCGTTGATGTTGAGCGAGCATTGCCGTCCAAAGGGCGACGCCAAGGCGGTCAATTCTTGGGACCCGTTCAACCACGCCACTGCTCCGAAACCGTTCTAAAATTCGCCCCAGCCTAGCTTTCGGCCCATCGATGAGTTCTGCCGCTTCGTCCAAGGACAACGGTGCATCACGCGTCAAAAGCAATTGAAACAACTGAACAGAAATGGAAGTAGCCTCTGCCTCTTTGCCGGGCCGTTCACCCAGCAAACCAAAGTCCCCCATCCATTGTGAAAGTTCACTTGTTTTCCCGTCGTTTGGTAGGGGGCGCACTTCAACCACGCCGAGGGTGAGTGAAGGGGTATCCTTTTCTGGCAACTCAAGCGACATTTGGAGAGGGTTTCGATCCCATAATTGCTCAATGAGTGCCAGTCGTTGGCGAACGATGGTCTGTGTTTGGACTGAAAAAAATTCGATGGCGTTGCTGAGCGAACCCCCCCGCAGGTAATATCGGCGCCAACCCTTTCCTTCATTTGTATAGCCGACGAGACCTGATTCAACCAACCTCGAAAGGTGATGATTGAGCGATGCGGGCGTCAGAGCCAAATCGTCAGCAAGCATCTGGGCGTCCCAACTTGAGGTTGGCTGTGCGAAGAGGAAATCTCGTAACAAGCGATGAACGGGGCCCGCTCGCCCAAGATCGGCAGTCGCCTCGCCGCGCTTCCGCACCAGGCAGAGGCTTTCGATGAACCATGCCACCAGACCGTCGATGTCACGATCAGTGGTTGGGAGGGGGACCTCTTGAATGCGTACACTGAACATGAGCCGTGTGCTTCGACGAGGGTCTTTGAAGACTGTGCAGTAAATGGCGCTTGAGCGGCGAAAAATAGAGGCGGCTTGAGTTGCCGTCAGCGTCGTTCATCGTCCCAATCGTAGTCAACGGCCTTGGTACCGTGCCATTCGATGTCCATGTTGATGTGGCCCATCAATTCAATTCGATCCTCTCGAAGTATACCTCTGCGTCGAAGCACCTTCACAGCCGAATGTGTTGTCGCTCTTGAACGACCAATTCGACGGGCCAGTGCGGCTTGACTTCGGGGCACGCCTTCTTTGACAATGTCTTCAACAATCAACCGCTGTACGAGCGACAATCCAATGGGGAGGGCGGACGCAGCCCGCTCTTCGTTCACATTGATGCCACGCAGGATTTCAATCTGTGTTGGCTCACCTGCAAAGTAACAGGTTCGGCCATTGACGGGAAGAACAGTCACGCTTCTGCATGCTTGCAGGACATCGAGGTGGTGACGAAGCGTTCCATTTGCTGCGCTCAATGTCGATTGTAATTCTCTGTAACACAGCCCCGGGTGCTTTTCCAAGGTCGACAGGATTCGTCGACGAAGCGGGTGTTCGAGGGCTCTGGCTTTGGTCGAAACACTGCCCATGGCCATCCCTCCAACCGCACTCGCTGCTGCGGCTATACCGCCTGCAAAGCCAGTGACTCCACCTGCTGCTGAAGCAAGCCCAGCGGCCAACCACGGACGCTGACGAACCCATTGAGCAAGTAAAGGCATAACCTGAGGTTGACCTTCTGGTTTGTTAAAGCATCCCACCGGTGTTTGAGCAGAACAGTTCAATCCTCAGCAAGCAACATCCCTGAATGAATTTTCAGATGCGCCACAAGAGGTGAAAGCAATCGGCCGCATGTGCGTCCGTGTTCGCTCAAGACGTAAGAAACGCGCACAGGGGGTCCTTCGTCGACCTGCCTGTGAACCAAACCCTGCTCGACCAAAAACCGCAACTTATCTGAGAGGGTACGAGAAGAAATCCCTTCCAGTAAATTCTTCATTTGATTGAACCTTCTTGGACCTGCGATGTAAAGCGCGGTAAGGATTTCTGTTGTCCATCTCGAGCCAAACACATGCAAAGCCTCCTCAGCACGTCGTACCTCCCAATGAAGGGTGTTGGCTTGGCCACCTCCGGTTTGTGATCCAAGAATGTTCCTGATTTCACCACCGCTGGTGATTGTTGATTCGATGGAAGTTCGAATAGCTTGATATTCAGAGCGAGGGATTTTCAGGGGCGGAGTGGACATAATCGTTCCTCAAACACAGCGTAAACATCCACCTACTTAATGTCATTTTTACACCGGGGTTTCAATATTAATTCAAAACACCCTTGAACCCGATGTTCAAGTCTGTTGAATACGTGAACGCAACTCATCTTCAAGAGGGGCAAACCCTTGGTTCAGCCATGGCTCAGAAGGTGTTGCTTGTCCGAGGCGGGGTCCTTGGTTCCAACACTGGCATTGGCGGTGCGCATCACAGCCTTGCAGCCTCCCTTGGTGGCGGAGGGGTTGCAGGGTGGGGTTTGCATGATGTTGCAGAATACAACCTAGGTCCTCGACCAGGCGCCTTTCAGCGGGTGTTTTATCGCTGGTTCAAGCATCCACGAACCGTTGCTCAATTATCGCAAAAAAAACACGGAGCCAATCTCATTCACATCACCGATCAAGAACAGGCCCACTTGGTGCCACGACGTTCGGATGCGCCGGTGATTGTAACGGTACACGATTTGTTTCACCTGTATCCCTACCGCCAAACGGTTGGAACTTCAACCGTTGAAATTGGGGACTCGAACCCCTCGTGGATTCGGCGAAGGGATCTGAAGAAACTCAGGCAAGGACTTGCTCGTGCCGACCTTCTTCTCTGTGATTCTCAGGCCACATTGAAGGCTTGCAAGCAATATTTTCCCAATGTTGATTCGATTTGGCTTCCCCTTGGTTTGGACATCGAACGTTTTGCCCCTCCAAACGAGATGCTCCATGCCCCTGTTGGTCCAGCAGCACACCTCGAAAAAGCCTGCCATATGTTGATTGTTGGCAGCCATGATCCACGAAAACGGATGGATTTTCTGCTGCGGGTTATCGGTTCGATTCATCCTTCTGTCAAACAGGATCTCAGAATACATCATGTTGGAAACGGTGCATCCTCAATCAACGGCCTCAGCATGTCAGAGTTAGCTCAACAGGCCTCTATCGATCATTTCTACGCTCATGGAGGCGACCTTTCAGAGGATGCTTTGATGGATTTACGTCATGCCAGCGAAGTCCTTCTTTTCCCGAGCATCAGCGAAGGTTTTGGTTACCCACCAATCGAAGCGTTGGCGACTGGCACACCTGTGCTGTGTGCAGACATGCCCTCTCACAACGAGTTGATGCCAGAAGGCACTTGCCTGCCCGCCGATGATGTAAAGGCTTGGCAAGGCGCCATAATGAAGGTCCATGAAGCGTGGAAAAAACGCACGGGATCTCACGACGAGCACGTCTGGCCAACGCCAGATGAACACCTGATTCAACATGCTAAGACCTTCAGCATTGAACAGTTCAATCAACGAACAGCAGAGGCCTACAACCGATTCAACTGAGCGGAGCGCAAGGCCGCATTGTTCATGAGCGGTGTTTCATTCGCATGGTCATGCAACCTATTCAGCGTGTGGCGATTGTTGGTGCGGGAAACATGGGTTCCGGCATTGCACAGAAAACGGCTCAGGAAGAATTCGACGTCCAAATGGTGGACCGGGAGCAACAATGGGTTGACCGAGGCCAAGGCATAATTCGAGATTTTCTCTCAGAAGCGGTCGACCGCCGTATCTTCTCACCCGCACAAGTTGATGCTATTCAAGGCCGCATCACTGGCGTTGTTGGTGTAGAAAACACCGCTGCAGATACCGACCTTGTCATTGAAGCAGTGTTCGAAGATTTTGATATCAAGACCGCAGTGTTCACGACGCTTGATGCTGCATGTGGCCCCAACACAATTCTCGCCTCAAACACCTCATCGCTGTCAGTCAACGCACTTGCCGAAGCAACCGGAAGGGCAGACCGCTTTGTCGGTCTTCATTTCTTTTACCATCCTGCAAAGAATCGTTTGGTCGAAGTGATTCCTGCTGCTTCATCAAGCCCTGAAACGATTGAAAAGGTTGTCCAGTACTGCAAAATGCTTGGTAAAGTGGTCATTGTCTGTGGCGATCGGCCCGGCTTTGTCGTCAACCGCTTCTTTGTACCGTGGTTGAATGAAGCCTGTTTGCTTTTGGAAGAAGGCGTTGCAACCGCCGCACAAATCGACGCCGCAGCTCGTAAGGCATTCCGAATCGGACTCGGGCCATTTGGCCTGATGAACCTCACCGGTCCACCGATTGCCCTGCATTCTACCGACTACCTCGCTGAACAATTACACACACCTCGCTATGTTGGGGCTCAAAACCTTCGAGATCTTATTGAGGCGAATGAACACTGGGATGTTTCAGGCGACGAAGCATACACTGCGGAACAATATGCATCTGTGGCTGAACGCCTGTATGGTGTCGTTTTTGGTGTTGCTGCCCAAATTGTAGAAGAAGGCGTTTGCTCGATGGAAGACGTAGACAGAGGTGCCAAAGTTGGCCTCCGATGGGCTCGTGGTCCATTTGAAATGATGAACCGTGTTGGTATCAAAGAAGCCCACAGCATGGCTTCTGCTTATGCTCAACTCAGTGCAGAAAGCGATCCTGAGCAAGCTTGGAAGGTTCCAATGTTCTTTACAGATCAGGCCAATGCTGGCAAAGCGTGGGATTTTTCCTATGTCGATACCACCATTGAAAACGGCATTGCAACGTTGACCATCAACAGGCCAGAGGCCATGAATGCACTCAATGAAACGGTTGTCAATCAACTCAGTGCAGCGATTGATGTCGTCAATGCTGATGCTTCAGTCCACACTATTGTACTCGATGGTGCTGGAAAGGCCTTTGTTGCTGGAGCGGATGTCAAGTTCTTTGTGGACAAAATCCGTGCTGATGCCATCCCCGACATTGTCACCTTCACCGCCAATGGGCATGTGATGCTTAACAAGTTAGAATCCTCACCCAAAACCACCATCGCCTTGACCACAGGCCTTGCGCTTGGTGGGGGGCTGGAACTCGCCCTTGCTTGTGATTATAGGGTTGGAACTCGACGCACACAGTTCCGTTTCCCGGAAACTTCGATTGGTATCTACCCTGGTTTGGGTGGCTCACAGCGTCCTGCAAGGATCTGTGGTATTCCTGCAGCTAGATGGTCCGTCTTGGCGGGGAATTTCATGGACGCTCAAACAGGCTACGACTTGGGCTTGTTGACTCACCTGGTCGATGTTGCAGCCGTTGATGGATGTGTGGCTCAACTCGCATCAACAGGTAAGCCGGGGGACAAATATCCGGGCCGACCGGCCAACCAAGAAAGCAAGATAGCTCAATTCGCCTCTGCCTTCTTCAGCGATGAAAACATGCCAGCCATCATGAATGGCGCTTGCCCAGAAGGCTTCGATGCCGAGGATAAAACCGTTGCACGTCAGTTGAAATCCCTCTCACGGGCCGCACCTATTGCGTTGTCAATGGCCAGTGGATTGATCGATTCGACAGCATCCACTTCCTTGGCCGTTGGATTGCAAATGGAACTTGACCAGTTGACTGATATCTTCTCAACTAAAGATTCGCTGGAGGGACTCTCTGCCTTGATTGAAGGTCGGAAGCCCACCTATACCAACGCCTGAATTTGCCTCTGCGAGTTCCTTCTTGAGCCCGTTAGAGAGGGTCGTCACCTCGTACGAAGTTGCGAGATCATTCAACATGGCTAATGCGTACAAAGCAGGGTAATCTCCTCTTGGGCACTCCACGCTTGCTCCATCGGGCTGAATACAAAAAGAACGGTCAAGTTCTCTGCACACAACCCTCGGCACTGCCAATCGACTGTTGACTGCACCCGGCTGAAGGATCCAATGCAGTCCAGATTGACCGCGAACAAGGAGGCTACCGTCTTTTTGAACCACAATACGGCAGCCGATCGATTCAACCACTGAATGTAGGAATCCGAGAGCACGAATTTCATTGCTTGGTAACTTCGGGCCTTGTTCGTACATCTTGACAAGGCGCAAACGAAGCCGTAGGCTGTTGTTTACTCCATAGTATCCATGCCAAATCTCGAGGAAGAAACGGGTTGTCTCATAATCAATCCGCCCCTCTAAAACGCCTCTTCTCTCAAACGAAACGTATCCTTCTGAATCCAAAAGGACGTAAGGCGAAAGCGCTAACCATTCCTCTAAATTCAGCTCCGCTTTTTCTTTGAGGGCCATCGCTTCGAGTTGGTAGTGCAGGTTGTAGACGTTGTGGCCCACAGCGTGCAGCATCAACGGTCCGGCTTCATTGGGCAATTCTGCAAGCGTGCATTCTGGCTGTTCATCAGGTTGAATGATAGACAGCAACTCCTCCATGTTGAGGGTTTCAGGTACGCGCCCAGAGGGTTGAAGTTCCGTTGAAGGGATGTTCAGATTTCGGACCCAACCGCGTTTTAATTTCTCTGGTAGCTCAATTTTTGGAGCCCAGGTTTGACACAATACGCAATTGTTCGCAAAACAATTGCTGACATCGGCCTCCATTTCGTTCACCTATGCTTGTGCCTCTTGCAGGGCTTTCATTTGCTCAACGAGCAGATCAAAATCGATTTCATCCCCTGACTCATGAGCAAATGCGATGCGGTTCTTGATGGCTTCAATGAACGCCTCATCTGGTTTTTCCCCAAGCATCTCTTCAACCACGTCCTCAAGGCGTCGACCC
>MDSY01139443.1_pt1 | contig 13483 bp, 20 predicted proteins | sample 811131 | NCBI WGS metagenome assembly MDSY01 (sample SAMN05326643, study PRJNA326480) | marine metagenome | isolation source: seawater | place: Atlantic Ocean: South West | collected 2010
AAACAATCTACCTATATTCCTAAAAGACTACAAAAAAATTTATGTAGATGATATAGAAGCATTGTCATTCAGTGAATTTCCATTTGCATCAAAATGGATAGGTATGAACATTTTATCTATCAATGATGACACAATAATAGTTGATCCATTCTATAAATCGCTAATTAATTTATTAGAGAGTAAAGGATTTAAAGTTTTGCAAACACCATTCAACCATGCCCGCACTTTAGGCGGAGGTTTTCATTGCATAACTTGTGATTTGGAGAGAGAAAGTGTTTAATTTTTTCAAGAAAAAATTTGAATATGGAAATAAAATTTGTTTTGTTGGACTGGGAAAGTTAGGACTTCCTTGTGCAGAAGCATGTGCCAGGAAAGGCTTGGATGTCACAGGATATGATATTGTTCAAAAAACTAGTAGTCATATCAAAATAAAAGAAAAATTAGTCGATGCAGTTACGGACAGAGATTTAATTTTTGTTGCTGTGCCAACACCCCATGAAGCTGGTTACGACGGTCGTGAACCAACCAGTGACAAGCCAGTCAAGGACTTTGACTACACACAGGTTAAAGACATACTTAAACAACTAGCCCAAATCTGTAGCAAGAGGCAAATTGTTATATTGATATCAACTGTTCTGCCTGGAACCATCAGAAGAGAACTAGCTGATTGTTATACGGTTGATAGTATTGTATATAATCCATATTTGATTGCAATGGGCACAGTTGGACATGACATGATCAACCCAGAAATGATAATGATAGGCACAAAGAATGGATCAAAAGGATCGAACTGTTCGGTCAAGGCAAAGATATTGAGTGAATTCTATAAAAAAATTTGTGAAAACGATCCAAGGATAGAATGTGGAACATGGGAAGAAGTAGAAGCAATAAAAATTTTTTACAACACTTTTATCAGCAACAAGATAGCTTTGGTTAACATGATACAGGATGTCAGCAACAAATTAGGACATATGAATGTTGATATTGTTACTGATGCTTTAGCAAAAAGCACTATGAGAATCATGAGTCCTAAATATATGAAGGCAGGTATGGGAGACGGAGGTGCCTGCCACCCACGTGATAATATTGCTTTGAGATGGTTGGCCCAACGCCTTGGACTAGGCTATGATCTTTTCGAAAGCATAATGAATGCTAGAGAAAAACAAGCCGAAACAATGGCCAAAGCCATATTGAAACACGGTGCCAATGTTTATGTAACCAGTGATAGTTACAAGCCAAATACAAGTTTAACGGATGGATCATATTCCTTGCTTGTGCAATATTACATCAAAAAACACGGAGGTAATATTGTAGATGGGTTTGGAGATAAAGTAGATGTAATCCTTAAGACCCATGCCACTGACAAAGTAATAGCCGATCAATCAACTATAATTTTTGATCCATGGCGCAGTCATCCTCCTGCTAAAAACGTGGTATACTACGGTGCTGTATAAGTTAGGGAAATTTATTGTAAAGATATCATAAATATTTGTATATGAGTATTCAATATAAACACAAAAGATATTTTAGGATCCGATCAGACATGGCTGATTCTAGTCAGATGTTAACATTTAGTAGTACTTCTGATGCTAACACAAAAATAGGCTTTAAAGCCTGCTGGAATACAAGCTCACCAACAGTGACCGAAGCCTTAGAAGATAGCGGAACTACTCTTGTAAAAACTTACGAATTTAATTCAGACAGTGACCAAACAGCATTTAAAAATGCAGTAGATGCCGAGTATGGGGAAAGTTCCTTTCCATGGAATGGCACAGATATGCAACCTAATCTCGATCAGAGCACCGAGGGCGGATGGAGTAAAAAAGATGCATCTTATGTTGAACACTTCAAGACCGAGTGGTTGCATCAAGACGGTTCAGTTTCTAGCACTGAAAACTTCTAAGTTACATCTTTACAATTAGTCGCACAAATCACATTTACATCATCTGTGTTCCAAGTTTTTTGTATATCAGGAAACTCACCTAGAGACACGCTTTTCCTATCAGGAAGGTCAAACCCTTGAAAACAACAAGGATGAACCGTGCCTGAGGCACTAATATAAACTGATCCAGTCAAATGTTCACAGGACACCTTGCAATTATATTTTGGGGGTGCGATATCAAAAGGATTTCTTATAATTTCAATGTGTTGCTCAACATCAAAATTTTCATTTGGCTGTTGTTCACCAGATGCAGGCAATATCCAGTGTGATACTTTACCATCTTTGGTACAGGCAGGAAAGTAATTTCTTCCGTGATCTTCTATAATGAAATCCTTAAATCCTAAAGCTCTTGCCATTATTTTGGCCTGCTCAACTTGCTGTGCATTGTGTCTGAATATTACCCATTTCCAAGTGCCTGCTCCACCATTGTCTAGAAATGCTTTGACTCTTTCCATCACCTTAGACCATTCTACGTCTTGTCTGTACAAATGATTGGTATCTTCTAGGCCATCGATGCTGAAAGTAATTTCATGTCCTAACTTGGCTAAAGATATGAAATCCGTTATTTTCCCAATAGAGCCGTTGGTTGTAATGTTACATCTCGCATTTGAAGCCTTTACCAACTCTAAAATATTAGGATTCATCATTGGATCTCCAAGGTTGCCATTAAAGTTCACACTTCTAACATCAGGAAATTTAGCTAATACTGTCATGTATGATTGTAAAGAAAGATGTTGTAAAGGAAATAAGTTTGGCAAATTTACTCCATGGGCATTCCTAGGACAACCTGGACACCTGGCGTTGCAGTAGGTCGATGCTTCAACATGTAGATGATTGATTACCATACTGGTATTTACGCCACAAAAAAAGGGCGATAGTCGCCTACCGCCCTTCTAATTAATATATTAATTACGCAGAGTAATTAATAACTTTTCTGCCTGATTTTCTTAACAAAGAAATGATGTTAGACTTCATTGTTAATGCAGATGCCTTAGGTGCTGTACCTAAAACTTCTACTGTAAAATCAATTCCTTTTGATAACAACTTGTTAGTTGCTGTCTTTCTTGCAGTATTTTTTACCGCTAGATTTTTGAACTTGATTTTACCACCGTGAACTTCACCATTTACTTTGTATGAAGAAGCCGGCTCTGCAAATACACCAATCTGCTTCGCTCTTGTTTTGAAGTTTCTAGTGTACACAACATATTGAGTTGAGTTTGCCATGGTTTTATTTTCCTTCTTAGTAGTAGGAAAAAAAGTGTTTATTAAATTAAACATATTGCCTTCTTTCCTTATTTAATTTACGAACCGCCGGAGTTTCATTCTCTGTTATCCTACAATTCATACAACCATTATATATTATAAATTGTATCTTGTCAACTGTATCGTGCTGGTAATGGTAAAATTATTAGTTGTCTTTGATTTCAGGCACAGGAAAAATATCTATGCCTTCTTTTTCGAGTTGTTTGATTTCTTTTTTGGTGGCTGTTCCATATATTTTTTCATCACGTTCTCCCTTTGAAGCTTTCCTTGCCTCCTGAGCAAATTTTTTACCAACATCTGTGAATTCTTTTTTGACAGTTTGCTCTATAGTTTTTAATATTTGCCGTGCCTTACCACTCATCATTAGATTACCTTTGCTCTTGGTACGAGTTTGATTAGCTTTCTTTTTTAAATTTGGTGCCATAACAGCTTTAGCAACATTTGTGCTATCACACATTGGGCATTGAACTTGGCCTGCTTTTTTTTGTTTGTCAAAACTTGCACTATCTGGAAACCAACCTTCGAATTCAGCATCACACTCGCATATTAGGGCATACTTTATCATAACTTTATTTACTATTATACGGTTGACTTTTATTTTTGTCTACTGTAATATTAGATATGCGTTTGGGGACTAGTATATACGAAAGAGGTAAACCTAAAAAAACTTCACAAGGTAAAAACAAAAGTAGAATTAAGAAGAGTTCAATGAACAAACATAAAAAAAGATCTTTCAAGGCATATCGTGGACAAGGTAGATAAACATCAAATCAAAGAGCTTTACAAAAAATTGGCTGAGGCAACAAAACAGCGTGATAATCTGCATGTCCAAAATACAGAATACCAGCAAATTATACAAGAACTTTCCAATAAAATTAAAAATTACGAATCCAAGTACGGTTCTGTTTTTGTAAAACGTTAATTACGACAAACATTTGCCATTAAGCATGTTGTTTTATATTGTAGATATGCTATAATAAAGTGTAAATACCTTAAATGCAGAATCATACAAAAAGTATATTGGACGAATTATCAAACATTTCTTTCCGTAAGGACAAAGAAAATGTGGTCGAAAGCAGAGCTTCTCATATCCTGGAGAGTGCAATTAGGTTGATTGCCTACATTCGTGAAAATTTTGATCAAGACACAGCATTTAAACTTGAAAAGAAATTTTATAGTGCCATTAAAAACATGGACGCTAGTAAATTTTCAAAAGGTGTTGCCCGAATAAAAGAAAATAAAGATATCAAACAAAATGTCTTGAAAATTAAAGACGGTGACTATCAAGAGGACTAATCGATGTTGATTGAAGACGTCCTTAATGAATTCAAAAGGACACACCTAGAACACATAGAAGACATTGTAATTACAGATGGTTTCGAAGGCGGAAAAGCTGTTATAGAATATTTCCGTGGACTCCTATTGACCTTGAAAGGAACCAGCTCAGAAGCAATCAAGGTTAGTGTAAAATGGGATGGAGCCCCTGCTGTCGTATGTGGAGTTAACCCTGATAATGGTAAATTTTTTGTTGGAACTAAATCTGTCTTTGCTAAAAATGCTAAAATAAATTATTCAAAAAAAGATATTGCAAACAATCATGGCACTGATGACCTCGGGCAAAAATTGTTAAAATGTCTGGTTCATCTTAAGAAAATAGGAATGCAAGGAGTTTATCAAGGTGATTTGCTTTTCACAGACGAAGATATCACTAGGAAAAATATAGATGGCAAGCCGCATTTGACGTTTACTCCTAACACTATTACCTATGCCGTGCCAGAGGACAGCGAGTTGGCCCAACAAATAGATAGAGCGAAAGTCGGAATAATATTCCATACCACTTACGTAGGTGATACACTGGAAGGAATGGATGCCCAAGGTGGTGCAGATGTTAATGAATTTACGAAGTCTGCAGATGTATTTTTTGATAATGCAAGTTATAAAGATGTTTCGGGCAGTGCAAAGTTCACCAAAGAGGAAACACAAACTTTCCTAGGTGAGTTAGATAAACTTGAATCGTTACTTGCAAATATTCCTCGAAATCTCCAAAATTTGTTTGGGGCAAATCAAGACTTTGTTCCGTTCTTCCAAATGTATATAAATGCAATGGTTAAGCAAGGCCAATTGCCAAAAAATAGCACACAGTTCTTGCGTGGTTTCCAAAAGTTCTATACAGATAGAATGCAACAACAAATTTCAGGACTAAAGGCACAAAGAGCTCTGGCACTAAGGCAAGACAAAATAAAGCAGATGCCTCAATTTTTAAGAAAACTACAAAGGCCATTACAAAATATGCTTATGTTCTATAAACAGGTACAAAAATTAAAAGCACTTGTTTTACAAAAAATGAATCAAGCTTTGGCGATAGGGTCATTCCAACAGACAGAAAATGGTTTAGTGGTTACAGATCCAGAGGGCTTTGTGGCTGTTGACAAATCCGGAACTGCGGTCAAGTTAGTTGATAGGCTAGGCTTTAGTAGAAGAAATTTAACCGCGGTCAAAAAATTCCAAAAATAAGTTTATAGTTTTATTAATTTCGTTACTTAATTTTTCAACATTGAAAAAATTTTCATAATTGTGTTTCCTAATTGCCTTGGTCTGTAGGTATAGATCTTGCCAATCCTTTTGGGAAATGCTTTCACATAAATTAACAATTTTAGCTATTTTACGGTCACTGTCATTCTCAATATCATAACTTTCATCAAAGAACTGACTAAATGTTCTAAAACCTAGTTCTCTTAATTTTTGCAGATATAAATGATTTCCATGCACTATAAAAATATGTTCGGCTATTATGGCTTTCCATAATTTTTCTGTAATAAAAACTTCATTATCATTATCGTTAGTTTCTGATATTAAACTATATTTTGTGACATTGTAGGGCTTTTCAAATATATCTTGATCATAACCTCGAAATGGATAATTTTGCTGGTATGGAAGCTCGTAAGCTTTTGACAATTTAATATTATCTGGCCAATACGAATATATGCTTTTTTGTAGTAGGCTAGTTTTTGAAATCTCATCAAATAATTTTTTCCTATGTGTACGAACATGTTTGTTCAAATATAAAAAATCAAAAGTTTTACTATCGTGCTGAAAATTATATTTGTTGTTAAGGTGTTTTCTGTACATATAGAACCAAAACCAACTTGTCCCGCCAGTCCATCGTATGTGCGGTATATCATAACTGGGCCAAGTTACACTATTGTTTACGTTATCTTCACTTTCCCATGGGGTTGACTTGATAAATTTGAATCCTTGACTGTGTAGAAGTTTGCATCTTCTATCCAATTCATCATTGAATTCCTTATTATCCTTTATTCTGCTGTTGGCATTACGGGTGTCTAGTATGGCAAACCTTCTATCGTATGAGTCCAAATCATAATTGTGCAAGGTATAATATTCACCAGAGCAGTCAAATTTTTGATCGGCTATGCTGTGCATACTAATGAACTCTTCCAGATCTAGATGAGCACCTGTTTTCATTATGTCGGTTAATATAAAATTACGTTGCATACCTACAATAAATACCTATATGTTAACACCATTTGTAAAGTATGTATCCGAAGGCAGGGTAGTTAGAAGACAAAGCGACCTATCACGTTATACATTTCAGGAAATTACCGAAAGAATATATCTCAGTTTTCTTGCATTGACCCTACTAAGATATTTCGCTCAGACGTCTGGCTTTGTAAAGTCATATTCTCAAAACACTTTGACTTATGGATCTTTTGAACGTGTGCGACCAACTGCGAATGATTTGCACAATATGATGGCGGTTGTTGCTGGTGATCCTAATATCACAAAGAAACTTGCAAATAAAAATTCCGCAATGGCACTAAGGCAAAGACGTGTGGTGCCTGTTCTTGCCATCAGAAGATACCTTAGAGATTATAACAATCCACAACAATTTTTATTCAACTTGGAAAGTGCCCTTGGAATAAACAACCCAGACTATAAAAATTTACGAAGGGCTATAGCAGATTATGCTAGTCTTAATTTGACAAGACGAAAAACCACCACCACCAGATTACTACAAGCTTTGAAAGCAAAATTATCAGGTACAGATATACAAAGAAAAGCCCAGGAATTTGCAGACAAACAAAAATTAGAGCTAGACAATGTAATCGACGCAGAGCGAACAGTTGCTGGTGGAGACATGACACCTGATCAGTTACAGGCGTATAGATTATTGGTTGGATCAAATAATGTGAGAAGAGCTAAGATTGCCGCTGACTTGATAAAACAGGGTAAAGCAGTGCCTGCTCCTATACTACAAGCTTTCTCACCAATAGTAAAAATAATTGATGATATTACCTCAGGTGGATATTCTTACGTAAGGCTATTACAGTCTATTCAAGACCGTGCCAAAAAGAAAAATTAAATGTTGGAGATGCAGTTGCAATCAGCACTGCAAAGTTAGTTGTTCAAACTGCGAAAACTGTACAGTTTGTGAATGCACTGAATGTTTAAATAAAGTTAAAGGGATGAAAGATGGCAACACCGAATAATTTTAAAGTAACTGATGCAATTGGAAGCACTGATAATTTTGCTGGTGCAGATGTAAAATTCTTTCACATCACACTTATCCAGAGTGATAGCTCTGTGCTTGATATAAGAAATGAACTGGACTTCAATGAAACAGTGCATAACTTAATAAGAACAATTTTGCAACGTGGCACCATATTATATCAACGCATTGACAATGCCGCAACTGGCCGGATGGATATCACCATGGAGAGGCCGGGTTGGACAGCATCGACTTTACAATCAGCAATTAGGGAAATGGGCGACTCTGTTGGAGTAAACAACAAGTCAGTATCATTAAGTGTTGTTTCAGAAACAGAACTTAAATTAGATAATTCATAATGAAAGCTAGTCGCTGGCCTGACAAGTATATCCGTAAGTATAGCAAGTCATTGGGTGAATCAAATAGTTTCCACACTAAAATTAAGAATAAGAAAAAACACTTTGAAATTGTTGACTATGGTGATGATAATAATTATCTAACCTTAAGTGAAACCGCATCGTCGCATTGTCCTAGTCTGGATACGGCAGTTGACATAGGATGTAGATACGGTGAGTTCAGTAGATATCTTGCAAGAAACTTTGCCAAAATATATTGCTTTGATTACAGGAAAACAAATCAATTTGCTATGAATGTTGATGTGCTTGATAGAAGAATTGTGCATTATACATGCCCACTTGGTGCTGACATGCACACAGAATATGCCAGCGGCAGAGGTAATTTTAGGAATCGCAATATTGATCCGAAATGGCGCGGCCTTGTCCAAATGCAAGTCTATCCTTTAGATTATTTCAAACTTACAAATGTTTCATTGATCAAAATCGACACTGACGGCATGGACGAAGAAGTTATAAAGGGTGCAATGAACACGATTAAAAAATATAAGCCGGTCATTATAGTAGAATTATTGATAGTGGATAACAAACACAATCATAATGGAGTGAGGTTACTACAGGAAATTGGCTACAGAGTGGTAGATAAAAAGATCGGATCCGGAGGTATGCACAACGATTATGTGCTTTCTTACCATAAATCTTAATATTATCGCTTAATTTACCATATATTACCATAAATACAAGCATTATACTGTCGGAGCGACAGTATGGCTATTTTAACCAGAGAAATAAGGAGGATTAAAAATGGCAACAGAAAACAACACAACATTCGTGGCGGCGGACAACAGTTCTTTATTAGGAAAAGAATTAGAGTTCATCACTGTGGATGCAGGTGAAGAATTGGCTAACCACCAAGCAAAAAACGAGACGCAAAATGCAATCGAGAACACGATCAGACAATTCGGTAACATCGTAGGTGCTGGTCCGTTATTTGATACAAATGCGTCAAGAACATATATTGTCGAAGGTACAGACATGTTTGTTGGAGCACCGGCAAGTTCAGGTGGAACGTTTACGTTCACTGAGACTGGAGCAGATGGTTCTGCTGTAAGCACACTTGTAACGGCTTTGAAAGCATTAGGCACAATTGACGGTATTGACTTAAATGATGGCGGAACTACGGCTAAAAGAGAAGTCTTAGAACTGTAATAACTTAGGGAAGGGGATATAAAAATGCCAGCAGTAAGTAGAAATAACTTTCAATCTTTAGCCACAGCGGCAGAGTTTGAAGGTGTAGACGTAAGTTTTTTAACAGTAGACTTTATTAATGCAATGAACGCAGAAACAGGTGATCCACAAAATGATTCAACTGTGGCTGGTCTAGCATTAGTAAGACATGCTCTTGAAAACTTAGGGTTCAATATAATTGGAAATGGTGCTTTGGGTGTATCAAACACTGAGATGACCTACATGGTTAGAACAGACTCAGTTGATGCTACATTATTGGCAACAGGTTCAGACAACACAATCAGAGATGCAGTAAGAGCAGTTGACACAAATGGTAGAGCCGCTTCGGCAACACCAAGAAACACTGCAAACTTCAGTGCGGCAACAGTAACGATCCAATCGTTAGGAATGACTGACACTGGTGTTAATGCATAATAGGTAATACGGGAGAATAGAAATGCCAGCAACATCAAACAACTCAGGTAACATGTCTAGAAGACAATCATTCAATGGTAAAGGTTTAACTTTCGTTGAAATGATTTTCGACGTTGACATGGCAACTACAGCATCGACTCCAGAAGCTAAAGACTCTGCTTTTGACGTTTGCAGTAAAATCATCGAAGAAAAAGGTACTTTACTTGCAAAGTCATATGCACTAGGTGTTAAAGCAACTGAAAGAGATGCGGCAGACGGTGCGTCTATCACAGAAGACGAAACAATTGATTCATATCAGTTCATCATGGAAGGCACACCAGGCCAATTAAACAATGCTGACTCAGTGGGCGACATCAACTTGGATCCAGACCAAGCTGATTCATCTGACCCAGGGGTCATTGCGGATGCAGAAGCTGACGTTGAAACACAAATACTTGCAAGAATTGACGAGAACGATTCTGCAGGTGGTGTTCATGTCACTATCAGATATATTCCTGCAGATGGAATAACATCTGCTGGAGCAGAAGCAGTTTACGGCATGACAAATGCAAGAGTAAACGCATAATAATTTAAGCAATTAAATTACCAAAGGGCGGATCTTTAATTAGGTTCGCCCTTTTTTTTTTGAGTAAATATCCAAAAGGGATACACAATGACAACTAAAAAATTTCAAGTAGATATCAATGTAGGGGATAAGATCCAGACCGGCAGATTAAATCTCGCTGAGCTCACGATAACAGATATAGAATATGATCGTTTTGGTCATCCTGTACTTGTTCTGAACAATGGTAGAAGGAAACAAGTCTTCAATCTTAGATTATCAAAAATTATACCAGCTGATGCTGTAACCAAACCAGTTGAAAAAATCGAATAATGCCAACGCCACTTGACGAAGCCATAAGAATTATTCTCGACACAAGAAATAGTAAACTGAGAGATAAAACTCCGAGGCTATATGGCTTGCCTAAAGATCCTCCGAAAGGCTGGACATCGGTTAAACGGATGAGATATTTGGATCATGACGTCAGTGGTGGGCGAAACATCAAGAGATGGCTGAAAAGAGATTATCAGTGTAGAAAATTGATAATGATACCCAAACCTTATGACCAACATGAAGACCAAAGTGAAATTTTCACAGGCATCAGGCATCCTGTTGAAAGATGGTGGTCTGGCATAAAGGATTTCATGTATTTCATGCCCTACTATGCTTGGTGGAGCAATGAAAAAATAATGACACAATGGCCACATTTTCATAGGGCAACGTTAAGACAACACGATGTCATGGAAGAAGTCAAACCTCATCACTTGATCAAAATAGATAAGGGGTTGAATGAAAGAATAATAAATTTTGCTCGTAGGCATCAATTGCCTTGCTATGGACAGCTTCCTCATGAAAAACATTTGAGACATCACAAGCCTGATATCATGAAAATGGAAAATCAGGGCGAAAAACAGTTGAAACAATGGTTGGTGAAAAATCCAAATTATCAAAAACAATTAGATGATTATTTAGAGCCCGACTTTCAATATTGGAATAAAGTTAAAGACCAAGAATAATGTACGAGTTCAGAGTCCACACACTAGTCGATATATCTGACAACGGAAGCTTACAAAAACAATTCCCGTTCAAAACAAATTCTGGCGAGGTTGTCCATGATAAAGAAACTTTAAGACTGGCCAGAAATCAAAATAGTAATTTTAATACCATGTTGCAGTTGTTACAAATTAGAGGTAACGTCGTTTGGGAAAATCCGCCTATGAAAATATATGATGTCTTAGGCAATAAAAAATTTGGATCGGCATACGAAGGCAAACATTTTTCATGGCATTTTACATTTTTCACTGAACAAAATGATGTGTATGGAGAAGGCACCCAGCCGGTTGGTCAGCTGATTGATGACTTTAATCTAGTGCCAATCATAAATTTTTGCAAAGAGACAGCAACTTTTCCAACATCCACTTTCTTAACCGTAGATCCTGGCACAATAAACACCTACTTTACGTATGCCGGTGAATACAATAAATAATAAATGATTACGGCAAATAAATTAAAGGCTTACAAAGGCAATGACTCAGGCACAATTCCAGGCTCTAATTATGGAGGTTCAAAACCTCAAAAGTGAGATAAAGAATTATATGAGTACAACAGATCTAGAAAAACAAAACCTTGAAGCACACGTTGATCTTTGCAGTGAAAGATACAAAGGATTACACGATCGATTAAGTGCCATCGAGGTTCGTCTAGGCAAAATGAACGAAGAAATGACAGCAGGTCATAAGAGCACATCTAAAACTATTATCGCAACAGCAGGCACGGTTGTGGCAGGATTATTATCAACAGTGGTAGTCATCCTGATGAAGATGCCTGGATAAAAAAAATTTACAAATATATTCAATGTTTTTAAAAATCGCACCAAAGGTGAAAGTTTATCTGTCTGAGCAGGATGTGTCATTTTTATTGAAATACAGATACAAAACTTTTACAAATAGAGATTTGGATTCACACGAAATTGAATTGGCAAAAAAATTATCTGACAAATCAATCCTTGTACGCAAAAAACTTGAAGCGAACGTGCAGTATGCTGTAAATAGAAGAATTAGTTTAAACTTATATGAAAGCAAAAAATAAAGATGAATTGGTAAAACAGATCGAAGCGTTTGGCCTGCAACATAAACTACAGGCACTGGCTAAACGTGAAGAGTCTCGTAGGCCTTTTAGACTTTTACCAAAACAATTTTCAAAAGGTATACTAATTGGAAACATTGCAATTGTTCCTAAGAAAGCTTCGGGCACCAGATATGTGTATGTGGTGGCAGACATGCTAGAAGCAAAAGTGCTTTATGAAGATATAAGTTTGAAACAAACCGCAATAATCGTGGCACATCATATCGCAGAAGGAAAACATTCACCACCACAAGTTTTAACTTACGATACACATTTTGCATCAAAAATATTTGAAATTCAAAGTGCTAAATCAATGATTAAACAAGCACAAAAAGAGCATGACGATATACAAGAACAAGTATATCAACAAAGGCTTGAGGACGCACACCGCCTTGCGGATGAATATAAGTCTAAAATCCAGGATATTTTCCATTCAACGTTCGAAGCATAGATAATAAATAAGTTAGTATGAACAGTCTAGAACTTACAAAACCAATAACAACAGAGTCTTTGTTATCAGAATTCGAATCACGATTCAATCAGACTATGGATCTTTCAAAGTTTACAAAAGAAGAACTAGAAGATACAGCTAATCATATAAGAACTAAAATTCATAACATTACACAAAACACACATTTCGGACATGAACTGAAAGATGACAATTATCAAAAAAGTCAAATGATGCTTGACATAGTGAATCAAGCGATTAATGAGTATGGTGCAATGGAAAAAAAAGCGGCACAAGATGCCGTATCAGCAACTGATAAGTTGGAAAAGAATCAACCTTTAAGTGCTGACGATAAAGATACTATTAAAAAATTAATTAAAAAAGAAGGTGTTGAAGAACAATCAGAATTAATATTAGCGGCCAAGGACATGATGGACAAGGTCACAGGTTACTTGGAAGATCTAGCATCGATGAAGACAGAAGGAATGTTAGAACTAGCAGACAGAATCAGAGACGAGATGGGAGCAGACAAGTCCGATGCTTTCCTACAAAAAATCCAGCCGGCAATTGAGCAGGCAGAGGCAACATTGACCAACACAAGGCAAGAACTCGACAACGGTGTAAGAATTTTGACCGGAGAAGA
>MDSY01048746.1_pt1 | contig 13481 bp, 13 predicted proteins | sample 811131 | NCBI WGS metagenome assembly MDSY01 (sample SAMN05326643, study PRJNA326480) | marine metagenome | isolation source: seawater | place: Atlantic Ocean: South West | collected 2010
ATCAGTTGTTGTGGCCCGCGGTTGGCCCGAAGGCCTCCCACACCACTCCCCCGGAGCGGCAAAGTCAACAGGGCAAGCGGCGGCAATTAAACCTTTCGTCATATTACTGCAGTACAGTGGAAATTAGGGTCTCGAAACGATAATTTCCAGTGAAAATTATCATTTCCGGAGCCCCCTCAGACGCTCTCTCATGAGAGAGGTTCGATCATCATCACCACCCTCTCCCGGCCCCTCAGACAACCTCCTTTCTAGGAAATCTGCGTTAATCGAGTATATTCGACCATTTTCGTCGCCCAGGACAACTGTATCTCCATGACGAGAGTAGGAAGAAATTCTCCTGGGATGTTCAATTTCCAAACTGTTCATTGACCTACCAATTGAGTAAATCGAAGAATTTCCACTCCATGAAATCGCCCATGTACCTGTTTTTCCCGGTCTTTGGACAATGACGTCCACCGAACCCCCGAGACCCTCTTTCCAACCATCTCCGCCTACTTCTCCCTCGTCAGTTCCGTACATCCATGACCCATCATCCAGGGCAGCCAATGACCTTATCGAGCCTGTTGGATTTGCCAGTGAAGTGCCCTCAAGGTCACTGACGCCTCCGTTGCTGTGTCCGAAAAGTACCGTATTGACTCCAGAGGCACCACTGGTCACAGGCGATCCGTCGGGTAGAGCGATGTGAGAAAATTCACCTCCAATGCTGGCCCTCAGGTATCCGCACCTGGGTCTGCCTAACCCCAAAACAACACCCCCCTCGGGATGAGGGGCCAGAAACCAGCACCTCTCCTCAAATCTCCAACTATTCAGTAGCGCACCATCCAGCCCAAATGCCCATAGTGTCGACTCTACATAGTCGGAGACTTCAATCTCATAGACCGATGAAGTCGCCCAGACCACCCCCTCTCCTTGGGTCACGTAATCACTAGCTCCTTCAAGATCCGACTTCCAGAGAACTTCACCAGTCTCCGTAGAAAGGCACGAGAGACTAGATGAGGAAGACACGAACAACGCCGCCCCTCCTAGGCTAATGTCAGAAATGGGCCCTTCTATTTCCGACTCCCAAAGCATCTCTCCTGTTGAGGGTGTCCAGCAAATTATTCTCCCTTCATGCGATCCGCAGACGAGTGAACTGTCATCTACCGAGATGGCAGTACAGGCCCCTCCCAGGTCCCGAGTAAAAGAGGAAACGGCCTCCAGGCTCAGCGCGACCATGGCTCTCCTCGCAGAACCAGTGATATCGTGCTTTCGCGCATCAGATTAAGCCGCAATCCCGTAGAGATGCCGAACCTTCTCAGCCAGATACTCCACAAAAGCATCAGGAGAGGGAGGAGAACCAGTCGCCTCCTCAATCAGATCAGCAGGCTCGAGAATGCTCCCTCTTCGATGCACCCTCTCCCTCATCCACTCCAGGAGTGGCCCGAACTCCCCCTTCCTGATTTGGTCGTCATGATTGGGCAGGTCCTTGCGAGCAGCGGCGAGTAGTTGCGCCGAATACAGGTTACCAAGTGTGTAGGTAGGGAAGTAGCCGATGGCTCCCATCGACCAGTGAATGTCTTGCAGAACACCGAGACTCCTATTGGGCGCCCTCACTCCAAGGTACTCTTCGTACATGTCATCCCACTTGTCCGGAAGGTCGTCTACCTCCAACTCTCCAGAAATCATCATCTTCTCTATCTCGTACCTGATCATTATGTGAATGTTGTAAGTCGCCTCATCGGCCTCGACCCTGATCAGGCTAGGCTCCAGTAGATTGACCGATCTCCAGAGTTTCTCAGCAGAGACTCCGGCCATGTTCTCCGGAAAATGCTCCTTCCACATTGGCAATGACCACTCGCAGAACTCGAGTGACCGACCAATCTGGTTCTCCCAAAGCCGACTCTGACTCTCATGAATTCCCAGGCCATTCGCAGTTCCCGCTGGTTGGAAATCAAGACTTCGGGGTCTGCCCTGCTCATATGTCCCGTGCCCTGTTTCGTGCATTGATCCATACAGGGACCCAAACGGGTCAACGTCACTATACCGAGTAGTCCACCTGACATCGTCAGGATTGGGCCCTCCGCAGAAAGGGTGCGTTGAAGCATCCCTCCTCCCAGCCTCGAAGTCGAAACCTATCGCCTCGGAAACCCTCTGACTCAAAGCTTCCTGACCTCCCTGGTCCCATGTGTTTTCTTCCACCCAAGACATGTCAGGCCTCTCTCCGCTTTCGTTTACTGCTTTGATCAGGGGCGCGACATTTTCCCTCAAACCCTGAAACAGGGGATCAAGCCTTGACACTGATAGGCCAGACTCGTAAAGGTCGAGTAGGGCGTCATATCGAAGAGACTCATAACCAAGGTAGTCCGCCTTCCTCCTTGCCAGATCAATCGACTTCGCTAGGTCGTCCCTGAATATTGAGAAGTCATTCTTCTCTCTAGCCTCAGTCCAAGAGATAACTGACTTTGAGTTATGTTTGGCCAGCTCCGTTACGAACTCCGTCGGCAGTTTTGTGGCCTTGTCGTAAGACTCACGGGCCAGCCTGATATTTGCCATTTGCACCTCGTCCATCCCCTCTGCACGTTCCAGAATTTCGAGCAGCTCACCGATCCTCGGGCTAGTATGCCTTACATGACCTTCCTTCGAAATCCAAGCCAATTGCTCTGCCCGCATCGCCGCCGCTTTGGGCGGCATTAGCACTTCCTGGTCCCAACTGAGAAGCCCCCCTACCTGCCTAACTAGAGCTATGTCCTTCAGCCTCTCCATCAGTTCCTCGTACTCATCCATGGGCGTCGAGGGAGGCAACCACCTCATAACTTGAATCATCATTTTCTAAATTATGACACTATATCGCCAAACGACAATTCCAATTGACCGAATTCATCATGTGTTCAACCATTTCCCAATATGACATGCGCCGACGTAGTGTGGCGACCATGCTCGCGCTGCTGTTCCTGGTCCCCACCCTGTCCGGATGCTTCGGTGCCGAGGAAAATGTCGAGGTATCGGATGAAGAAAATCATTGGCTGCCCCCTGTAGAGGAACGCTCTGAATTGGTCTACAGGGCCGACGACGTCTTCAGCAGGGTCTCGAAAAATGGAACCCATCAGATAGGCGAGGTAATGTCGGTATATGTCCCAGTAACATCGATTTCCGTTGCTGATGGAGGGGCAGGCGTAACTGGAGGGGCAGAGGTCCACATGGGACTGTGGCTGCCATTGATAGATGGGTGTGAAATGGGCTCCGAGAATCTCCCGGACGAGTGCAGAGTCCCGATAATTGCAGAAATAGGACCTTACTACGATGACGGAGATGTGGATGCCCTGACTCCCGCAGACAGGCTTGGACGCTTCCTAATCGAAAATTTCGTCCCACATGGATACGGTGTAGCCCAGGTCTCTGTCTTTGGCACAGGAGAGTCAAACCACTGCATGGACTTGATGGGGACTGATGAGCAAGAGGGCATACACGCAGCGGTTGAATATCTAGGAAAGGCCCCTTTCTCCAACGGGAACGTTGGAATCATCGGTAAGTCATATGACGGCTCAACACCATGGGAGGCAGCATCAATCGGGTCCTCCCATCTGAAGACGATCGTTCCCATGTCGGGCCTTATCGGTGTCCACGATCTGATGTGGAGGAACGGCAGCATGGAGCTACGTGGAGCCATAATGCACAACGGCGTTTACGGAAGCTTCGGATTAGATGGTGACCTAGAGGACGCCCAGAATGCATGTGAAGGGTACATGGAAGGTTACTACGCGGGTGTGGGGGCATATCTCACAGGAGACAACCTGGCTTGGACTGGAAGCGACTACTGGGAGGAGAGGCACTTCCTAACGAGAGCAATTCAGAATTACAATGGATCAGTGTACATTATCCACGGCCTTCAAGATTGGAACGTCGACCCACACATGGCCTTTCCAGTCCACAATATGGTCAGGGAGGCTGGCCTCGACGTCAAGGGACTTTACGGACAGTGGGGTCACGATTACCCGGATAGAAGGAGTGGCCACGAAGGACTCTCGAGTGGCAGGGGCGCCGAGGCCTTCCCCTACACACTTAGATGGGACTGGGCCGATGACTTGCTTGAGTGGTTTGACTATTACCTGAGGGAAATGGGCCCAAAACACAGGCTCATCGCTGAGGTGCAAGATAACATGGGCGGGTGGAGGGTGGAGGAAACGTACCCCCCTCTTGACTCAGTATGGGTTGCTTATGGGATGGATCAGTGTTCCATTATTGGTGGTAGCGACACTATCACCCCAACGTCCAGTTTGATGATTGAATGCCCCGAATTCGACGTAGAGACAAGGATAGCTGGCACACCCACCTTCCACGTCGAGGCGACAATCTCACTTTTCTCCACCAGCGGCCATTTGTTCGTCGAAATGGTACAATCCAGTACTGGAATGCACCTAGGTCACGCTGTGATGGATTTGAGATTCCATGAGGGAGGGAAGGAGGGCAGCCCCCTCGCTCCCGGCTCAACAGTAATCGCCAAGATGGAATTCTTCGGGATGGACGTGGTGATACCGGAGGGTGACGGAATTCAATTGGTAATTACCCAGACGGGTGAAGACTACCTCCCAAGCCCGGTTTCAGCGATGCCGGTCTCTCTTTCCATGGGGCCACAAAGCGTTCTAACACTCCACACTGTGGAAAGGGGATGCGCCGATCTTTTCCTCCCTCCGATGCAAGAGCCGTTCCCACAGTGCCCCTAGAATATGACGTATCATGGCCCCGAACGCTTGATGCGCACACCATCTGTCGCATGGGCGCATGTCCAACGGGGTGCCTAGGGTCAACGTACCCGTCGTCGATCGCATTATGCTCCATTTGTGGGAGCAGGATCATCAGGCCGATCATTACATCGTGACCCACGAAATTACTCGCCCAGGCATCGCAGAGGTATGTGCAATGCACCCTCCAAACGTTTCCAGATCAATGCGTGAACTAATGGCCGATGGGATGGTTTCAGAGCATACTAGAAGCATAAGGGGCGAGGATCGTAGACAGAAGACATGGCAATTGACGGATGAAGGCAGGGGGGAGGCGAGAGAGAGGATAGAGGCACTCAGGTCTACACCAATATTGCTCAGGGGAAGGGACGGGACCTTACTGGAGGTCAGAGCCGACGAAGCATCCTCCAAGTTGGAGACGAACCTCTCTTTGCTACAAGTGCTTATGCATGCCCAGCATGAAGGCGTCCTAAATTTCGGTGATATCAGATTCGGGGCCATAGTTGCATCTGTAGAGGGGCAACAAGAGCCAGGATCAATTACACTGCTTGCCGGTGCCCACTCAACCTACCACACACAGCCACCCAAGACTAGGAATGTCCACGGAAGAGAATCCGAAAAGGCACAACTGGATGAATGGATTAGTTCTGAAACTCCGCTACTAGTGATTTCCGGGATAGCTGGTTGCGGAAAGACGACCCTAGCTTCATATTGGCTCGAGGAGGCAATATCTGAAGGACTCAGCCACCAAGTCATGTACTACCCCTGTCAGCCATGGGACTCCTCCCTGGGAATTGCCACCAGTCTTCTTCACAGACTGGGCATAGGGATTGATGGAGGGAGCAGTGACCCATATGAGGTCCTAGAATCGCTACCACTGAAGCCCGGAGCGAGAATAGACCTAGACGTGTATCGAAGAAGACTCAACGCACATCTCCTTGATGACGCTGGGAAACTCGTTGACGACCCCCCTGAACTACTTCTGATTCTAGATGACGTTCACAATATTGGCACAGAGGGCAACCACCTTTTCGGGGCCCTACTTCAGATTGCGGAAGCGACAAATCTCAGACTACTGATGATTTCCAGAACCAATCTCGCATTCTATGATAGGAGGGATGTGCATACCAGAGGCAAGGTTCGCGAGCTTTCTCTTACAGGACTAACTATCGACGAGGTCAGAGAGTGGATTTCATCTCTTGAACTCCCAAGTACCGCACCCATTGATGAAATTTACAAGGCCACTGGAGGCCACCCCTTGGCTGTCGAACTCCTGGAGCTCTATGGCCAGACATTGCATGAGGATTGGCTGAGGTTCCTGGATGAAGAAATCCTAGATGTACTGCCTAGTGATAGAAGGGAGATGCTTGCTCTGCTAGCAGTAGCCGAGAGACCAATACCATGGGAGGCATTGGCCAATGCTGCAGGATACGACGGCCTCCCACCGAACGATCTGATCGAGAGGGGCCTTATGCTAGAGCTATCAGATGGAATGTGGCTTCATGAGGCTCTCAGAGCAAGACTTCTGAGGGATGTAGGGGAACCTCATGATGATCGCCTAAGGAAGCTGAGAGACGCACTGCTCTAAGAGGCCATGTGCCTGTCTAACCAAGAATCCATCATGGGCTTAGGCCTAGCTCCAGTCTCCCTATCCACCAATTCCCCATTCCTGAAAAGTAGCAGAGCCGGTATTCCCCTGACCCCAAATCTACCGGCGCTCAGAGGATTAACGTCCGTGTTCACCTTTGCAATCGTAATCTCCCTTTCTTCGGCTATCTGCTTTAGTACAGGCCCAATCATCTTGCAAGGGCCGCACCATGGTGCCCAGAAATCCACTAGGACCCATTCGTCACTTTTCGTTACAACGTCAAAATCTGCATCACTTGTGTCGACTACCTTTCCCATATGTGCACCAAAGTGACGTGAGCAGAGGCATCCTATCAACATGCGGCTGTTACTATCACAACAATAGGTATGAGAACCGAAGCCTCTACGGGGCAACCGGGGAGCTAATTGGAAGTTACGCCCAGCATCCTCACTGTCGACTTCTGCGAACTAGGTAGAACGCTAGATGAAGCCGCTGCCGCAGGAATAAATTGGTTCCATATGGATGTCATGGATGGCAACTGGGTCGTCAACAAGACGATTACCTTCGGCCCGGCCTTAATCCGCTCTGCTAGGGAGAGGCTAGGCCCAGAGGCGTTCATAGACTGCCATCTAATGGTCAACAACGCAGAGGAATCCTGGGACCAATACGTCGATGCAGGGGTTGACATGGTAATTGCCCATATTGAGGCAGTGGAGGACTTTCCTCGACTTATCGAGAACCTCCATTCTGCAGGTGTCCAGGCCGGTTGCGTCCTCAATCCCGACACCCCAGTTGAAGCAGTCATGCCACTTCTCCCCGAACTCGACCTCGTCCTTGTCATGTCCGTGGTTCCTGGGAAGGGGGGGCAGTCATTTATGCCAGAAGTAGAAGGCAAGGTTCGGGCCTTCCGTGCCGCCATAGATTCTCAGGAGGAAGCAGGCGGGAAGTCCCCCATCCTGATGATCGACGGGGGAATAAAGGACCACAATGCTGCCACTGTCTCGGAATGGGGAATTGACATAGCAGTAGTTGGCAGTGGACTAATCAATGACAGTGGAACAATCGCTGAGAATCTAGAATCAATCCACTTGGCCCTAGCAAAGTAGTCGACAATAGCATTCAAATCCCTCTCCCCGCATTCGCATCCATGGTCACAGAGAGCTGGGTGGTGAGTGAGGTTTCAAAGATAGTTCCAGATGCAATCGTGGAGGCCACCGATCTTCACGGAACAGGAGATCATTTCCATGTCAGGATTATTTCTCCTGGCTATGAGGGAGTGAGGCCGCTACAGAGACAAATGCCAATTCTGAGGCACTTCAAACAATACCTAGAGAGCAACCTAGTTCACGCATTGGACCTAAAATGCATGACGCCTGAGCAGGCCAAGAACTCAGGAAGCACCCCTTTTGACCCACATTCGGGAAAGCAAGAGTTCTTTGGAGTGCACGTTAGGCGAGAGGATAGGACGTGAGTACATGAGCGAATTCAATTGGACCCCCGAAGAATTACAAGAAGTAGTGGATAGCAATCCGCTTGTTATCTTCATGAAAGGGACCCCTTCACAACCACAGTGCGGATTCTCCAACAGGGGGGCCCAGATTGTCAGCTCTTTCGCCAAAGAAGTGGGCTTGGAACAATTCGCCTGTGTGAACGTACTTTCGGATCCAAGGGCGAGGACCGCTCTGAAGGATTGGTCCGAATTTCCCACAATCCCTCAGGTATTCGTCCACGGGGAACTCATTGGTGGAAGTGACATCGTACTCGAGATGTACCAGGATGGAAGCCTCAAGGAGATGTTCGAATCAGGAACGGCTTGAGTGAGGACATTAACGAAAGGCGCCGAGTGATGGCAATAGCCCTCTTTGGCGCAACGATAATCTCCTTCGCTCCGCTTCTGTATATCCAATCTGGCACCTCCCCGTTAACAGGTGCATTCTACCGAATGCTGTACGCCCTGCCTTTGTTGGGACTATTGGTTTTAATTTCCAAAAAACAAGATCCTCGGGACTCAAACTCCAGATGGCTTGCATTCGGAGCAGGGATCCTCCTGGCCATTGATTTCGCGGGATATCACAGCGCTATCGACTACATCGGTAGCGGCATTGCAACGATGATCGGCAATTCTCAAGTGATCATAGTCACACTGGTTACTTGGTGGCTATTTGGGGAGCGCCCAAACCGATTCATCCTCCTCTCACTTCCAATGGTTATGTTTGGCTTGGTGCTGATTTCTGGAGTTTGGGACGACGCTCCATACGGAGAGGACCCGGTCAAGGGAGTAATTGGAGGGGTGGTTGCAGCGATATTTTATTCCTCATTCCTGATTGCTTATCGCCAATCGAATAGAATTGGTGGACCTGCTGTTAATGCGCAATTTGATGCGACTGCTGGAGCAACGTTAGGGTTACTCATTCTTGGTACAATGCCCCCGAGCTCGCTTGGAATAGAGGCAATCGATCATACAATTAGTTGGCCAAATCATGGTTGGTTGGTGCTATTAGCTGTATCATGCCAAGTAATTGGCTGGATAGCCATAACCTACGCTCTTCCCAGACTGCCAGCTGCTCATACATCATTCGCAGTTCTTACCCAACCAGTTCTTACGATAATTTGGGGGATGTTAATTCTGGGTGAGGAGCCCTCGATGCAGCAATCCGCTGGAATGGTTTTGATACTTGTATCCGTGATTTCAGTAACTGCCTTTGGTGATGCCAAAGCTACCACTGGCCCAGAAGTAGGTGTACAGGGCGAGAGATAGTTGCGAAGGGATGGGATGCACTTAGCGAGAACCTAACGACCCTGTACGGGCCGATGTGGAGGCCGGAGATAGATAATCGTTGTTGGATTAATGTCCATTTGAGGCCATTTTAGGACTTTTTTACCAGTTTATGCGACAGTTAGCACTTCAGGCCCGCCTTCAGTGACATATACCGAGTGTTCGAATTGCCCCACATTCCCGCCGTCCCGGTCCTTTAGAGCCGAGTAAACCTCTAGGAACCTAATCGAAGTCAACTTCTTCACGAGGGCATTCCACTTTCTTCGAAGGGATTCCTCATCCGCCTCTGGGAACGGCTTCTCAAGGAGCGGGTATGCCCACCTCTCAGCAAACGGGAGAGTATTGTAGCGCTCTTCGATATAGCGAGCCATGGTGGCACCCAGGGGCTTCAATTTCCCCTTGTCAAGGGCTTTCCGTATGCGGACATCCCCCGTCACCCTGAGTATGTTCGAGGAGTCCGCTGGACTAACATTGTCAACCATCCCGCTCCGTCCAGTCGTATTGAAAGGCTCAACTGCATAGACGCCTCCTGCCTCAACCGCCCCTTTGAATCCCGGATTGCTAGCTCCACAGGCATACATCGGGATCGAAACCCCATTGTGGAGACTCCACCGCTCCATCTGGTGCCCGCAAAGATTGGAAATCGGCACAAATCCCGCGTCCTTTGCTACCTGCTCAGCGGCTGCTCCAATTTTGTGCCAGGGGGGATCTGGGTGCATCAGCTCAATCGCAGCGTCCCTTGCCTCTCTGGCGGCCTTGATCTGTTCGGTGTGCTTACCTCCGTTGCCGACCTCGATAGTCATAGCATTGTCACCAAGTGCTCCTTTGATGTGGACTCCCACATCGAGCTTCACTAGGTCCCCCTTCTGGAACACCATTTCCCCATCCCATCCTTCAGGAGGGGCCTGCTGCGAGTTGGTCGTGTAATGTGCAGCGAAGTCGTTTACTGAAATTGTTACCGGGAAGGCCGCCTGACCTCCATGCCTCCGGATGAACCTCTCAGCAGAGTCAATAACTTCGTTCCATGCCTTCCCAGCTACTATCTCCCCCTCGATCCCTTCGAGAGTCCTTCTAGCCACGTGGCCGGCGTCTTTCCATTGCTTCAAGTCCGACTCTTCGACCATCCCAGCACCTCCTCCTTGCTTACTATTCCCTCTCTTAGGACCTCAATCTCAGGCATGTCGGATGGACCATAGGAGTAATCCCACGATATCAAGGTACTGGGCAAACCACCTCCGCACACACCAGAAACGAACGCTATCTCATTATCGAACGAGGAAAGAAGCTGGGCCGCCTCTCTACAATCTTCCACAGGATGCTCCCCGCTGACATTAGCACTAGTTGCGGTCAAGGCCCCCGTTTTCTCCAGCAGAGCAACGGCCGAGGGATGGGACATCACCCTGACTGCGACCATATTACCTCCTAGCCTGCTATCCATTTCTGTCCTAGCCTCTAGAAGAAGAGTTAGCGAACCATTGGGGAAGCTACCAAGGATTTCCGTAGCTAGTTCCGGGACCTTTACCAAATCCCTCGCCTGTTCAATATTGGCTACTCCCAAACTGACAGGCTGATCAGCCCCCCTTCTCTTGAGCGCGAAAAGGCTGTCTAGGGAATCCGAATTCGGGATGCACCCCAGGGCTGGCTGGGTTGAGGTCGGATAGACAATGCACCTGCCCTCCAAGGCCGCCTTCACCGCTCTTTCCATTTCGAACCTACCTGATGTGCTTCCGACTTGCCGGGGGCAAGGAGTTGGCATGAGCCACAATCGTTCCGATTTTCAGATCTAGATTGGTTTGATGAGTGTGACGTTGGAAAATCCTCGCTACCTCGTAGACAGCTGTTGCAATATTTACCAGGGGAATCAGGTAAACCAGCTTCCAAATGGCACGCCTGTCCCACATTTGGCTAGTTACTGCGCTTCCATCCGAACAGACTACGGCAAGCCCCATCATTTTCTGGCCAAGGGATCTGGAGTACCACAGGCCTGTTATCCTCCAGTACAACCAGTGAGAGGCCAGAAGAACGAAGCTGTATGCTATGGAATAATGGGGACTGGTCCTCCACGTCTCAAGCACCCATACATGGAACAGCTCCCATTTCGTTGCCAGCATTAGTAAGGTGGTCACGATCACGATGTCAATTATCAGTGAAGTGCCCCTCCTTACCCCGGAAGCCAGAATGGTTCCCTCTGGTAGATTCCAGTGCTCGCCCGCCTGCTCGGAAACTATTGCCTTTGCCAGCGTGCCCCCACTCACTGGGGTGAGCGATATTGGGGAATCGTGGTCTATCATGATGCGCCCTCAGGACATTCCGAGGATGTGCCAAGCCTCAAAGTTGCGTTCTCTGGCATGTCTGAGCCATCCTTCCCAGTTCTCATCGAATCTTAATGTCGCGGGGTCACCAATCACTATCAAACCCCTCCTCGCGCGAGTAAGGGCTACATTCAGCCTCCTGGGGTCGGAGAGGAACCCAACCTTGCCATCACTGTTGGATCTTACACACGAGAACACAATCACCTCCTTCTCCCTGCCCTGGTAGCCGTCCACGGTCTTCACCTCCACGTCCTGAATCGACTCAGGAAGAACGTCCCTGATAGCCCTCACCTGTGCCGCATAAGGGGTGATTACTCCGATGTCCTCCATCCCGACATCCCCCGTATCCACCAAACCCTCGACTATTTTCGAAACCCAAGAAGCCTCGACGGCATTTTCCTTCGACTCCCCGTCAGGAGCCGCCTCCCCTCCATCAACTGGAATGAATGCAATCGGGGCATCCCAATCAGGCCATAGGATGCCTGCTGGGGTGGGTCGTTGGTCACTATCGACACCATCCACTAGGAGGCCATCGTAGAAGGCCCCGTTTGGAAACTCTGAGATAGCTGGATGCATCCTGTATTGCGTGGTCAAAAGGTGGGCTTCTATCCCCATCCCCATCATTCTCTCGAATAGCGACTTAGACAGCCCGCCACTCTCTGCCCTACGGGATATGACAGTTGGAGGCAGTTGCTTGTGATCACCAACCAGTACTACCTGCCTTGCTCCACGAACAATTGGAACAAGGGACGCCGGCTCGGTTGCCTGTGTCGACTCATCCAGCAGAACCTGGGGAAAGCGCCTCCCATCGAGTAGCTCATGACCAGATCCTATGCAAGTGCAGCAAAGAACCTGGGCCTTGTCAAGAATATCGTCACGCATCTGCCCCTCAATTTTTCGCACCTCTTTCCATCCTCTGCTGAGGTCCCTATGGGCCAATCCCTTCTCCTTTCCACCCCTCATTCCCTTGATCTTTCTTCCCAACTTCTCATTGAGCTCCAGATGTTCAACCAGATCCCTCCTCAGTGGGTGCTTCTCCATCAAAGCGTCCATCGTAGCCTCCCTAAGCCCCTCTCTTACCTTGACTGGCTGACCCAACCTAACTGCTCTGACACCTAGCTTCAATAGCCCCTCCAGAAGATTGTCTACGGCGACATTAGAATCGGCAACAGCCAGAACCGTACCCATGTCTTGCTGCGCCCAAGCCTCTAGTATTCTCACCGCAGTATGCGTCTTCCCTGTCCCAGGAGGGCCTTGAATGAGAGTCATTCTCTGCTCAACCGCCGCCTTTGCTGCACTTCTCTGAGCCTCATTTAGATTCATGTCCAGAGAGTAGCTTCTACCTCTGACCCCTCCAAGCTGTGGAGGGAGGGAAGCAGTTCCTGCAGGGTCGTGAACCAAGCCAAGAATCAGCTCTCGAAGCGGTGCTCCGCCTTCTTCCTGGAAGATTGCGTTCAGTGCGTCCCTCATCCTATCGTAAGCGACTCTATTGGCCCCTCTGTCCATTCTCCAACTGTCTTTCCTTATGTCAGAAGGAAGCTCAGGCAAGACTATTTTGATGGAGTTCCTCCTCCTTTCACTAACTATTGCCTCAATTGGTCTTTCGGAAAGAGGATCTCCACGACTCAGCATCACTATATCCCCCTGCCTGAAGCGATGAGAACCCAAATCGCCCCTTCCCCTCTTGCCAAGTTTCACAACCCGCTGATCAAATAGCCATCCATCTGGTTTCGCTACTAGATCAAACAGTGCAACACCATTGGAGACAAGCCTCTCCCTGGACCAGTTTCTGAGCCTTCGTTCTGTCGAAGCAAGCTCGTCATCCAGCTCCCATCTGATCAGCTTCTGGTAAGCCTCATGGTGATCCTGGCTCCTCTTGAACCTAGAAGGCAGTTCCTCGGGCTCCCCTTCCACAATACTGCGCGTAGAAACCCCCTCATCACCATTCCCCGAGAGCAAATGCCCCATTTCGTACGATTCAACCCGAGCACCTTCCCGTGAGGATTATACGATGAGTTTCTGGGAAGCCGCCTACGGGTGGGGGGCATACCGGTGTTTGACAGATTCAAATTCAATCGTAAGAAGGA
>MDSY01099397.1_pt1 | contig 13478 bp, 13 predicted proteins | sample 811131 | NCBI WGS metagenome assembly MDSY01 (sample SAMN05326643, study PRJNA326480) | marine metagenome | isolation source: seawater | place: Atlantic Ocean: South West | collected 2010
ATAGTGGATTTTTTGATTCAAAAATTTTATTAAATTCTTATTACACTGAAAACCTTTCTAATTCAGATCATAATATAAATCTAAATTTAAGTTATAATAGAATCAAAACATTTTATTATGGTTTTATAAATGAAAATAGCCAAGAGATTTCAAAAGAAGACATTGACATTAGAAATAAATTTTTAGAATATAACGTTTCAATTTCAAAAGGAATTAATCATGACCTAAAACAAAAATTAAATTATAAAATTGATTTTAATAATTTTAATTTTAATAGCTATCTATATAATGAATATACATCAATAATTCAAGCTGCAATATTATATGACATTAATCAAAATATATTTACTAGTTTAACTTTTGATAATTATTATAGAAATCTAAAAAAAAGTAATAATATAATTCTATCAGAAAATCAAAAGAGAAATAATATGTTACTCAATTATCATGTTAATTACAAATTAAAAAATTATGATATTAGACTTGGATTAATTTATGATATTGACTCAAAGCTAAAAGATTTTGCTTTATACCCTTTTTTTGCATTTGATTACTCAAATCAAAATGGATATTCTTTTAATTTGTTTTTAGATGGAGGAGATGATACTAACTTTTATTTTTCTAGAATTAAAGAAAATCCCTATTTATTTGATACTAATTTTGAATATATTGATTTAGTTGAAAAAATAAATTTTGGAGGTGTATTTGGAATTAAACTATTTAAAAATAAGGGAAACTTAAAATTAAGCTATAATGAAAAAAAGGTATCTAATTTCTTTGTTTATGGAAAATCAAAAAATGATCAGATTCAATCAAATAATAGAAATTTTGATATTTACAGGTATTCAATTTTTTATGATTCAGGTGATAGTAATCAAAAAAAAATAAAATTATTTTTTGATTACTCTAAAGATAAATTTTTTAATACTTCTTTAATTTTTTCTTATAACAACTATAAATTAAATAATTTTTCATATGCCTCAAATTTACCCAAATATGAAATTTTTATATCAAATAAATTAAAAATTAACGACTTTGAAATAATTGGAAATATATCATCTTTTATAGAAACCTATTCTATTGATTCAAATAATAATTCTGAAAAGTTAGAAAGTTTTTTATCTCTTAATGTCAATATAAATTATTTATTATTTGAAAATACAAAAATAATGCTTCAGTTAAATAATATTTTAGATTCTAAAAATGAGATTTATTATAATTATAATCAACTTGGATTTAATTTAAAATTTGGATTTACATATAGTTTGAAATGAAAAAATTAAATGATTATTTAAAAGATGACTACGGTTTAAAAAAAATAGATTTAACTAAAATAAAAAAAGTAAAAAATAATAAAGAAATAAGATTTCTTTTATTGATATCCATCACCATAACTATTTCAACTATTGTTGGTGTTTTCATTTTAAAAAAAACAGATGTAGAGTTAGCGAATAATATAGAACAAGAAATTAAAAATGAATCAAAAACCGCATCAATTTCAGTTGATACTTTAAAGAGTAATTCAGAAATAATTGAAAAAAATGATTTACCTATTACAATTAAAACTTCAGAAGTATTAATTTATGATAAAAAAACAGGAAAATATTATATTATATCCGGTAGTTTCAAAGATTACGAGTTATCTTTAAATGAAGCAAATGAATTTTTAAATAATGGATTTCAAAGTTCAATTATTTTACCAATTCAAAATAAAAATGGGTATTATAGAGTTGCAATTGACGCCCATTTAAATAAGGAAGAAGCAATAATTGCACTAAATAAATATAAAAATACTTTAAAAAAGGAATTATGGATTTTAAAACATTAACACTTCAAATAATTAACGACTCATCAATAATTGAAAATTCAAATGAACCACTAACAATATCTGTTTTTGATTTATTATTAAAAGGTGGTTTTATGATGATTCCAATTTTCATATTATTTATTATGTCAATATATATTCTTTTCGAAAAAATCTTTGTTTTAAGAAGAGAATCAAAAAATATTAAAGGGTTTAATAAAGAAATCAGAGATAGGGTGGTTCAAGGTGATATAAATGGCGCAAAATTAATCTGTCAAGAAACAAATACACCTTCTTCTAGAATGATATTGAAAGGTTTATCTAGAATTAACAGAAATTTAAAAAATATTGAAGCTTCTATAGAGAATGTGGGGAAAATAGAAATATATAATTTAGAAAAAAACTTGAGTCTTTTAGCTACTATTTCTGGCGCTGCACCAATGATAGGTTTCTTGGGAACAGTAACAGGTATGATTCAAGCATTTATTTCAATAGCCCAAGAAGAAGGCGCAGTTAGCCCTAAGTTATTGTCAAGTGGTATATATGAAGCTATGATAACAACAGCTTCTGGACTATTTGTTGGAATAATTGCTTATCTATCATATAATTATCTTGTTGCAAAAGTTGAAAAGTTAATTCATAACATGGAATATTCTTCAATTGAGTTTTTAGATATTTTACAAGAAAAAAGATGAATATTAAATCTAAACACAGAGTAAATTCAATGTTCAGTATGTCTTCGATGACTGATATAATATTCCTCTTGTTAATCTTTTTTATGCTAACCGCTTCGTTTATAACACCATCAGGTCTACCAATTAATCTACCATCAAGCAAAAGTTCTAATATTGTTATTCAAAAAATTTCAGTTTCAATTACTGAAGAGTTGGAATACTTTGTTAATGATGAAAGAATTGATGTTCAAAATTTAGAAATGATATTAAAAAATGAACTTCAAGGAAAAGAAGGTTTAATTGTTCTACATTGTGATAAAAATGTTCCAGTTGAAAAACTAGTTGAAGTTGCTGGAATAGCAACATTATTGGAAGCTAAAGTTAGCATCGCAACAAAACCAAAAAAATAAGTTTTGAAAGATAATTTATCATCAAAAAATAAGGCTGGGTTATTAACACTACTAGTTAATATCATATTTTTTCTTGTTATTTTTTTTATGATCGCCTGGAAAGAAACAATTCCACCTATACCTGAGTATGGTATAGAGATTGGTATTAGTGAATATATTGATAATTCGGAGAATAATGAATTAGATGATATTGAAAATAAAAATGATCAAAAAGAAGAAAATGAATCAGAAATTCAAGATGAAAATAAAAATGAATTAAATAATGATTTAGTAGAAGAAGAGTCTATTCAATCTGGTGATAATGTCTTTGAAAAAGAAAATTTAGATGATAAAGATTTAGAAGATTTTAATGATACTCCAATTGATAAAGTTGAAACTATAAAAAAAGAAGTTGAAAAAGTTGATGAAAAAAATACTGAAAAAAAAGCTACTGATGAAACATTAAGTTCAAAGAAAGTAATTGACTCAAGATCAATTTATTCTGAAAAAAGCAACTCTCCATCTGGCGCATCATTAGACTTGCAAGGTTGGATATGGAATTCTTTACCTGATCCAAAAGATTTAAGTAAAGAAAAAGGAAAAATAATTTTTGAAATCTTTGTAAATATTTATGGGGAAATTGAAAATATAAGAACATTAGAAACTACAGTTACACCATCAGTTGAAAAAATTTATAAAGATGAAGTTTTAAATTTATCATTTAGACCTACCTCAACAAATTATAATCCAGCTGATATTTCAAAAGGAACAATAACATTCATAATAAAATCTAGATAAAATGGATTATAATGAAACAATTAAGTTTCTTTATAATCAACTTCCAGTTTATCAAAATTCTGGAAATAAGGCTTTGAATCTAGGCTTAGATAAGATTAAAAAATTATTAATAGAATTAAATAATCCAGAAAAATTTTTAAAAATTGTTCATATAGGAGGAACGAATGGAAAAGGATCATCTGCACATAGTATAGCAGCTATTTGTCAATATAATAATCTTAAAACTGGTTTATATACATCTCCACATTTATTTGATTTTAGAGAAAGAATTAGAGTTAATGGAAAAAAGGTTGAAAAAAGTTTTATAATAGAATTTATAAATAAGAAATTAGAAAAGATCAAGAAGATTTCTCCATCATTTTTTGAAATTACGTTTGCAATGAGCTTATCTTATTTCAAGAAAAAAAAAGTTGATTTAGCCATAATTGAGGTAGGCTTAGGAGGTAGATTAGATTCAACAAATGTTGTTAATCCATTAATTAGTTTAATTACAAATATAGGTTTTGATCATAAAGAAATACTTGGTTCTACATTAAATAAAATTGCAAATGAAAAAGCTGGTATTATTAAAGAAAATTCTATTGTTATTATTGGAAAAAGACAAAAGGAGATAGAAAATGTATTTATAAATAAATCTAAAAAATTAAATAGCAAAATATACTTTGCAGATGAACAAGTTCAGATAGTTAATAAAAAAAATAAAGAGATAAATTTTTCCTTAACTTTTAATAAAAAACTCGATTCAATAAATAGTACCATTTTATCTAACTACTATTTAGAAAATATACCTGGTGTAATTTTAACTTCATATTTTATTTTGAAAAGTTTTAAAATAAAAAATAAAGAACCATTTAAGGGAATAGAATACATTAAAGAAACTGGGTTAAGAGGTAGATGGGAAATTCTTTCAGAGAAACCAAAGGTTATTTGTGATATTTGTCATAATATAGATGCTTTTAATGAAATTATTGCTGAATTAAATAAAATGAATTTTAAAAAAGTATACTTTATTGTAGGAGGTGTTAATTCCAAGGATTGGGAAAATATTATAAAAATATTACCTAAAAATTATTATTATCTTTTGTGCCAACCTAATATCGAAAGAAAAATGAATGTTAGTTTACTTTCTAAGATTTTTAGATACCATAATTTGAATCATAAAAATTTTAAAAGTACATCTTTGGCTTTTAATTATATTAATTCAATTGCCAAGAAGGATGACCTAATTTTTGTAGGTGGAAGTTTATTTGTTGTATCTGAATTTTTTCAAGAATGGGAAAGAAAAAACTAGAAAGGTTCGAAGAAAACAAAAAAAGTAAATATATAATTCAAAAAGGGAAAAGTTTATACAATGATGTAAAAGGAAATTGGTATAAAATTTTCAAAAACAATAATCCAATTAGTTTAGAGTTAGGATGCGGTTATGGAGAATATACTTATAATTTAGCTAGAAAATTTAAAAATGAAAATTTTGTTGGAATTGATATAAAAGGTTCTAGAATATGGAAAGGTTCAAAAATTGCTGAAAATGAAAACTTAAATAATGTAATGTTTCTAAGAATTAGAATTGAGGAAATAATTGAATTTTTTTCTAAAAATGAAGTTGATTCTATTTATATAATTTTCCCTGATCCAAGACCAAAAAAAAGAGATTTAAAAAAAAGACTAGTAGGTTTAAGTTTTATGAAAAAATATTATCAAATTTTAAAAAAAAATGGAAAAATAATGCTAAAAACAGATGACATAAAGCTTTTTGAATTGTGCATTTCAACTGTAAAAAATCATTTCAAATACCAAAATCTTTTATCATCAAGGGATTATTATAAATCTTCTTTTTATTTAGAGGATAAAAACATCATTACTAGATATGAAAAAAAATTTTTAAATATGAATAAAAAAATAAATTATTTAGAATTTAATAAATTTAATTAGCTTCATTAAGAAACTCTAAAAGATTAGAAAAACTTGAATAGTCCTTATATCCAGGTCGAATTTCATTATTTCCTTTAATTGAAATACCATAGAATAATTTCTTTTTTATCATAACTTTTATGAATGGAATGGAGAGATTGAAACCATTCAAAACTTTAAAATTATTTTCAAATAATTTATTGTATAATATGAGGGTTTCTTCATTTTCAAAATCTATATTTAACAAAAAGATATCGCTGTAATTTTTTAATAAATCATCAATTTTTTTTTTAGTATTTATTTTGTTTGATTTATTTATATTTAAAATTATTTTTTTTTTGTCAAATTCTATTTTTTCTAAATTATGAGGATAATCGATTTGAATGTAATCAAATGAGAAGTTTTTTATAATATCGTTAATATAATCATTATTTGAATTAGAAAACTCACCGATTATACCAACACCAGAAATCCAATTTCTAATTTCTTTTAGGGATTCTAAATTTATTGAATCATTATTATTTTCATCAAGCTTAAAGCCTATTAAATCAACATTCATTGCTGAAAAATATCTAGCATCACTTAAATTATTAACTGAGCCCACTTTAACAAAACACTTTAATGACATAATTATAATTCTCATGTAAAAAGAAGTAATTTTGTATTCAATAAAAAACTATTTTAAAATTTTGAGTAAAAACGGTAAAATACTTCTAGCAATGAGTGGAGGAATAGATAGTTCTATTTCATCTCTTTTATTACATGATATGGGTTATGAAGTTGTTGGTATTACAATGAAAACATGGGATTATCAATCATCTGGTTCATCAAAAAAAGAAACTGGTTGCTGTAGCCTTGAATCAATTAATGATGCAAGAAGTATAGCTGTCAAAATGGGATTTAATCATTATATTCTTGATATAAGAGATGAGTTTGGTGATTACGTTATTGATTATTTTACAGATGAATATATGAATGGCAGAACACCAAATCCATGTGTATTATGTAATACACATATAAAATGGGAGGCTTTATTAAAAAGAGCTAAAAATTTAGATTGTAATTATATTGCTACTGGGCATTATGCTAAAGTTAGATCTGAAAATGATAGATATATTGTTTCTAAGGGTATTGATAAAAAAAAGGATCAATCATATGCATTATGGGGGATAAGTCAAAAAAACCTTTCTCAAACCATATTTCCTTTAGGTGAACTAAATAAAGAGGAAATAAAAAAAATTGCAATTAAAAATGGGTATAAAAATTTAGTTGATAAATCAGAATCTTATGAAATATGTTTTGTTCCTGATGATGATTATAGAGGATTTTTGAAAAAAAGAATTAAAAATATAGATAAAAAAGTAGGTGAGGGGAATTTTTTAAATGAAAATGGTGAAATCATAGGAAGACATAAAGGGTATCCATTTTATACAATTGGACAAAGAAAAGGATTAGGAATAGCTTTGGGATATCCAGTATATGTAACAGAAATTAAACATAAAACCAATGAAGTGGTTTTAGGAACATTTGATGAATTAAAAAGAGATGGAATGTATGTGAAGAAGCTAAATATGATGAAATATGATAAAATAGTTGGTAAAATGGACGCAGATACTAAAATTAGATATAATGATATTGGATCTTCATCAATTATTGAACAGATCGATGATACAATAAAAGTTTTTTTTGGAAATGGTGTTAATGCTATAACACCTGGTCAAGCTGCTGTTTTTTATGAAAAAGATGATATAATTGGAGGTGGTTGGATTCATAGTAGTTTTAATCAAAAATTTAAAAAATATGAACAAAAAAGAAATATCAGTTTCAATACTTGATTGTGACTTTAATAATATTGAACAAGAAATAAATAAAATAAATAATTCCAGTTCTGATTATATCCATATTGATATTATGGACGGCAAATTTGTTCCAAATATAGCATTTGATAATATAACCATTGAAAAAGTAAATTTATATTCAAAAAAAAAACTTGATTATCATCTAATGGTTAATGATCCGAATGATTATATCTTAAAATGTGTAAAAAATAATGCTAATATAATTTCTGTTCATTATGAAGAAAATGATAATGTTTTAAATCATTTAATTTCAATTAAAAAACTTGGTTGTAGAGCGGGTTTAGCAATAAATCCTTCTACAAAAATTAATCAAGTTTCTAATCTATTTAAACATATAGATATTTTACTCTTAATGTCTGTTCAACCAGGGAAGGGTGGTCAAAAATTTCTAGATACTACTTTTAAAAAGGTTGAAGAATCAAAAAAAATTATTGATGAGATGAATTATCAAATAGATATTGAAATTGATGGAGGAATTGACAATAAAGTTTCTAAAAAACTTTTTAATTTAGGATCAAAAATATTAGTATCCGGAAGTTATATTATTAAAAATCAAAACATAGCTTCAGCAATATCAAATTTAAGAGATTAAAATAGAATTATATAACATTTTTTAGCAGTTAAATAAGTATATTTGTGTTGCAATTTATAAAGTTCTAATTGCTCCTTTTTTTAGATATGATTGAAGATAAAAATCAAAACATAATTCCTGTAAATATTGAAGATGAAATGAAGGGAGCCTACATTGATTATTCAATGTCAGTAATTGTTTCTAGAGCTCTGCCAGATGTTAGAGATGGTCTAAAACCAGTTCACAGAAGAGTCTTATACGGAATGTTAAATATGGGTGTTAATTATAATAAATCATATAAAAAATCTGCTAGAATAGTGGGAGAGGTTATGGGTAAATATCATCCTCATGGAGATTCATCTATTTATGATACAATGGTAAGGATGGCGCAATCATGGTCTTTACGATATACACTAGTTGATGGTCAGGGTAATTTTGGTTCTATAGATGGTGATTCTCCTGCAGCGATGCGTTATACTGAAGCAAAATTAAAAAGAATTTCTGATGAGCTTCTCAATGATATAAATAAAGAAACTGTTGATTTTCAACCTAATTTTGATGATTCATTAAATGAACCAACTGTTCTACCTTCTAAAATACCAAATCTATTAGTTAATGGGTCAAGTGGAATTGCTGTAGGAATGGCAACAAATATGCCTCCTCATAATCTTTCTGAAGTTATTGATGGTATTGTTCATTACATTGATAATAATGAAATTTCCATTGAAGAATTAATGAAATATATCAAAGCACCTGATTTTCCAACAGGAGGAATTATTTATGGATATCAAGGAGTGAAGTCTGCATTTGAAACTGGTAAAGGTAGAATTGTCATGAGGGCTAAAGCAACAATTGAATCAAATGAGAAAGAAAAAGATCAAATAATTGTTACTGAAATTCCATATATGGTAAATAAGGCAAATATGATTGAAAAGACTGCTCATTTAATTAATGATAAAAAATTAGATGGAATTAGTGATATTAGAGATGAATCAGATAGAGATGGACTAAGAATAGTATATGATTTAAAAAGAGATGCAATTCCAAATGTTGTTCTTAATAATCTATTTAAACTTACTCAACTTCAATCTTCATTTGGAGTAAATAATGTTGCTCTAGTAAATGGAATACCTAAAATCCTTAATCTTAAAGAATTAGTAAAATATTTTGTTGATCACAGGCATGATGTTGTTGTTAAAAGAACTAATTATGAATTAAAAGAAGCTGAAAGAAGGTCTCATATTCTTAAAGGATATATAATAGCTCTTGATAATATTGATCCAGTTATTGATTTAATAAAAAAATCAAAAAGTCCAGATGAAGCTAAAGGCTCTCTAATTAAAAAGTTTAAATTATCAGAAATTCAATCTAAAGCCATTTTAGAAATGAGACTTCAAAAGTTAACGGGCCTTGAAAGAGACAAAATAAATAAAGAAAATGAAGAAATTGATAAACTTATTAAGAAGTTAAAAAAAATACTATCTCAAAAGGATATTAGAATGAATATTATAAAAGATGAACTTTCTGAGATGAAAAACAGATATGGTGATGAAAGAAGATCAAAAATTGAACATTCTGCAGCTGAATTTACCGTAGAGGATATGATACCAGATGAAGATATGGTTCTTACAATTTCACATCAAGGCTATATTAAAAGAACATCTCTTAGTGAATATAGAACCCAAGGAAGAGGAGGAGTAGGGGCCAGAGGTGTTATAACAAAAGATGATGATTTTACTGAACATTTATTTATTGCATCAACTCATAACTATCTTTTGATTTTTACTGAATTTGGAAAAGTCTTTTGGAAAAAAGTTTGGGAAATTCCAGAAGGTTCTAAAGTTTCTAAAGGTCGTGCAATACAAAATCTAATAAATATAGAAAGTGAAGATAAAGTTCGTTCAGTAATAAATGTTAAAAATTTATCTGATGAAGATTATTTAAATAATAATTATCTTGTAATGTGTACAAAAAAAGGTACAGTTAAAAAAACAACTTTAGAAGCATATTCAAGACCAAGAGTTAATGGTATTAATGCTATTAAAATTAAAGAAAACGATAGATTGTTAGATGTTAAATTAACTAATGGAGATAATCATATAGTAATTGCTAAAAAATCAGGAAAAGCTATAAGATTTCATGAATCAAATGCTAGACCAATGGGTAGAGTCGCATCAGGTGTAAGGGGTGTAAGATTAGAAAATGAAGATGATTTTGTTATTGGTATGATATGCATAGCCAGAGAAGACTCAGATTTACTTGTAGTTTCTGAAAATGGATACGGAAAACGTTCTTCAATTAATGATTATAGAATAACTAAAAGAGGAGGAAAGGGAGTAATGACATTAAAAACAACTGATAAAACCGGAAATTTAGTTTCCATTAAGGAAGTTAAAACAAATGATGAATTAATGATTATAAATCAATCTGGAATTACAATTAGAATTTCTATTAATGATGAAAATATTAGAGTTATGGGGAGAGCCACACAAGGTGTAAGATTAATAAAGCTTAATAAAGATGATAAAATTTCCTCAGTAGCCAAAATTGAAATCATTGATGATGAAAATAAAGAATAAATATTCTATATTTAAATAATAACAAAAAGCATTATGAGACCTATTTATTTTATAATATTCATTTTTATATCATATTCTAATCTTTTTAGCCAATACAAAGGTAGTATAAGTAAAGCTGAAAGTTCTTTAAATAAAGTTGAGTTAAAGGGAACTGAGGAAGAAAGAAGAGAACTTTTACTTATTGCAAAAGGTGAAATAGACGTAGCAATTACAATAGAAAAAAATATTTCTAAAGCCAGAACTTGGTTTGTTAGAGGTAATGTTTATGCAGCTATAGCCAAAGGTTATTTAGATATAGATCCATTAGCAGTTGAAAAATCGATTGAGGCATTTAATAAAGTTGGAAGTGATGAAGCAAAAACAAATGATATAACGATGATACAAAATACTAATATTGGTATTCAAAATTTATCAAGTTATTTTGTTAATCAAGCAGTTTATGCTCTTCAAGGATCAGAAAATCCTAATTTTTCAAAAGCTTTAGATGAGTTTCAAAACTCTTTAAAAATTAACCCAAATGATACTTTAGGTTTATTATATGGAGGATATGTCGCTGAACAATTGAATAAATTTGATATAGCTTTAGTTTATTATGATAGACTCTTAAAATTAAATAATTTGAATAATGAAAATACCAATAGAGTTTACCAGCAATCAATTAATATAAGATTTAATAATTGTGAGTTAATTGATGATTGTAGCGATTATTTAAAAACTTTAGGTTTATTATCGAAAGCTAGAGAAATTTTTCCAAATGATAATTACTATCCATCAGTAGAAATTAATATTGCAATGAAATTAAATAAAGTAGGGGAGGCAAGAAGAAAAATTGATTTACAATTAAATAATGATCCTCAAAATATTAGTTTATTATTTAATAAAGCTGTTCTTTATTACAACCTTGGATTAGCAATTGATTCAGATAAATCTATGGAAGATAAGATGAAATTAGATAGTTTAGATAAAATCTATGCCATATCAATTAGTTCTTATAAAAATGTTCTTGAAATAGAACCAAATAATGAAAGAGCAATACTTTATATGATAGATGCTTATAAAGCACTTGCTAAACCATATTTTGATATGGAGAGAAACTTAGATTTTCTTGCATTAAAAGGTAAATATAAAGCTGAATCTGATAGATTAAAAAATGAAGGAAATACCAGATTATCTGATGCTCTTATCTATGCAAAAGGTTATTCTAACATGAAAGGAGAAAATATTTCTGAGAATGATATTAATAGTTTATATCCTATTTTTTCAATAGCTGAAGATTATGAGAGTTTAATATCTATTTTAAGTATTTCTATTAAAAGAGATCCATCAAATATGGAATATTTAGAAGTTTTAAGAAATGCTTATATAAAGGTGAAAGATTATGAAAATGCAGAAAATATTTATCAGATTATCCTTAAAAATGAACAATAATTTTTAATTAATCATTTATCTTTTTTTTCTTCATCACATTTTTCATGAACTTCTGATATTAATCCATTAAAATGAACATGATCATTAGGCAAGTAAATACTTGCGAGAATTTCAATTAATCCAGCTGTGAAAGCTATAGAAGCAGTTATTAAAGCTGATTCATAAATAGCTGATATAAATTCAGCAAAATGAAAAATAGAATGAAGTCTAAGACCCCATCTTAAAATTTTAATCATTATCTAAAAATATTTTAATTTCTTTAGAGTATTTAATTAATAGATCATTTGGTATGGGTAAGAGTAAATTATATTGGTTTATTTTCCACACATTATTCTCTTTAGTTAGAACACCAGTTCCACGAAAAACTCCGTATTTCTCGTTTTTTAATTCTTCATCAAACCATGCAGTATTTTTATCTCTATTAAAGAAAATATTTCTTGAAATAGGATAATATGTCCATCCATCGCCTTTATCAAACCTTTCTTGTGCATAATTTTTAAAATCTGATTTACTCCATCTTTCAGTAGCATCAGTTCCAAAGAATATTGCATCATCATTAAATAAATCAAAATATAATTCACCATTTGCTTGACTTGCATATTTATGTAAATTATCCAAAACATTAGATACTAATTTTTTTTCATTGTTTTGATAAGAATGAATAAATAGTATAAGTGAGAAGATATATATATACATAGAAATTCTTATTTAACATAATATAAATTATATAACATTTAATACTAGGTTAAGATCTAAATACTTAGAATTAAATTATAATATAATTAATATTACACTGTAATTAACATAAAATTAACCTATGAACATTATTAATAACCTATTTTTTATAAATATTTATATAGCCAGTATTTTCGTATTTCTATCATGTACATATAATATTGATAGATCTAAAGACCAAAATCAAAAATTCAGCTTATTTGTTGAAAACTTTAACAATAAAGAAAATAATTACTCAAATTCACTAAATAGATTAAATGAAAAAAATATTCTTGATGAACTTAATCAAGTAAAAAAGGAATTAAATAATTTAAGATCAATTAATATAGATTCTTTATCTAATGATAATATTATTGATTATAAGTTTATTGAAAGTATTCTCGTTGGTAAGGAAATTCAATATGAATACATCAAATCTTGGGAAAAAGACCCAAGAGATTATATGAATTTTAGACAAATTTCCACTAATATAAACGGCCCCAAATCATGTGAAGAGAAAATAAAATTCCTTATTGAATACCTGCCAATTGTAAAAAATGATCTCAAATTGGCTCCTAATCAAATTATATATTATGTTCCTAGATTTCAAGAATTGGGTTTATTTATGGCAGAAAACTCAAAATCTATATTTAAAGATGAAATTAATAGTTTTTTAAATGGTACATGTGTGTCCTCATTGGTTAAAGAGAAAGAAAAAATTACATCTTTAACAAAAGAAATAAATATTGAA
>MDSY01046659.1_pt1 | contig 13472 bp, 15 predicted proteins | sample 811131 | NCBI WGS metagenome assembly MDSY01 (sample SAMN05326643, study PRJNA326480) | marine metagenome | isolation source: seawater | place: Atlantic Ocean: South West | collected 2010
AAATATTCTCAGGTGAAGCTGGCACAATAGCTGCTAAGAGTGGCAATAAATCTCTAATCACTGCTTTCAGTGCTATGAGAATAATTGTTACTGTTGGTTGGGCTGTTTACCCACTAGGTTATATGTTTGGTTATTTAACTTCAGGTGGAGTAAATGTTGACTCACTAAACATTCTTTACAATGCTGCAGACTTCTTAAACAAGATCGCATTTGGTCTTATTATTTGGGCTGTTGCAATGCAAAATACTAGTTCAAAATCTATTAGATAGTAGATTTGTATTTTTAAGAATAGGGCGAGTTTAATTACTCGCCCTTTTTTTTTATCTAAAATTGGTTATCTAATTTTGTGAATAAGCTTTAAGTTGTTCTTTTTTTTAAAGCTAATTTAGTTTCTTCTACACTTGATGTGAAAATTTTATTTAATTTACTTTTATCTAAAGAGTTTTTCAATAACGATTCAACAGAATTAATAGCAATTTTAACCGAAGCATTTTTAATATCTTTTAAAGCTTGGTTTTTCATTTGTCTAATTCTTTCTTCGGTATTTTTTTTACGATTTTCCATCTGGCTATGAAACTCTTCATTAGTTGTTAGTACATATTTTTCAGCTCTGTCTGTAGCCGCATCAAGCATAATTTTAACTTCTGCTTTTGCATTACCAATTTTTTTTTCATATTCACTTAGAATATTCTTCGATTCATCTTTAAGTTTTTCAGCACCATCGACTTCATTTTTAATTATATTTATGCTCTCATTTAGAACATTAATAATTTTACCAGGTATTTTGAAATAGACTAAAACACCTATAAAAATAAGGAAGGAAATAGCAACCCAGAACGTAGCATCTACAATCATAAATATTTACCTAGGTTTTTTTTAGTTGATTCCAATACGGCTGCTTTAATGCTACTTTGATTAAGAGGTTCTCCCGACACTAACTCAATAACTTTTGAGGTCATTTCCTCTGAAATAGTTGATACACTTATTAAAGAGTTTCTTTTTAAATTTTCTATTTCTAGCTCTGCATTTTTTACTTCTACTTCTATTTCTTTATCAAATTTTTTTTTCTTACTTTGAATTTCTGAACTCAATTTTTTTTTGCTTTCAAAAATTATTTTTTGAACCTCTTTTTTGGCATTTTCTATAGTTATATCGTATTCTTTAAGTTTTTCCTCTGCAAGTAACCTTAACTTTTGAGCTTCATCTAAATCATCTTTAATTTTGTTTTCTCTATCATCAATGCTTTCTTTAATTTTTGGGATCAATATTTTAGAAAGTGTCAAGTAGAGTAAAGTAAAAATAAGTGTTAACCAAAAAGCTTGGGACGCCCAATATGTTGGATCTAGCTGAGGCATTCCAGCCTCAGCTGCAAATAAATCAATTTGATTTATTGTGAAAAGTCCGACTATTAAAAGAAACAATCTCATACAAAAATTAAGATTATTACTTAAAAAGCAAATAGTATAATTAATGCTACAACTAGCCCAAATAGACCTGTTGCTTCTGCTAACGCAAATCCTAAAAGTAAATTAGGAAATTGTTTTTGAGCTGCGGATGGATTTCTCATTGCTCCTGATAAGTAATTACCAAAAATTATTCCAATACCAACGCCCGCTCCTGCTAGTGCGATTGCAGCGAGACCCGCTCCAATCATTTTTGCCGCTTCTAACTCCATTGTTCCTCCTTTTTTGTTAATGGTGTAAATTTAATGCATCATTTAAGTAGATACAGGTTAAGATTGCAAAAACATAGGCTTGTAAAAACGCAACTAAAATTTCCAAACCAGTTAATGCTACTGAAAAGCTAAGAGGTAACCAACCCCCTAGCATTCCTAAACTAATAACAAATCCTCCAAAAACTTTTAACATAGTGTGGCCAGCCATCATATTCGCAAACAAACGAACTGAAAGACTTACAGGACGACTTAAATAAGAAATTACTTCTATCACAGTAATGAGAGGTAATAATATAGCCGGTACACCACTTGGAACAAAAAGTTTTAAGTACCCTAAGCCATGTTTCAAAAATCCTATGACTGTTACAGCGATAAAAATAAAAATTGCCAACAACAAAGTAACTATAATATGACTTGTGACTGTGAAAGAATAAGGCAACATTCCAAGCATGTTGCAAAATAATACAAACATAAACAAGCTAAAAATAAAAGGAAAGTAAGGTTTTGCTTTAGAACCTGCGGTATCACTTATCATTTTTGCAATAAAGTTATAAAGCATTTCGGAAATTAATTGAAACTTTCCTGGAATAAGTTTTTTTTCTTTTGTGCCTAGAAAAAGAATAACGCAAATTACGATTGCACTAAGTAACATAAATAAGCTTGCATTAGTAAAAGATAAATCAATACCTGCGATTTTTATTTCAGGACCAATTTTATAAACCTGAAATTGATGCATTGGGTTTGTTGTCATAAAAATTTTCCTAAAATTAATTTTTTTCTTGCATTTTTTTTGCAGTTTTAACTACGTTTAAAATTCCAGCTATAGACCCCAAAAAAAAGAATATAATTATTAACCAAGGTTTAGTATCAAACCAACTATCTAAAATAAACCCAATTATTGTCCCAACCGCGACATGTGCGACAAGGTCTGTGCTTAACTTAAAAGCACTTCCCATAGGTGAGCTATTTCCGTGATTATCTTTATTTTTAGAGATAGTTTTTAGTTTTTCTCTTACAATTTTTAGGCGAGTTTTTAGATCATTGAGATTTGTCATCTTGAAAATTAAGCTACTAAATCCTCTGCTTTTTCTAAATCAACAGCCACAAGTTGGCTAACACCTTTTTCTGGCATAGTCACACCATACAATCTGTGCATTCTTGACATAGTTAATGCATGGTGAGAAATAATAATAAATTTTGTTTGGGTTATTTTAACAAGCTCATCTAATAAGGCACAAAATCTAGTAACGTTAGCGTCATCTAATGGTGCATCCACCTCGTCCAAAACACATATAGGTGAAGGATTTACTAAAAATACTGCAAAAATTAAAGCTAAAGCTGTAAGTGCTTGTTCACCACCAGATAAAAGAGTAATCGATTGAAGTCTTTTTCCTGGAGGAGAAACGAGCATTTCTAAACCAGCTTCTAAGGGATCGTCAGAATCAACTAATTCTAACTTAGCGCTCCCACCGTTAAACAGCTTTGTGTAGACTTCATTAAATTTTCTATTAACTTTTGTATATGCATCAAGAAGTTTTTCTCTACCTTTCTGGTTAAGCTCATCAATCGATGTTTTAAGTTTTACTATAGCTGAATAAAGATCAGCTCTATCATCCTCCATCTTTTTTATTTCATCTTGATATTTTTTTGTCTCTTCATCTGCTCTTAAATTAACAGATCCTAAAGCCTCTCTTTGTTTTTTGATTTTTTCAAGACTTGACTCTTGCTTTGCCAAGCTAGGAAACTTTTCTGGGGTTAAAGTATTTAAGTTAGAGATCGACAATAGATTTTTTTCATTTTCTAATTTTAAATTATTTTTAATAGAATAGATTAAGTCTTTTTTTCTTTTTTCAATACCTTCAATAGTAGCCTCACTTCTTGCTTTGTTTTCACGTAAAATACTAAATTTTTCTTGAATCTCTTTTAAATTTTGATTTATAAGATTATATTTTGTTTCAGCTTTAGTCAGTTCTTCGTTAAGTTCTTCACTTCTTTTTTTAGTGTTCTCTACATTTTGTATATTTTGTCCTTTAGTGATTGCAATTTTTTCAGGATTTTTTTGATTTTCATTAATTTCTTTTTTAACTTTATTTTTTCTTACATTGAGTTCATTAATCATTTTATCAGAATTAATCTTTAAGCTTCTCCAATTTTCTAACTCAACATCAATATTTTTAATTCTTTCTCTTCTTTTAATAGAGTCACTTTTAATTGACTCATATTTACCGAAAATTGTAGCATACTGTTCCTGGGAAGAAGTAATTTGAGTGACTATTTTTTTTAATTTATCAAAAAGATTTCTTGTTAATTTTTTATCTGAGTCGATATAGCTTTCAATTTCATTTATTACTGTATCAAGTTTACCTTGAAGACTTTGTAAGCTTGTTTTCGATTGACCAAGATCTTGTTCTGATTTGAATTCTGTTTCTGATATTTCTTTTTCAGTTTTTAATAATTGATTTTTTTCTTCAAGTATTCTTTTTTCATTCAACGAAGCGTCGAGAGAAATACTCTTTTCTCTTTCCAGGTCAGAATCTAGAGTATCTAAAGAGTTTTGAAGTTTAATTTGTAATTTTTTTATTCTAGATTCTTCCTCGTCTAAATTAGACATTTCGAGATTAAGCTTCTGAAGCTTAGCCAAATTCTCCATTCTTCTATCTCTTAATGGGGCCAGTCTCTTATTTTCTTCCTCAAGCAGTTCATTGTTATGGCTTAAATCTATTTTAACAGCACTTAACTCGTCATCCTGTTCGCTTAATTTTTCAGTAATCGTCAGGCTGTCTTTTTCTATAGCTGTTAGTTTAAGGTAATATAGACCAGCTTCTATACTCTTAATTTCTCTGGATATTTCTTTATATCTTGTCGCTTCCTCAGCCTGTTTTTTAAGATTATCAAGCTGTTTCTCTTGTTGTTTTTTTAGCTCATCCGCACGTTTTAAATTATTTTCTGCAGCTTCTAATCGAGATTCCGCTTCTTCTCTTCTAGCATGAATGCCAGAGATACCAGCAGCCTCTTCTAGTACAGATCTTCGTTCAGCTGGTTTAGATGTAACTAGTGCCCCAATTCTTCCCTGGCTAATTAATGAAGGGGAGTGTGCACCTGTAGAGAGATCAGCAAAAAAAGTTTGAGCATCTCTTGCTCTTACCTCTTTTTGATTAATAAAGTATTTTGATCCTTTGTTTCTTTCAATCCGTCTTGTTACCGTGATCTCATCTAACTCGTTATATTGCATTGGACCATCTTTATCTAAATTTTCAATCTGTATTGAAACTTCAGAAATATTTTTTGAAGGACGATTTGAAGTCCCAGAAAAAATAACATCTTCCATGCCCGAACCCCTCATACTTTTGGCAGATGTTTCACCCATACACCATCTTAAAGATTCTACTATATTAGATTTACCACATCCGTTAGGACCGACTATTCCTGTAAGACCATTTTCTATATAAAAATTAGTTTTATCGAAGAAAGACTTAAAACCTGATATTTCTAATTTCTTAAATTTCATTATAAAAGTTTATCAACTGCTTTTTTAAAAGATTTGTAATCTCTTTTATCTTCATATTTTTTTTTATTTAAATAAATTGTAGGTGTTGAGCGAACGTTGTAAGTTTTTTGAGCTTCAATTCTCTCATTTAGAATTCTTTCTTCTAAATCTTTACTAGCCAAACATTTGTTCATCTGGTCTTCTGTTAGATTAAATTTTTTACCAATTTTTTTGATAGATTCATTGATGGTATTTATATCTGAGCCCGCAGCCCATTGATTTTGTTTTTTGTACATCTCAGTTAAAAAGTCTAAATTTGTCTTTATTGGAGGATTAATTGAACATTGTATTATTTTTTCTGCATTTAAAGCAGCAAGATCTAGAGGGAAGGCATGGTGTTCAAATTTTACTTTGCCAATACTTATATATTCCTTTTCTAATTTTTCATAAATTTTTCCATGAAAATCTGCACAATGCGGGCAGGTCAAAGAAGAAAAAACTTTAACCACCACAATACTATTGGAGTTATTTGTACTTTGAGTAGATTGATCACAATTCACAAATATAAAAAACAGAGATATTAATAAAATTTTTTTAACTATTTTTGACATTATAAGCTTCAATTAGTTTATTTAATGAGTTTTTGAGACATTCGTTATTAATATTATTCAATTTATTACTAATTTTTTTTTTTGCCATATCTATAGGTAGTTTTTCTTTGCAGATTTTTTTTTCTTGTATAATTTTTAGCTTAACCTCTTTAATACATTTGAAGCCAAAAAAGCTATTAATTTTGTCTATAATTTCTTGCTTACTATATTCTACAGTTAATTCATTGCCATGAATGACATTTAATACTAAGGTACCATTATGCATTTCTTTGCCCATTTTTATTGTACTCGGGAAGCAAGAACTAGAGATATCTTTGCCAACCATTTTAGTCCAATTATCAATTATATTAGAAAAGTTGTAGCTTCCTTTTTTTAACATTTTCTTTAGGCCTTGAGGTATAGTCCTAGAAAAGGGTCTTAACCCTTGTATGAAAGTGTTGCTTTTATTATTGTTATTTTTGTTATGCATCTTAACTATAATTTATCAAAAAATATTCTAGCTTGGTATGATAATAACCAAAGAGTACTACCATGGCGTGTTAGTAAAAAATCGCCAAAAAAGCTCTATTACAGACTTTTAAGTGAATTTATGTTGCAACAAACTCAAGTCAAAACAGTTATTCCGTATTTTAAAGTTTTCCTTCATGATTATCCTACCCTGAAATCATTATCGACATCAAATGAAGATAAGATTTTAAAATTATGGGAGGGCCTTGGCTATTATAGAAGAGCGAGAAATCTTTTAGCTACATCTAAAATATTAGCAAATGAGCATAACTTTAAATTACCAAAAAATTTAATCGATATAAAAAAATTACCAGGCATAGGTGACTATACTGCAAATGCTTTGTTAGCTTTTGTTCACAATCATCCAACGATAGCTATCGATGGAAATGTAAAAAGAGTATTTTCAAGGATCTTTAATAAAAATGAAAAAAAAATAGACTTTAAAAACCTTATAGAAACTAATAAAAAAAATTTATTTAGAATTAAAAGAAATTCTGATTTTGCTGAAGCCTTGATCGAGTTTGGGGCATTAATTTGCAAACCAAAAGAACCAAATTGTTTTAATTGCAACATTAAAAAAATGTGTAAATATTTTAAATCTAATAAAAAATTGAAAAAAATTAAGACAACAAAAGTAAAAGTAAAAAATTATAATATATTTTGCTATATAGACAAAATAAAAAATAAAATTGCTTTAACAAAAAAACATAATTTAGGATTTTTAGATAATTTTTTCTTGCCACCAATTAAAGAGTCTCACAACAATAAAAGAATAAAAAGATGGAATTTCCATTCAAATTTTAAAAATTATATTTCAAACAAAAAATTAAATATTAATTTATATTATAAATTTTCATCTAAGATACCTCCACAATACCAGTGGTTCTCATTAAAAAAAAATAAAGAATTTATACCATCGTTTACAAAAAAAATATTTAAACAAATTTCAGAAATTAACTAATGAAAAAAAAAATTGCAATTATAGGATCTGGTATCGGAGGCCTAACGTTAGGAAATTTATTACAAAAAAATAATAATTTTGAATTTACTATTTACGAAAAAGAGGAGACTTTAAATCTAGAAGAAGGATTTGGGATTCAACTTGCAGTAAATAGTATTTCTGTTTTGAATCAAATAGGCTTCGATAGTTTAAAAAAATCAGAAATTTATAATCCAGTAAAGTTAGATTTTTATTCCGATAAAGATAAAATATGCGATCTAGATCTTACACAATTTAATAGTGAAACAGAGAAATACACTACGCTTAAAAGATCTTTTTTAATTAAATTTTTAAAAGATAAATTATTTTCAAATCTTATAAGATTTAATAAAACAGTTGAGAAGGTCGAAAAAAATCAAAATACTATAAAAATAAGCTTTAAGGATGGAAGCAGTGATGAAGTTGACTATCTTGTTGTCTCTGATGGTGTGTATTCACAAACGAAATCAATTATTGAGAAAAAGACTTATAGATCTAATTATTATGGGTCTTTAGCAATCAGAACAACAGTTAGATCTCAAGATATTACAAATTTTAATAAAAAAAATATTTCTCTCTTAATGAGCTCAAATGCTCATCTAGTTCTTTATCCCGTGAATGAAAAAGAGCACAACGTTGTAGTTATTGCTAGAAATAAAAAGAGAAATTTTTTTCACTATAAAAATTTAAACTTTATAAAAATAATCTTAAATGAAGGTATTATAAAAAATAATAATAGTTTAAGGCCACTATTTAACGGTCAACTAAGCTATTGGCCTATTTACACTTCTAAAGAGCCAAAAAATTCAAAGATTAAGAATGTCTTTTACCTTGGTGATGCTTTTTATGCATTTTCACCTACAATGGCTCAGGGAGCATCTCAATCAATTGAAGGTGCCGAGGAACTACAACATATTTTAGAAAAAAATATTAACGATAAGCAAAATTTATATTTTACCAATAGATTTAACAGAACTAGAGTTATAAAAATAAGATCAAATTTTAATTATTTTGCTTTTCATCTATCTAATAAAGTTTTAGTTTTTTTTAGAAATTTGATATTAAAAAAAATAATTAATAGAAAAGAATTTATTAAAAATTATTTAGGCAAAGTTTTTAGAAAATAGTTTTTGTCGTAAATTATCAATTGGTAGTATTGAACCTTCAATATTATAATGCCAATAAGTCCATCCATTACAACTTTCAGCTCCCAATATCTTTGCCGCAACCTTATGAATAGAACCAGCATTTTCCTTACATTTTATACTTCCATCAGCCATAATTTTAGCGTTATTCTTTTTTTTATTATCAAACAATATCATGCCAGGTTCTAGAATACCCATTTCAATTAAAGATCCAAATGGAATTCTTGGTTTTGATTTGTTGCTTTGAATTGTATCTAAATAATTATCTTCAATTGGTTTTACTTCCTCAAGTCTCTGTTTTGCAGCTAAGAAATATTTTTTATCTTTTTCTATACCAAAATAATTCCGACCTAATTTTTTTGCAACCACTGCAGATGTACCAGTTCCAAGAAACGGATCAAAAATTGAGTCACCCTTATTTGTAGTTGCTAATATTATTCTGTATAAAAGTCCTTCTGGTTTTTGCGTAGAGTGAACTTTTTGGCCATTTTTTTTAAGTCTTTCCTTCCCACTGCAGATTGGAAGTGTCCAATCAGAACGCATCTGAAGATCGTCATTAAAACATTTCAACGACTGATAATTAAATTTATATTTAGATTTTTTGTTTTTGGACGCCCAAATTAAAGTTTCATGAGCGTTTGTAAATCTTGTACCTTTAAAGTTTGGCATTGGATTATTTTTTCTCCATATAATGTCGTTTAAAATCCAAAAATTTAAATTTTGTATATGGTAACCTAGTCGAAAAATATTATGATACGAGCCTATAACCCAAATACTACCGTTATCTTTTAATATTCTTTTGCACTCAATAAGCCAAGCTTTACAAAAATTATCATAGTGTTCAAAATTTTTAAACTGATCCCATTTATCATTTACACCTTTTACTTTACTGTTATCTGGTCTTTTCAAACTTTCTCCAATCTGCAAATTGTAAGGTGGGTCAGCAAAAACTAAATCAAACGTTTTATCTGGAATTTTTTTTAAAATCTCCAGCGAGTCTCCGTTTCTGATTGTATTTAAGATCTTTGACATATTTTGATTCAACTTGAAATTGAATCAATCGTCAATCAGTTTTAGAAAAAAAAACGATTTTCTTGTGTTCTAGATTTTTACTTTAACAACATATTGTGTATCGGCTTAAACCCTTTTCTATGATGTGAGGAGATGCCAAATTTTTTTAATCCTTCCAAATGATCTTTGGTCCCATAACCAAAGTTTCTTTCCCAGGCATAATGAGTAAATTTTTCTGACAATTTAATCATAAGCAAATCTCTATAAGTTTTTGCAATAATCGAGGCAGCACCAATACACTTAATTTTTTCATCTCCTCTAATAATTGTTTTAAAATTACTTAAACCACTTGGGGCAAATTGACCATCTATAAGAACTTGGTCAGGTTTCTTTTCAAGTTTATTAATGGCTCTTTTCATTGAAAGTAACGCTGCTTGTAAAATATTGAATTTAAATATTTCTTCTACAGAAGCAGTGCCAATTGCATAATAAGAATTCTGTTTAATAATTTGTGCTATTTTAATTCTATTTTGAAAGTTAATTTTTTTTGAGTCTTTAATTAATTTTAAATCTATTTTACTATTAAGTATTACAGCAGCTGAAACGACAGGTCCAGCTAAGCAACCTCTGCCAACTTCATCCACTCCAGCTATTAATAAATTACTTTTCAATATTAATTTTAAGATCTGAAATTTTTTTTCTAATCATTTTAAGATCTATCCATGATAATTTCTTTTGAACTGGCTGTCTCATTAAAAAAGCAGGGTGAAAAGAAGCAATAACAGAAGTATTACAGCCACCTATTTTTTTTTCAATCCACTTTCCTCTAACATCAGATATAGTTTTGTCATTACCAATAATCGCATTTAAAGCTGTACTTCCTAAAAGAATTAGAATCTGAGGATTTATAATTTCTACATGCTTTAATAAATAAGGAAGATAGCGAGCAATTTCTTCTTCAGTTGGATTTCTATTCTCAGGTGGTCTATAATTAACCACATTAGAAATATAAACATTATCTCTATTTAAATTAATTGATGATAACATTTTATCTAATAATTCTCCCGTCCTCCCAATAAAAGGCACACCTTCCAGATCTTCATTTGCTCCTGGACCTTCTCCAATAATCATAATTTTTGCATCGGGGTTGCCGTCAGAAAAGACAATATTAGATGAACTTTTTTTTAACTCACAATTTTTAATCTTGATTATCGAATCTTTGAGTTCTTGCAGTTTTTTAGCTCTGGGACCTTTGATTGCTAAATTATTATTAGTTTTGTATCTATTTATAGCTTCATTCTCATATATTAGGTTATGATTAATTAGACTATAATATTTAATTAGTTTTATAAATCTGTTATTAAATTTTTTATTCATTTAAATAATTATGAAAAACATAAAAGTCCAATATAAATTAATTATTTGTTTTTTTTTATTCTTAAACATATCTAGCACCATTCTAGCAAAAAACTCAAATGAGTTTTCTGACTCTAAAGATGTTTCAAACTATTTTTCAGGTATTGTGTCTATAAAAGACAATCAATATAAAAAATCCTATATATATTTAAAATCTTTAAAAAACCTAGAAGATAGTCACTATAATTATGCACAATATTATCAATTTTCATTAGTAGCTCTTAACAAATTTAAAGATGCGGCCGCCTACTCCAAGAAACTAGAAAAAAAAAAAATTGATAATTTCGAAAGCAATTTAATAAGTGTAGTTTACAATCTAAAAAATGATAATTTTAAAAATGCTGCTTTTTATTTACAAAAAATAACGAACAAAAGTCAGCCTGGTACAATTCAAAATTTACTTTCAGAATCCTTGAATAGCTGGATTAATTTTAAAGATACTTCTGAACTTGACTCTGCACTCAAACTCTTAAATGCAATTCCCAAAAGATTTGAAGGAGTAAAAAAAATTCAAGAAACTTTTGCTTATTGTTATTATGAATCACACGAAACAGATAAAATATTCAAAGAATTAACATCCAATACAGATGCTGACTACTCAAGGTATAATTTTTTTCACGCAAATTACCTAGTCTCAAAGAATAATAGAAAAAAAGCAAAAAAAATTATAGAGTTTTCATTACAACAAAATCCTAAAAACTTAATATTAAATCAATTAAAATCAGATCTTGAAAAAGAAAAAATATTAAATAATAAATTTGACTGCCGAAATATTACAGATGTAATCGCCGAAGTATTTTATGTAGCATCAAATGCACTAGCATCAAAAAACAACTATATAGCTTCGAATTTTTATTTAAGTTTGTCTAAATATTTAAATCCAAATTTTGTTTCGTTTGAAACACTGTATGCGGAAAACCTATTTCTTATTAAGGAATATGTGGAAGCTAAGAAAGTTTATAATGAAATTAAAAAAAAAGGTTCAATTTATAGTTGGCATGCTTCAAAAAAAATTGCATCAATTTTTGCCAAACAAGGAAAAAAGGAAACTGCAATAAGTAGTTTAAAAAAATCTTTTAGAAAAAAAACTCACCCAACAATTTATGAAATATTTGATTATGCGGAATTTTTAAAAAATAATGAAATATATAATGAATCAATTGAATATTATTCAAAAGTATTAAGTTTAATAGATAAAAAAAATGTTCTTTACGCACAAGTAATGGATGGAAGAGGTATTGCCTATGAAAGAACTGGTCAATGGAACAAAGCTGAAGTCGATTTACTTGATTCATTGAGTTCTTCACCTAATAATGCTTACGTAATTAATTATTTAGCTTATTCCTGGATTGAAAAAGGAATCAATATAAACAAATCTCTACAGATGTTAAAAAAAGCAAATAAGTTAAGACCAAATGATGGCTATATTATCGACTCATTAGGTTGGGCTTTGTTCAAATTAAAAAACTATAAAGAATCAAAAAAATATTTAGAAGTTGCAATTACGCTAATGGCTTCAGATCCAGTAATTAATGATCATTATGCAGACACACTTTGGATGAACAATAAATCACTTCAAGCAAGATATTACTGGAATTATGTTTTAGAATTAGAAAAAACTGAAGAAAAATTGAGAAAAAAAATTAAGAAAAAATTAGTATTCGGAATCAATGGTTCGTGAGTAATGTTAAAATCTTATTCAAAAATTAATTTATTTTTAAAAGTTTTAAAAAAAAATAGTCAGGGATTACACAATATTCAATCTACCGTAATGTTACTGAATTTATATGATGAGATAAGTGTTAAAAAAATAAAAAAAAAAAAAGATATAATAATATTTAAAGGACACTTTAAAAAAAACGTCAATAGAAAAAATAACTCAATAACAAATACTCTTTTATTATTAAGAAATCAAAAACTCATTACTCAAAATCAAAAATATAAAATTATTATAAATAAAAAAATACCAGTATTTGCTGGACTTGGAGGAGGTACTGCTAATTCTGCAACACTAATTAAATATTTTTTAAAAAATAAATTAAATTCTAAATCACTAAACTTATTTGAAAAAAAAATAGGCTCTGATTTAAGATTATTTTTTTCTAATCATACTTTTCAAAAAAACTTGAAACAAATTATTAAATTTAAAAAAAGATTTAAATTTTATTTTTTGTTGGTTTATCCATACATTAAAAGTTCAACAAAAAATGTTTATTCAAATGTAAAAATTTTTAATGTACCTCTTCGATTAGATCCAACTAAAATATTTTCTAAAGATAAATATAATAAATTTTTATCTAATCAAGCTAACGATCTGCAAATAATTGTAGAAAAACAACACCATGAGATAAAAGGTATACTATCCTCATTAAAAGCTCAAAAAAATTGCTTATTATCAAGAATGACAGGGTCTGGTTCGGTTTGTTTTGGAATATTCTCCAACACAAAATCAGCTAGTTTAGCAGCTAGTGTTTTAAAGAAGAAATTTCCAAATTACTGGTTCGCATCTACAAAATCTATTTAATTGTTTGCATTTATGGTATATCAAATCGATAATACTGGGGCATAGCCAAGCGGTAAGGCAGCGGTTTTTGATACCGCCATCCTAGGTTCGAATCCTAGTGCCCCAGCCAAATAAATG
>MDSY01033212.1_pt1 | contig 13471 bp, 9 predicted proteins | sample 811131 | NCBI WGS metagenome assembly MDSY01 (sample SAMN05326643, study PRJNA326480) | marine metagenome | isolation source: seawater | place: Atlantic Ocean: South West | collected 2010
AGATATTAAGTTTGCGGTTTGTTCCCAATCGGCTAATGTTGCGTTAATACCATGAATAAAGATAACGGGATAATCAATACTTTTATTGCTATTAAAGTGTTGGTTCCAAAATTGATGGGATTGAACATCATGATTGTTGTTTTTGTTTGATTGAAACTTATTATTGGTAAAAGCTTTTATTTGATTTGATAGAATCAAGATACAACTTATGAGTATGGTAAGCTGTTTTATCCAATTATATGTTGAGGTTGTATAACGGTGCATATAATATTATTAATTTTAAACTTACTTATTTTAAATTTACTTACTGTGTTATTGCGTTTGTTTCGATTCCTTTTTTAATTTTATTGATTAATCCTGTTAATACTTTTCCAGGACCAATTTCAATTAGCTCAGTTTCTTTTTTGTTTAAAATATAGGTGATGCTATCAACCCATTTTACAGAATGGGTAATTTGTTTGGCTAATAATGTTTTAATATCGGTTTGCGTATAAGGAGTTGCTGTAACATTGGCTATTACAGGAATAGTGGGCTCTGATAATGCGCAGGATTCTAAGTATGTTTCAAAGGCTTTTTTTGCGGGTTCCATATATCGAGAATGAAAAGCTCCACTGACGGCTAATGGAATATAACGTCTTACACCAGCTTCTTCAAAAATGTTTTGAGCTTTTTTAATATCGTTTTCTTGACCTGATATTACGGTTTGATTGGGTTCATTAAAATTTGCAATATCAATGCCTGTTAAGTTATTAGAGGCTAATGTTTTAGCGATATCAGTTGCTGACATGCCAATAATAGCGGCCATGGCACCACCGGTTGCTTGTGACATTAATTCACCACGTTTTTGTACTAGTTTTATTCCTGTTTCGAAATCAATGACTTTTGCAGCAAATAACGCATTGTATTCGCCTAAACTATGTCCAGCTAAAAAGGTAGGTTGTGTAGGATTTTCTTTTTGGTGTGCTAAATAACTTAATGCTGATACAACAAATAAGGCCGGTTGGGTAAATTGTGTTTGGTTGAGTTCATTATTAGGATCTTCTAAGCATAATTTTTGAATGTCATAACCTAAAATATCACTAGCTTGGTTTGTTTCATTTTTAAATTGATTAAAAAGATCATCTCCCATTCCAATTTTTTGGGATCCTTGTCCAGGAAATATGTAACATGTCATGTGTTAACCTCATTTTTATGATAGTGGAACAAGTTTACAAAATATTTTTGTTTTTTTCTATTACAAATGTTTATTTGTTTGGTATGAGTTTGATGTCGGTAACAATTATTTCATAGTTTTTAAAACTATATTTTAGATCCGCTGATTTAATGTCATAAATATTTATTTTTCCGGTTACAATTACATTTTTTTCTAAATTTTGTTTAATGATCGTATTTATTTTTTTATCAGTTGTTTTTAATAGTATATTGTAATGATGTGTATCAACAGTAAGGGCATAATTTGTAAAGGGGATATTTCCTGTTAAGGTTATTTTTCCTGGTAATGTTGTAATTTGATTGTGTTTTAATTCAGTTAGTTTTTTAGGAGAGCAGTTTACTAGTATACACAATAATAGTAGTAACGATAGTGTAATAATCGTTTTTTGGTACATTTACTCTGTGGGTATTATTCTAAAGAATTTTATGTTATCTCCAGAGGTTCCAGGAACAAAATCATCTATTGTATCTTCAGTATAAGTATCTCCTTGTATAAAATAAATCGCTCCAGATGTTTCTATCCCTGTGTTTGTTGGTGATGCTAATGGGGATGGTAAATTGCTTGTTTGAAACGTATTATTTTTGTAGCCATATTTATTGCTAGAATGTTTAACATGATTGGCTATTTTATAGGATATTAGAGCATCTTCAAAATTAACAATTAAATCTGTATCTTCATTTGGGTTATAGGTTTTAATTATATTATCAAGAACTTTATAGTTAGTTTTTGTTGTTGTGTTTGTTGATTTTTCAATTAAATTTTTATAAAAATCTGCTTCTTGATCCATTTGTATTCTGCAGTAGTCAAAAAATGTATAAGATAGCGCGTAGGTATACCAGCTGTCTGCGTTTGTTTGTTTTAAGAAGCCAGTTCCATTTTTTACTTCATTAAGTCTAGCAAAACTATTTATTAGTATATCAGGATCATTAGATAAGTAAGGCGTTAGTCCTTCTGCTATACCTTCCTCAATCCATACGTCATAATTAACACCACTTCCTTTTATTAATCGCGCGGCTGCTCCTAGGTAATGGGTAAATTCATGTGCAATAACATGTTGATAATCATTATTAATTATTTTTTCTATATTTATATATAATATTTCTTTTTCATTTGAATTAATACAATCATTGCAGTTTTGTTGATTGGTGTCATATAGATTTATGGCCCAAAAATAGCCGGCTGTATTTTCGTTAGCACTGCTATGATTTGTCATTGATGTTATAAATAATATCATTTTTCCATTATTATCGACGTCTGTGTTGTAATCTATTTCACTTAAGTTGTTTGTGGCATTTGTTTGGATTGTATTTGTAAAATATGTGATAGCATTGTTTAGATATGTGTTAAAATTTACATCATTTTCATACGTTGTCCACGAATTTGAATCAACATAAATTACGCAGTTGTTGTTACTAACAACTTTTGTTGCTGCAATATTGCCTGGTAATGCTGGATCGTAAAAGGTTGTTGTTTCAGGGTCTTCAGTCAGATAATTTAATGATTTTAATGGTTGATTTGTGTGTTTATTTGGAGATTTATTTGTAGTAATTAAGGGTGTTGTTGGTAGGTTAGGTTCGAGAAAAGGTACTGGATCTACGGGGGTTATAAGTGTATGAATATTTTGTAAGTTGCTTACAGGAGTATTCCCAAAATTTTCTGTATCATTTGTATTTGAGTAGTCAGTTGATATATTAACTGCAATGATAGCTTTGTTAAAACTTCCTTGAATACTTATTTCAGTTAATTTTTCAGGATATAAGTTATTGTTGTTATCTAAGGCTGTTTCTGATGTGAATGCACAGGCTGATAGGCCCATGATAAGGATTGAATTTAAAAATAGTTTTAGATAATTTTGTTTTTTTATCATGATTTAATCTATTATTATTATGTACCCAAAATTTGAATTCGTTAATCATTGTTTTTTATAGATAGTAGCGATGTGCTACAGGTGCATACTAAGTTTCGATCACCTTGCGCTTGATTAATTCGTGATACTGTTGGCCAAAATTTGTTTTTTGTTAAATTATTGATTGGAAAGGCTGCTTTTTGACGAGAATAGTTATGTTTCCAAGTATCTGAACATACTTCATGTTGCGTATGAGGGGCATTTATTAATACGTTATCATCTTTATTCATATTGCCTGATATTATTTCTTGGATTTCTTGGTAAATGGCTATCATTGCATCACAAAATCGATTGATTTCTGTGATGGATTCTGATTCTGTTGGTTCTATCATCAAGGTTCCATTGACCGGCCATGATAGGGTGGGGGCATGAAATGAATAATCTATCAGTCGTTTTGCGATATCTTCTACTGTAACATTGGCTTGTTGTTTAAAGTGGCGACAATCAATAATTAGTTCATGTGCTATATGATTATGTTTTCCTGTAAACAAGATAGGGTAATAGGGTTCTAAGCGACTTTTGATATAGTTTGCTTTTAAAATAGCATGTTTACTAGCTAAAGTGAGTCCTTCTTGACCCATTAAAGCTATGTAAGCATAGGATATTATTAAAATACTAGCTGAACTATAAGGGGCAGCTGCAACACTATGACTGTTGCTGTTATGTAATGAAAATGAAGGTAAGTAAGGTGATAAATGTTTTTTAACACAAATAGGCCCCATTCCTGGTCCGCCACCACCATGTGGAATTGCAAATGTTTTATGTAAATTAATATGACATACATCTGCATTGATAAGACCAGGGCTTGTTAGTCCGACTTGAGCATTTAAGTTTGCTCCATCCAAATAAACTTGGCCACCATGATTATGAATTAAGTCACACACTGTTTGAACATTTTCTTCGAAGACACCGTGTGTCGAGGGATATGTTAGCATTAATAATGAGATATTATTTGAATAACGTTCACATTTTTCCGACAAGTCACTAATATCAATATCTCCTTGATCATTACATTTAATAGGAACAACTGTTAAGCCTGCTATAACAGCGCTGGCTGGATTTGTACCATGAGCTGATGTTGGAATTAAGGCAATATTACGATGTTCTTGGTTGTGTTCTTTTTGAAATCGTTTGATAGCAAGAATACCAGCATATTCTCCTTGTGCTCCTGAATTGGGTTGAAATGAGATATCATCAAAGTCAGTGATATTACATAGCCATTGACCTAATTGTGATATAATTTCAGTATAACCTTGATAATTTTTTGGATCGCTATAGGGATGAATATGAGCAATTTCTGAGATACTTAAGGGCATCATTTCTACCGCAGCATTTAATTTCATGGTGCATGATCCAAGGGGTATCATTCCTGTTGTTAATGAAAAATCTTTGTTTTCTAGTTGTTTCATATATCTCATCATTTCGGTTTCGCTATGATAGATGTTAAAAATAGGTTGTTGCATAAATGTTAAGGGTCTAGGCGCTTTTTTTTGAGTAATTGAATCATTAAATGTGGTGGTTTTATTTATGCTTTTACTAATAATTTGGCAGATAGTTTCACATTCTTTTTGAGTATGAGTTTCATCAAAGGCTATTGAAAGATAGTGATTATTGTAATCATTGATTTCAATGTTGTTTTTGTCACATTCTTTTTTTATTATGTTTCTTAGTTTTAGATCGGAGCATTCAAAGCAGACTGTATCAAAAATATTATTTGATTTTAAGCTTAAACCAAGTTCGTTTATGTGGTTAGCACATAATGTTGCTAGGTGGTGTATTTTGCTAGCGATGGATTGTAGTCCTTTGGGGCCATGGTAAATAGCATACATGCTAGCCATGATGGCAAGTAAGGCTTGTGCTGTACAAATATTGGAAGTCGCTTTTTCTTTTCTGATATGTTGTTCTCTTGTTTGTAATGCCATTCTTAATGCTTTGTTATTAAATTTATCAATACTTTCTCCGATAATTCTGCCAGGTATTTGACGGCTGTAGGTGGATGTAGTCGCAAAAAATGCAGCATGTGGTCCACCAAAGCCTAGAGGTACTCCGAAACGTTGTGATGAGCCTACGCATATATCAATTGTTGGTTCTGGATTTTCAAAACATAAATATAATAAATCTGTACATAATATCGTTGGGATATTCTTCTCTTTTGCTATTTTAAAGAGTTTATTGTAGCTAATGCATTCTCCAAATTTATTAGGAGATTGGCATAAAATTCCAAATAATTGTTCGTTTATGGGGTTGTTAGGATTTATGATTTCAATTGCAATATTAAGGTGATTTGCTCGAGTTTTTAACACAGCTAATGTTTGTGGAAAGATATCAGCTGTGACACCAAAGGTTGTTTTATTGTTTTGTTGTTTTGGTTGTGATCGAAATAACATCATCATTGCTTCAGCAGCGGCTGTTGCTTCATCTAATAATGATGCATTAGCAATGGGTAATTGTGTTAGTTCTGCAATCATGGTTTGAAAATTTAAGAGAGCTTCTAGTCGACCTTGAGAAATTTCTGCTTGATAGGGTGTGTATTGAGTATACCAACCTGGATTTTCAAAGATATTTCGTTGAATTACAGGGGGGGTAATGGTGTTATAGTAGCCTAAACCTATGTGGGATGTTTTTACGATGTTTTTTTTGGCTATGTTATTGATATGTTCTAAGAATTTATATTCGGATATGATTGCAGGGATAGACAGTTTTGTTTTTTTTCTAATCGAGTTTGGGATTGTTTCGTTAATAAGTGTTTCTAAGGAATCGATACCTATCGTATCACACATTGTTTTAATGTCAGCTGGAGTATCTGGAATATGTCTTTTAATAAAACTATTTTTTGTCATTTTTGTCTCCCTTTATTATTTTTATCTGTCCATTATTGATGATTGCGGTAATATTATGAGGATGTTTTTTTTGAATAAAGGTAGCATTAATGATATTGCCAATTTTGATAGGGATAGGTGATATTTGAAAAATGGTTTTACTTGCTTCATTAAATAATAGATCAAATATTTTAGTATAATTTTTAGGAAAATATGTCATAATAGCACTACTTAATGCAGTGGATGGTTTGCATGACAGACTTACTATTGTTTTTGCTAGTATTAATGTTTCGATGTTGTTTAGGTTAGGTGATGATTCTTCTGGTAAATATATACCTATTGATACTGATTCTGGCAGTTTTATAGAACTTAGCATCGTACTTGCTTCATTATCTATGTTGTTTAAGATAAGATGGCAATGACTGGGTAAGGGATTTTTTGTTGCTTCTTGGATAATGAATAAGAGTTCTGATAGTTGTACTGATGCAATATAACATTGTTGTGATGATTTTAGTGTTTTTGAATTTACATGTTTAATAAGTTCGTAGCCATCGATAGCAATGATATTTGAATTGTTATTTAATTGTGTATTTGGTTCTGTTATGGATATGTCATTATTGATAAAGTTCCCAATATTAAAGACATTGTTAATAATTAGATGATGACAAACATTTATTTCGTCTATATTGTCCTCATCAGGTAAATAGCCTAGTGCGATAATTTTTTGATTTTTTATAGCTATATTAAGTATGGAATCTGTATCAGTTGATAAGAGTTTTGCGTTGGTTATAGCTTGTATTTTTTTTTGTTTCATAAATCTTATAGTGTAACACGATATTAATTTTTATGTGAGTTTTTGAAGTTATTTATTTTTACGTATTAAATAATGTTAATAGCGTGGGATTAATAGGGTCATCCCTTTTAATCGTTTTAGAAAATTATAAGAATCATCGATGTTTGGTAATTCTTCACCTGGTTTTAATGATGTGATAACAGCTTTACCAATAATTTTTCGTTTCATTTTATCTTTGGTTCTGAGCCCCCAAATATTATGAAAGATTAATGATTCATTTCCTTTTTCACCGATATATAACATGATATGTCCTGGAAACCATAGTAGTGTTAGATAGGGAATACCGTTTTCGATGATAAATTCTTCTTTTTGGTCTTCTGGCATTTGGGATATATCTATGAACATGCCTCCATGTTTGGCTTGTGCTTTTGAGTTACGAGGTAGCCAGATACTAAAAGGCGCAAATAAGTCACGAATCATAGCAGAGCAATCGCGGTTATAATACAGTTCTCCCCAGCCATAAGGTTGGTCAATTAAATTATCACAAATTAATCCAATGTTTTTGTTAGTCAAAGCAAATGGTTTTCGTTTAGCAGCCGTAATTGGGATAGAGGCTTTATCAATATAAGCCCAGCGTGATGCGCTTGCGCGTGCAATAATAACTTCAAATGAATTTTTTATTTTTTGAGATAAAGGAAAAGACATTCCGATAAAACCTTGATATAGATAGGTTCCATTTTTTGTTTTAATACCAAAATCATCATTTGTGATGGCAATATATTGTTTTTTTGATTTAAATGCTTTTATAAATTTTTTACCTGTATAAGCAATATCTCGAATAGGTACCCAACCGAATGCAAACGGTGTTTCTACTAATACCCAGGCATTATCTTTTGTGATGTGTGTTATTAAGATAGGGGTGTTTGCAGGTAGTTTTGAATTTTGATTATTATCAAAAGGGTAGCCGTTTGAATTATCAGAAAATTCTTTAAAAATGGGTTTATGTGTAGGTAATAAACGTAAATTGGTATTGGCAATAGTGATCGCTCGTTTAGTGTAGTTTGGATAGTTTTTTAAATTGGCATTTTTAGTTAGTTTTGTTGTCCAAGATTCTGAAATCTTTTTTTTGTTTTCGCCAACTGTGTTTTTTTTGTTTAATTGGTTAAATTGTTTTTTGACTGTATTTTTTGAAATACTGGCTTTTTTGGATTTCCATGGTGATAAAAACTTTTCTCGATATTTTTTTTCGAGCATTTTGTGATATTCTTTTGGAATAATTAATTTATTTAATTTTCCTTTTGTAATATATTTTTTATGATCTTGTTCGATTGTTAATAAATCTTCAATGGTAACTTCTTCGTTAAGATAATCTTTTGATTTACAGCCTGTTATACTGAGAAAAAGTATTAGTATTAAAATTATCTGTTTTTGTATCATATAAAATTTATTATAGACTATTATCTGCTTTTGTAATCAATTATTATTTTTTAATTTTAGTTATTTATATTGTTTTTTAACTTTTGTTTGTAATCATTATGTTACTATGAATGCGTGACTTATAGTGATTGAACCTTGTAATGTTTAAGAATAAGAAAGTTTCTATTGATGAATTTGATTTATTGAAAGATTTTTTTATGTTATCAAATTTTAAGTATAAAAATTTTTAGTTAGTTGTTTGTTGAGCGGTCTTGTTTTAGAATTAACTAAAATTTTTGAATAAATTTTACGATAACTAGATAAAAAACATTAAAGTGAATGGGGGATAATAATAATTAGGAGATTTATATGTCATATAGAAGAAGACTATTAGATTTTTCTGTAATGGTTGATATCGTTACTAGGTGATCGTCTATGACAGCATTTTCATCTTCAGTACAAGCATCAGTAATCGCAGACGTAACGTCAGTACAAAAAATAGTTAGAAGTAGACAAGCAAGAAATATAGTAGAGAAAAAAATAGCAGCGAAAGAATTTGAATTAAATCATTCTTTTATAAAGGCAGTGATTGCTGGTGATATAAAGTCTGTACAGGTATTACTTAAAGAAGGTGCCAATGTGAACTTTATAGAGGGACGTGGAGATACGGCTCTTCTTATTGCCGTTAATTTTGGTTATGAAAATATGGTTAAATTTTTAGTTGCTAATGGAGCTAATGTAAATTTTGTTAAGGATATAACTGGGGATACAGCGCTTCATTTTGCAGCTAATCAGGGTTATCAAAAAATTGTTGAGTTTTTGGTTGATAATGGAGCTAATGTAAATTTTAAAGTTAAAGATGGTGATACAGCTCTTTTTTTAGCATTGGATAGTGGGCATGACAATATTGTTGAATTTTTAGTTGAAAGAGGGGCAGATGTAGATGCTATTGATGATGATAATCAAGTTACTCTAATAAGATTATTAGGTCGTAAACAAAGGTATAATGCGGATCAAATAAACAAGGCGATTGATGTGCTTAAAAATAAAGAAATATGTCCAATTTCACTTGAATATATGACGGTGGGAAATATAACTATTACTGATTGTAATCACGCATTTAATAGTGATTGTCTTGTAGGATGGCTTAGCAAATCATTATGCCCTACTTGTCCAACTTGTAGAGCTGTTATTGTTCATGAGGAAGATAATAGTTTGTTTTTATCACGATCACTAGCAACTGTAGCAGCGGCAGCATCAGCAGCAGCCGACTCACTAGACGCAGCAGCAGCAGCAGCCGAAGATGCACTAGACGCAGCCGAAGATGCACTAGACGCAGCAGCCGACGCACTAGAACCACAAGTAGAGCCAGAAGTAGTAGAATCACCAGCAGCAGCAGCAGTACTAGAGGCAGTAGCAGCAGCACTAGCACCAGACGAAGAAAACCAAGAACAAGCAGCAGCAGCAGGAGATTTCGTACCACCAGCACCAGACGAAGAAAACCAAGAACAAGCAGCACCAGCACCATATTTAATTGATGATGTTTGGCCCGTGGAAGCATTAGAGCCGGAAGTAGCCCCAGTATTAGATCTAGAAGTAGTAGAATCATCAGCAGCACTAGTAACACCACCACCACTAACACCACCACCACTATCAGTGCTAGATCGAGAGGATGTTGTATGGCCTCCTTCAACAGAATCATCAGCAATTTCACCACCATTTTTATCTGAATCTGAATCTGAATCTGAATCTGAAGATGGTTATGAATTTAGTGAAATTGATAGACCTTTTCTTTTAACTAGTCATATAATAGACTCAGATTCTGATACAGAAGATGATAGCGCTGTTGTCTCACTCATGTCACCTATTGTTGAATGGTCTGAAAATGACGATTCTTTTTCTGATTCTGAATTTGAACTCGATTTAGAAGATCAGCTAGAAGAGCAATCTTTTAATGAGCTTTTAGATCAGTTGATAGAAGATTCCTTGGAATAGATTATGGATACTCTTTCTTTTTTTGGTTGTTAGTAATTTATCTGATTAATTATCGTCTGCTTTATGTTTTGCATTTTTAATTTTTTTTAGGTTATTAGTTGATAAGAAAGAGATGATGACCTTTCTTTAAGTTTATAATGGTACCTAACTATCATGGCAAATGCACCGATTGATACGTAATGTTTGGATCACATAAAAAGCATAGTGGGTTTGTGACAAAGGTTATAATGGCTAGCGATGGTAACTGATAGAAAAAGTGCTTTTTGATTATATGGAATAGCTTCTTGAATAACTTTTTATCTTTAAGATAATAATTGTTAATTATTAGTGTTGTGTTATAAACTTATTTTTTATGAGTAACCAGTTAAAGTCTTTTTTTGTTGCCGCAACTCGGCAAAATGATGGTAAAACAATGACATCATTGGGTTTGTTTAATGCTATTTGTAAACGATTTAAATCGGTTGCTTATATGAAACCTGTTGGACAACAATATTTAGTTGTTGATGATAAGAAAGTTGATAAAGATGCTGTTTTGTTTCAGAACGTCTATAACTTAAAAGATGATTTTTCATATATGAGTCCTATTGCTGTTCCGAAAGGATTTACTCAGGATTATATTGATCAACCTGATAACGATAGAGCCAAAAAGATTTTACAAGATTCTCATGCTAAGCTTGTTAAGGACAAGGATTTTTTGGTGGTTGAAGGAACGGGGCATGCTGGGGTTGGATCTGTATTTGATTTATCGAATGCTGCGGTTGCAAAATTATTGCGTTTAAAGGTTATTTTGGTGTCATTAGGAGGTATTGGCCGGTCTATTGATGAGTTAATGTTAAATAAAGCTGTTTTTGATTTACATGGTGTAGAGGTTTTGGGAGTTATTATTAATAAAATTCAGCAAGATAAGTATGAAAAAATTAATTCGTATGTGCGTAAGGGGTTACAGCGGCAGGGAATTGATGTGTTAGGGTGTATTCCGTTTGTTCCTATGTTAACAAACCCTACTATCGAAACTATTTTTGAAAAGTTAGAAGGGGATGTTTTATCTTCTAAAGTTGGATTTAATAATCGTGTTGAAAAATGTTTGATAGGGGATATGGTTCCTCATGATGCTTTATCACAATTGGAACCAAATACCTTGTTTATTGTGCCTGCTAATCGTGAGGGATTGGTTATGGCTGCTTTGTGTGGTAATTTATTGGATTCTGAAGTAGTTTATTATGTGTCGGGAATTGTGTTTACTTGTGGTAAAGTACTTCATGAGCGGATTTTAGAGTTAGTGAAACGTACTCATATTCCTATGTTATTGGTTGAAGAAGATTCGTTTAGTGTTGCTAATAAAATTACTAATATGTTAGTTAAATTGCGTTCAAATGAACCAGATAAAATAAAAACAGTTCAAAATTTAGTGGAGGAATATGTAGATGTTGATGGGATTTGTGAGCGTTTGTAGGTATGAATAAATTAGGCGTTTTTTCTTTAGTTAAGAAAGATTTGGATTGTGTTAAGATACGATTAGAAGAGGTGTTGTTGGCTCGAGAAAATGATGATTCGTCACCTGTTATTCGTCACCTTTTGTCATCTCAAGGTAAATTGCTTCGGCCAACACTTGTTTTTTTGGCTACTTATTTAGTAAAGCCTGATTTAGATAAGGAATCGCATCGTAAGTTGGTGTTATGTGCTACAGCTATTGAATTAATTCATATGGCTTCGTTAGTTCATGATGATGTGATTGATGATGCGGATCTTCGTCGTAATTCAGAATCTATAAAATCAAAATTTGGTAATCCGGTTGCCGTTACTATAGGGGTTTATTTGTATTCTGTTGCTTTGCAGTTAATTGCTGAAGTTGGTTCGATTCGTATTTTAAATGAACTTAGTGTTACGGTTCAAAAAATGTGTGAAGGAGAGTTGCTACAGTATTCTTCTCGTGATAAACATCAGTTTGATTTGGAATCTTATTATTCTGTTTTGGAATCCAAAACAGCTGTTTTATTTAAAATGGCGTGTTTAGTTGGAGCCTATTTATTTGATTTTAGTCAAGAAGAACAGGATGCTTTAGCTGGTTATGCAATTGAGTTGGGTTATAGTTTTCAATTGTCAGATGATTACTTAGATATGTTTGGATCTAACAATGATTTAAAAAAAATGATTGGGCAAGATTTTATTCAAGGACAATTTACGTTGCCCATGATTTCTACTTTAGAAAAGTTAACTGATGCTGAAAAAGAACAGGTTATTCAAGGTTTTAAGAATAAAGATTTAGCGAGTTTTCATTTATTACGTGATAAGGCTTTTGCTTATTCTGTTCATGATGATTTAGCGAGTCTTGTTGATCAAAAGATTGCTTACTCTAAGCAATCATTGTCTTTGTTTAATGATAGTGTTTATAAAAATTCTTTATTTTTTATTGCTGATTATGTTTTAAAGAGGGTTAGGTCTGAAGAAGCTGTTGTTTGATGTTTTTTCTTTCTTTTCAATTTTTTTTTAATGTGATAAAGTTCTTCTACTTATGAAAATTCACGAATATCAAGCGAAAGAAATTTTAAAAGAAAATGGGGTTCCCATTCAGGATGGTTTTGTTGTTGAGAATGAAGCTGATATTGAATCTACTATTGATAGAGTTGCTAAAGAATTTAACTGTAGTCAGTTTGTTGTAAAAGCTCAGATTCATGCCGGTGGTAGAGGTCTTGGTGGCGGCGTTAAGTTTTGTCCTGATAAATCAAGTGCCATTGAAAATTCCAAAGAAATTTTGGGTATGACTCTTAAAACTCATCAAACAGGTCCTGAAGGACAATTAGTTCGAAAAATTTATATTACTGAAGCGCTTGATATTGAAAAAGAATATTATGTTGCTATTACGTTAGATCGTACTCAATCGAAGCATGTTATTATGGCCTCTGCTGAAGGTGGTGTTGATATTGAAGAAGTGGCTGCTAAAACACCGGAAAAAATTATTAAAGTTTGGGTAGATCCCAATCTTGGTTTTCAAGCTAATCAAGCTAGGCAATTAGCATTTCGTTTAGGTTTTGAGGGTGATTCTTTTAAACAAGCTGTAAAGATATTTAAATCTTTGTACAAGGCTTATGAAGTAACGGATGCATCTATCGCTGAAATTAATCCTCTTGTGTTAACTGAACAAGGAAATGTGATTGCATTGGATGCTAAATTTAACTTTGATTCTAATGCTTTATACCGTCAAAAAGATGTTGCTAGTTTGCGTGATACTCATGAAGAGGATCCCACAGAAGTAGAGGCGGATGAGTTTAATTTAAATTATATTAAGCTTGATGGTAATGTGGGTTGTATGGTTAATGGTGCTGGGTTAG
>MDSY01021595.1_pt1 | contig 13468 bp, 10 predicted proteins | sample 811131 | NCBI WGS metagenome assembly MDSY01 (sample SAMN05326643, study PRJNA326480) | marine metagenome | isolation source: seawater | place: Atlantic Ocean: South West | collected 2010
CTCGGAGACCATTTTTGTGGGCCCGTTCTATTTCTCGTACGGCGGCATCTACGTTCCACCAGGGTAAAAGCGCCATCCCGAAGACCCGCTCGCCTGTATCTGTTTGGAATTCGGCCAGGGCGTCGTTGTAGATCTCCACACTGAGCAAACGCAGCGATTCATCTGGCGATTTAAGGAAATTCTGATTACCGAAACCAGCAACATTTGGGTACATAATCTGCGCATGAATGCCTAGAGCATCGAGCATGGCAACCCGAGCTTCCGGATCGAAGCTAGCTCGGTGCACTACCTCGTTATCCATATCGAAGAAAGCGGTTCCGGTGATTTTCTCACCATCAGGATTGATTACCGAAGAAGCGATCGGAAGGCCAATTGGAATATCACCATCAAACCACCACCGACGTCTGCCATCGCGTTCCTCCATCTGAGGAACACGATCCCGCCATTTGGCAGGTGCGCGGCTTGTCCAAAGGTCGTAAGGCTCCGACCAATGACTATCTGTGTCAATCACCTTCAAATCTTTAAAGATCTCTTGAGTCACTTGGGGCGCTGTCCGAATTCAGGGCGTTCGGTCCGAGTCTTTTTCAATTCCCAAAACCCTTCGATGTCGCCGAGCATCATCATTGAATCCCATAGCTTCAATGCATCTTCTTGCTGAGGAACTCTTGTGATAACCGGCCCAAAAAGAGCGACTCGGTCACCGCTTTTGCGATTCCACGCAATTATTGGAGTTCCGACATCATCGCCGACTAATGACAACCCGTCGTCCATCTTGGCGCGAATAACGGCGTCCCACTTTGCATCATCTGCGGCTGCTGAATACTCGGGACCAACACCTGCCGTGCCCAAAGCATCTGCTAAATCAAAAGTTTTGTCGCCATCGTGATGAATTCGACTGCCGAACTCCCAATACAAATCAAAAACTTTCTCTTCGCCCTCGGCAGCTCTTACTGCTTCCATCACTCGCAACATTTTATGTGTAAGCAATGTGGACTCGTAGTAGGGGGTCCCTTCAGCTGGTTCATTTTTGAACAGAAGACTGATTGGCTGCCAAGTAATTGAAAGGTCGCGCTGTGATGCGACTTCGTCGACGACCCAACGGGCCGTCACCCAACACCAAGGTCATATAGGGTCAACCCAAAATTCGATGTTCTTTGCCATAAAGGCAAGAATAACTTGCTTGAGGGCGTAAGTTCAGAAGCTCGAGTTAAAGGAAACTTTGCTCTGGTGTGGCGCGCGGGTGCTTTCATCCGCGATCATTCCGGAGGACGACAGGGGGATACCGTGAACCTGGGAATGTTGCTTTTCATGCCAGCCTCAATAGCTGGCGAGCAGATAATTTTAATTGACACTTCAACTGAGAGCGAAGGAGGGGCAGCGCGTGAAGTTACGTATGGCGAACTCTTGGAGAATGTTGGCAAGACAGCCGGGCTGCTGACGACGCTGGGGGTGGAAGCCGGCGACCGCGTCGGAGTATTCGCCACGAATAGCGTCGAGTGTGTTGAAGCGATCTTTGGTGCTGCATTTGTCGGAGCCACTGTCGTGCCTATGAACTTCCGAGCAGGTGCTGAAGAAGCCGCTCACCTTATGTCCGATAGCGGAGTGAAAGTGCTGTTCACGGAGACCCGCTACCGAGACCTAGTAGATGAAAATCGGCCTGACAGCGTTGAACATGTCTTCATGCTTAACGAAGAGGACTCCTATGCGGAAGCTCGAGACGAAGCATTTGAGTTACCAGTTCCAGAAGATGTTGATCCGGACGGACTATGTGCCCTGCTATATACGAGTGGGACAACCTCATTACCTAAGGGTGTCAAATTAACTAACGGCGCCCTCACCGGTTACGTCATGGGAACTAACGACGCCGCCACAGGTGAAGATATGGGCAGAATGGCCCTCGCGGCGCCGCTGTATCACATCGCCGGTGTCACCTCGATGTTGAACGCTCTTTACAGTGGACGCGTAGTCGTGTTGCTTCCCCAGTTTGAAGCTTCAGCCTGGATCGACACCGTCCAAAAACACTCAGTAACTCATGCATTCCTAGTTCCGACAATGCTTGGTCGCGTGATGGAGGCAGATAATTTCTCGCCGGACGCGTTTAGTGGCATGGAAGCAATAACTTATGGCGCGGCCCCAATGCCGCCCTCTGTGATTCGCAGGGCGATAGGCGAATTCCCACCAAACGTTGCGTTTGCTGGTGCCTACGGTCAAACCGAAACTACCTCAACCGTAGCTGTGCTTGATCCCGATGATCATCGGGTAGAGGGAACAGAAGAAGAACAAGCGATTAAATTAAAGCGCCTCTCCTCAGTCGGACAAGTTCTTGACGATGTTGAAGTCAGAGTTGTTGACGAACAAGGCAACCCAGTTGAGGCTGGGATTCTAGGAGAAGTGCAACTCCGAACATTTCGGGCGATGGACGGGTATTGGGGCAACGAAGAGAAAACTCGTGTCACAGTCGACGATGAAGGATGGGTTCACACCGGAGATCTTGGCTACCTAGACGAAGAGGACTACTTGTTCCTAGGCGGCCGGACCGGGGACATGATCATTCGAGGAGGTGAGAATGTTTCGCCCGACGAAGTTGAAGCGGTCCTCTACGAAAATAGCGCCGTTCTGGAATGTGCAGTAGTAGGAGTTGCCTCCGAAGAATGGGGTGAGCGTGTTGTGGCAGCAGCCGTGATCCGCGAAGGAAGCGGAGTTACCCCAGATGATCTTGTCGCCTTCGCTAAAGAGAAATTAGCGCCGTTCAAGAGACCTGAAGCGGTTCATTTGATGGAGGAGTTGCCTCGCACTTCAACGGGCAAGCTTCTTAGAAGAGACCTGATCCCGCTGCTTGAAGAACTAGGTATCTGAAACTAATGACCTCGCTCCTCGTGAGAGGAAAGGTCCATACCTTTGATCCAAATCGACCCATCGCGACAAATGTATTGCTGCGCGATGGAGTGGTTCGAGAAATCGATTCCACTGCTGAGTCTGCGGATGAAATCCTCGAACTTAAGTCGAACGAAATTGTTCAACCCGGATGGCGAGATGACCACCTTCATCTTCTCTCCACATTGGCCACTCATTGCTCGATCGACGTGTCAGATACCACTTCACTAACAGAGTTACTAGATCTGCTTAGATCTAGTTCCGCTGGAGCAAACGGCTGGATGCGTGCGTGGGGATATGAGCCGAGCTTGCTGAAAGAGAAGCGCCACCCTACGAAATCAGAATTGGATCAAGTGACGCGGGGGATCCCCACCGTGCTCCATGACCGTTCAGGTCATGTCGCTGTTATCAACAACGCTGCCGCTGACTTGTTGGAGATTCACAACCACCCGGACGGAATTTTGGTGGAACGACAAGACTTGCTTAGTCGGGTTCCAAAGCTCGAATTGACCGACCTCAAGCAAATCGCTCACGACCTTTTCCGAGACTGGAAGCGGATGGGTTTAGTGGCAGTTACCGACGCGACACACACCAACGATCGAGCCTCCCTAGACGTCCTGGCCGAAATAGTTGAAGAGTGCAATGGCCCTCGCATCACAGCGATGCTCGGCGTAGAGCAGTTAGACGGAATGAAGTTCGGTGACATGTACAAGAATATTCAGATCGGGCACGCCAAGATAATGCCTGATCTAAGCGGTAAAGAAGATCTCGGCAAACTTGTTAGACATGCTCATGCCAACGGCTTTCCTGCAGCGGTACACGTTATGGATATCGACACCCTTGACGAAACCTTGCATGCCCTTGAAGGCTCATCGCCACCCCCGCGTACCCTTGACCGGGTTGAGCATTGTTCACTCGCAATGCCTGAACAACTCGATCGTCTAGCTCAGCTTGATGCTTCCGTCTGCACTCAGCCATCGTTCCTCACCAGACGCTTAGATAAGTATCTTGCAGATCTATCTCCAGTTGAACGATCTTGGTTATGGCCACTGTCATCGCTCGTAGAGCGAAGTATCAAAGTCACTCTTTCTTCCGACTCGCCTGTTGTTCCTGTAGATCCTGATGAATGGATTCACGTTGCGACTAAGAGGCCTCTGCAAAGCCAAGAAACGATTTCAGATTCCGAAGCAAGATCTATGACGGTCGTGTCACCGTTAGCACCGGGCATCCCTGCAGGCTCGTTAATCCGAGCAACATCTTCGGGTTACAAAACCTTAGATGACCGGAACTGACTACGATCCCGCATCAGGGAGGAGAGTGACTAAATGCCCGGGCCTATGCAAGGAGTGCGTGTCGTAGAACTAGGACTATGGGTGGCTGGACCTGCATGTGGCGGGATTCTGGCTGATTGGGGAGCCGATGTCATCAAAGTTGAACCCCATGAGGGTGATCCTTTCAGGGGACTCGAATGGTTGTTTCCGGGAGACAGTCACCCACCTTTTGACTTAGATAACAGAGGTAAAAGAAGCGTTGCCATAGATCTCCGAACTCCAGCGGGGATAGAAGCGATGCATCTCCTCTTAGAAAAAGCTGATGTGTTCGTTAGTAACTACAGGCCGGCTGGTCTTGAACGTCTCGGCTTGGACCACGAAACACTGTGTCGCCGGTATCCCAAACTTATATACGCAAGCGTTACAGGTATGTCGCTCCGCGGAGAAGAAGCCAATAGACAGGCCTACGATATTGGTGCTTTTTGGTCTCGTTCGGGCATCGCGCACGCACTGAGCTCCGGTCAAGATATTCCCCCAGTGCAGCGAGGAGGAATGGGGGATCACATGACCGGCCTAGGAGCTGTAGCGGGCATATCTGCGGCCTTATTCCACCGGGAAAAAAGTGGCGAAGGTCAACTGGTTGAAACTTCGCTGATGCGAATTGGAACTTATATGTTGGGTTGGGATCACAACGTGACCGCAGCTACAGGTGATGACATCATCGTCAGAGGCCGCGATGAACAACCGAACCCGCTAATCAATTGCTACAAATGTTCCGACGGTAGGTGGCTGTGGATGCTGGGTCTGGAAGGGGACCGACACTGGCCGCAGGTTGTTGAGGCTTTAGGAGTCCCAGAATGGCTTCAGGAAGAACGTTTCTCAGGAATCGAAACCCGGATGGAACATTCGGCAGTTCTTACTGCTGAGATCGACGCGATTCTTCTTACGAAAGAGCGTGATGAATGGGGCCGAATTTTTGATGAAAAAGATGTTTGGTGGGCCCCAGTTCAGTCCAGTATCGAATTATTGGCCGATCCACAAAGTAGAGCGGCTGGTTGCTGGGTCCAGGTGAGCACAGATGACGCAGAGACGGTAGAAATGGTCGCTTCGCCGATTGATTTCTCGGTCACAGAGTGGGAAGTTTCGAACGGGTCTCCCTCACTGGGCCAAGATACAGAGCTCGTACTCAACGAACTAGGCATTGATTGGGAGCGCATCATCGAAATGAAGGAATCAGGAGTTATCCCGTGACCAGCACAGCGCTTGGATCGCTTCTTGTGATGGAAATGGGTGACTCGGTGGCCGGAGCTTACGTCGGCAAACTTTTTGCTGACTATGGCAGCGAAGTTCATGTACACAGGGATGATCGTGCTTCAGGAGCTAACGCATTCTTTGACGCGTCAAAACATGTAGTAGATGTCGACGCAACCGAGAGCGCCGACGTGGTCATTCAATCTTCCAGTAATGATCCGTTAACGTCGCTCTTCGAGCCTTGTAACCCTCAACAAATCGTCCTGCGGATTTCGCCATTCGCTTCTCACGGCCCTTATTCGAACTGGAGATCAACGGACTTGGTCGATGCCGCAATTGCAGGACATTTGAGGCTTAGCGGCAGCCCGGAGAGAGAACCTTTGAATGGTGTTCCCGACTTGGTCCACATGGCTGCTGGCGTGACTGGATTTATAGGAGCGCTTGGTGCCCTTATGACCCGCGCTCGGACAGGACAAGGTCAAGTAGTTGAAACTTCGCACCAGGAAGTTATTGCTGCGCTACACCAGTTCAGTCTTCTCCGCTATACACACAACGGCGCCATCCTGAATCGTATGGGAAACCGATACAGCGGACCGGGGACTCCCATTGGAGCCTACGAATGCGCGGATGGTTGGATCGGATTAGCTATCAGCCAAAGCGACCAGATGGAGCGGCTATTGGAAGTCACGGGTTTAACTGCTCTTCTGGAACGCGATGACGTTGACACCATTTACGACGTTATGACAGACCAAGACCTTCTTGATGGTGCATTAGTTCCCTTTCTGAAAACGCAGCAACGAGACGAATTGGTCGAGCTATTCCAAGCCTTGCGGCTACCCGTAGCACCCATATCGACACTCGGAGACCTATTCGACGACCCACACCTTCAAGAACGAGATTTTTGGAACTCAGATGATCACGGAGTTCGTATCCCAGGTCCTCCGTTCCGTATGAGCCACCATGAGTGGCAAATTGGGACCAAGAACAGAGATGGGAAGTTGTCATCTGGTAACGAGGCATTAGATCAGCTCAAAGATGGACCTTTAACAGGCTTTCGGATGTTGGACATGACCCGCGTATGGGCAGGCCCGCTAGCAGCTCGAATTCTCGCCGATCTAGGAGCTGAGGTTCTGATGGCTGAGGTTCCTTGGACTCGAACACCACTCGAAGTTCCGCAAAGCTATGTGGACTCGACACACTTCTTTCCGAACAATGAGGCGGGCGAGAGACCTTGGAATAGAACCGGCTTTCACAACAAATACGCCAACAACAAACTTTCAACTGTTGTTGAACTTGACAAAAAAGAGGGTCGAGACTTTTTTCTAAAGATGCTCCCGAAAGTAGACGTTGTAATCGAAAACTTCGCTCCGAGGGTTATGCCCAACTTTGGTTTGGACGAAACTGTTCTTAAGAAACACAACCCTGACTTAACCTATGTGACGATGCCTGGATACGGCAGATCGGGGCCGAATAAAGACTGGGTTGCGTATGGCCCCACAATTGACGGCCACGCGGGCCACACTTGGTTGACCGGATATCGCAATGAAATTCCCTGGAAATGTGGCATTGCCTGGCCCGACCCGACTGCTGGGCTTCACGCTGCGGCTGCCACCTTGGTTGCCCTACTTGATGGCCAATGTTGTGGTTTGAAGGGGCAAACGATTGAGGTAGCTCAAGCGGAAACAGCCATAAATATGATTGGCCAGCATGTCGTTACCGCCCAGACAGACGGACCGCCTCAAAGATGGGGAAATCGACGACCAGGTCGAGCTCCTCAAGGGGTCTACCCATGCGCTGGTCACGACCGATGGATCGCCATAGCTGTCGTCGATGACGCATCTTGGCACGGACTTTGCGAGATAACTGGCTGGACCGACTTGCGACACCTCCAAGTTGACGAGAGATGGCGCAGGCATGACGAACTTGATGAGCGACTTTCGTCTTTCACCGCAGAACGCCATGACCGGACACTGATGAAAGATCTCCAAGAAGCAGGTGTTCCAGCTGGTGCCGTGCTTGACGCGGGTGAGGTGGTCAACGACCCACAATTAGCGAGTCTTGGCTTCTTCGTTCCGCTTACACACGCTGAAGCAGGCACACATGTGTGGCCAAGATTTGCCTCTCGCCTTTCTTTGACTCCAGCCACCATGCGTCGTCCCGCTGCGACAATGGGAGAACATAACGACTATGCAGCACTCGACTTGGCGGAGATCAGCCGATCGGACTACCTGACTTTGGTGCAGGCCGGGGTGATCCGGACGACACCACCCGAATAGATATTCGGATCAGTAACTTTTAGTGACTTTGTCCTTTGGTGTTCTTCCAGATGAACTGGGCCATCTCGTCAATCGCTAGTTTCGCTTCTTCGAACAAGCCAACGCATGCATGCCAAACGTGAAACATTTCGGGCCACACCCTTAATTCAACTTCGACTCCTGCCTGTATCGCCTTTTTGTTAAACCGTTCGCTGTCAGACAAAAGAATCTCCTCATCTCCGACCTGGATTAAAAGGGGAGGAAGTCCCTCCAGATCAGCCTCTAGCGGGGATGCTAAAGGATCCTTTATCTGCGCTTCGGAAACGAACAGCTCGCGAGTCCGAGGCATCGACATCGCAGAGATTGACGAATCCCGTTCGTCATTGCTAACCATTGTCTCGCCAGTCAGGGACATATCTAACCAGGGCGAGATCAGAACGCCGGTAGCAGGCATCGGAAGTTGCTTATTCCTAAGTGCGAGTAAACAGGCTGCTGTCAGACCGCCACCCGCTGAGTCGCCTGCCAGGGCGATGTTATGAGGTTCGTAGCCTTCGCTCATAGCCCACTGGTAGCTAGTTACGGCGTCTTCTACAGCCGCGGGATGAGGATGTTCGGGTGCAAGTCGATACTCAACAGACAAAACTCTGGATCGAGACTGAAGAGCAAGGTTCCCAGTCAAATTCCGATGGCTTGCGATGGAGCCTCCTATATACCCTCCTCCATGGAAATAAATAATGAGATTCTCTGCGTCAGGCGTCATTTGCAGTTCAGCAGGAACTCCTCCGGCATCGACCATGGTCCCAGACACTCCGCCAGGAAGATCGCGAGCTGTTATTTCCATATTCGCCCGGAACTTTTCAAGATTGATAGGGCGATCGCTCGAAACTCTTCGAGAAGCAATGATGTCTCTGATCCGATGATATTCAGGGCTTGCCAAAGTTCGCTCCAGTCCGTAGTTCTCGCGCGTACGACCTTACAGCCACTAGATTCGCGCCGTCTCAGCTTTGAGGGAGAGTAAATGCTTTTGAAGGACAAAATAGCCATTGTGACCGGAGGTGGGTCCGGCATAGGTGAAGCAAGTTCATTCCGTTTCGCTAGAGAAGGGGCCGCAGTGATTGTTGCTGACATGCGACTCAGAAAAGCAGAAGCCGTTGCAGCCCAAATTAACGAAGAGGGCGGACACGCCACTGCAATAGAGGTCGATGTTTCAATATCTGAATCAGTCGAGTCTTTGGTTGAGAGAACTGTTTCTCAATATGGCCGATTAGATGTCATGTTTAACAATGCCGGAACCCTACGCCCGGGCACCGTTGTTGATTTACAGGTAGATGATTGGGATTTAGTGATGGGGGTTAATGTCCGTTCGGTCTTCCTAGGAGGGAAATTTGCTATTCCCGCGATGTTGAGATCAGGAGGTGGCTCCATTATCAACACTGCTTCCATTTCAGGGCTTCATGGCGATGGGGGAGCAGTTGTTTACGCCGCCAGTAAAGCAGCTGTGATCAACCTCACCAGGGCAATGAGCACGGACCATGCGAGTGATGGTATTCGGGTCAACGCTATATGCCCTGGCACCATCGAAACGCCGCCTGTTATGCGAATGATGGAAGATCCGACTGCTTTGGAAGTTAATTTGCGTGCTCATGCCATCGGTCGATTAGGTCGTCCCGATGAGATTGCGAGTGCTGCATTGTGGCTTGCTAGTGACGAGTCCTCGTTTGTGAGTGGAGAGGCAATAGTGGTCGACGGAGGTTTGAGGGCGCAGTCTCCCCTAGGACGACTTGCTGATCCTCGGCCAGACCACTTGCGGTGACCAAACTTTAAGAAAGATCTATACAGATGGAGGTTTACCGCTCTTAGGAGGCGAGAATCCTGAGGTGAACAATACGGGTGATGCCGACCAATCTCAGTCGAGCTCTGACGAAGAACCCAAGAATGCTCTGTCCGTTCCTGACTACAGGCGCCTGTGGATCAACAATCTGGTTTACATGTTTGTCAGTAACGCTCAACGCTTTGCTGTCGGATGGCTTGTATTAGACGGGCTTGGAGGCGACGAGACGAGCCAAGGGCTGGCGGTCTTCATGCTCGGCATCCCTGTGGCCTTTATCGTTATGCAAGCTGGAGTGCTCGCGGACCGAGTTGATGGACGTGCGTTGTTGTTCCGCAGCCAATTAGGCCTGCTTGTGGTGGTCCTAGCGACGCTTGTCTTATTGGGAGTGGACAGACTGACTTATGGATGGGTGCTCGTCTTGTCTGTCTTGTCCGGGGTCGCCCAAGCATTCGGCCAACCGGTTCGCCAGGCGCTAATTCCACTTCTAGTGCCTGATCGTTTACTCATGAATGCCGTTGCTTTGAATGCTTTAGCGATGACCACCAGCATGATTCTTTCAGCCCCGTTAGTGAAAATCACTGGTGACCTCTTCGGCTTCGAAGGCGTTTACGCTTTGCAGGTATTCATGCTTGTAGCGGCACTTGGAGTGCTGCGGCGATTGCAAACACCAAAGGTTCAAGAGCCAAATAAACGCAGACTCCTCCAAGAAGCGGCATCAGCGTTGCGTCACGTTGCTGGCGATATTCAGTTAAGGGTTTTGTTTCTGCTGCTCGCAATGGCTGCGGTGAGTGTCAACGCCGCAGTGATGGTCACTATGCAGGCCAAAGTAAAAGAAGAGTTACTGCGTGACAGTGGAGATATGGCTTATCTCCTAGGGGTTATGGCTGTGGGTATATCGATTACATCTGTCATCGTTATGCGCAAAGGCGATATGAAGCGGAAAGGTGGAAAGTTTCAGCGAGCGATGATGTGCGGATCGACGCTGGTCATTTGTATGGGGCAGGCATCATCTTTCTTACTTCTACTAGTCCTTTTCTTTCTTATGGGCTTGGCGGGAGGATTTTTCATCACCATGAATCAAGGACTTATCCAATCGAACACTCCCAAAGAAATTATGGGAAGAGTTATGGGCCTCTATCTGTTGGTCCAGTTTGGTCTTATGCCCCTAGGAGCTCTAGGTCTCGGGTGGGCAGCATCATCAATTGGTCCCGGGAATGTGGTTTCAATTTGCGGAGCGATCTCACTACTAGTCGTGAGCTGGACCCACCTAGGGTTTCCAGCTATCCGTAACCTGGACTAGTTTCGAGCTTCTGAGAGGGGGTGAATATTGTGATCCAACCGATTCTCGCGTCCGTTATAGATGACCGCTGGGCGTCATCTGTAGTTCCGCCGCCGTACGACTCGCTAACTGCTCAAGAACGAGAACTGCATCTTGAGAAACATGTTCATTCTTTTCTTCACGTAACGAGATCAGCTGACGCGAGTCACGGACACCCAACAGAGCATGTTCGACTTGCTGCTGAGGGCAATTCTGCGCTGAGCGAGCTCATCACAGCTGGGGCGTACACGCCCCTGCCAGAGCCACGGCTATTTCTTCAAAAAATTGAAGCTGAAGGCGTAATCCAAAGATCAATCATTGGGTCAATCGACTTGTCTGAGGTCAGTCCGATGCCACATGAAGCTGTTCACCAGGGAAGGGTGCAGGCGTTGGCTGCCCACTTCCGACAAGCACGTTCGATGTCAAGCCCGGTTGTGGTCACCTCACGCTCAGATGACTTTGATCTTCGAAAGTTAGAAGAGTCCGACAAAACGGAACTTCTAACCAGCTTTGTTGCAACCGATGACACTGAAATGTCTCTTTGGGAAATCAGCCCGGACTTCGTGACCGACTTCGAGCAGCTCTACATAATTGACGGCCACCACCGAGTAGCCGCAGCACGCGAAGCAAAGTTTGATCACCTTCTTGTGGCTTACGTTCCTCCTTCTGAACTCTGTATTGGGAGTTTCGACCGGGACATTGACGAACTTGAATTTCTTCCAAGAAAGACGATCGATGAATTGTCAAAATGGTGCGATGTTCGAACATCATCGGAATCAGAATCGACGAAGCCGGTTGATAAAGGAGTCCTGAGGCTCCGATTTGGTGATGAATGGTATTGGGCGGAACGCAAAGAAATCACGGGGTTGGACTCAGAGTTCGTTCACACCGTGTTATTGCCGGAACTCTTTGGCATACATGATGCTGATGACCCTCGGATGTCCTATCGGCCATTTAGTGCGGGAGTATCCAATAGTCCCGCGACGATCCGACTCGCGCCAGCTGAACTTGGAGATGTGTTCGACGTGGCCGACCGAAGCCTCGTGATGCCCCCTAAGTCCACCTATTTCTTCCCAAAAGCTCGATCTGGAGTTTTGATCATCTCCTGTTAAATAGCGAACAGTTAGATTCCAAAAAGATTTCTCGCATTGCCGCCGACAAAAGCTTGACGGTGCTTTTCGGGGAACATATCAACTAACTGATTGAGATCGTGAACATATTCCGGCGTGTGATCAGCATGGGGGAAGTCTGATGCCCACATGAAGCGGTCATACCCGAAACGCTCAGCCAATGAGGGAATTGTGCGTTCATCAGGGTCACAACTAATCCAGATCTGACGCATAAAATATTCACTCGGCTTCATCTCAAGTGGAACCCGAGTTCCGACGAAAGTATGACCGTAAACGGCGTCGATACGGTCTAGCCAGTATCCAATCCAGCCACCACCTGATTCGAGAACCAAAACTTTCAGGTCTGGGAATTTATCGAAAACTCCGTAATCAAACATGGTGGTGAATTGATGGCGGACCCCATCGGACGCAGTCACTGATGCCGTTAGGCGCAGCTGCTTCACGTTCTCCCAAGTCCCCATACGGCCACCCTTAGTCCACTGAGGTTCGAATGTCGGGTGTATCGCAAAAGGAACCTCGAGCTCCTGGGCCGTCGCGAAGACAACGTCATTATCTGGATGCCCGAGAGGCATGGCGCCATGGGTAAAAGGAGCTACATAACAACCTTTGGCTCCGTCATTGACGGCTCGCCGAAGTTCCGCAGCCGCGGCCTCGGGATCGCTCAACGAAAGGTGGGCAGAAGCGATAAGTCGATTTCCGCTATCCCGACAAAAATCCGCTACCCACCGGTTATAGGCACGCGTGTATGCCTGGCTTAGCTCGGGATCTTCTAATTCGGCTTCCCACAACAGACCCACAGTCGTATAAATAATGGCAGCATCGAGATTCTCGGCATCCATTACCTCAAGTCTCTGAGCTGGATCCATTGACCCAAAAGGAGCTTCGTGAAGGTAAGTCCTGTCAGGGTTTCGTTGTATATCAGCTAGGTCAGATGCCCCCATCGCGCCCAAAGTTGCAGGAAAACCTCGGCGACTCATTGTGCTGCGCTCACCTCCAATTTCCAGCTCTTCGAGCCCGTCTTCGTCCAAACGAATCCTCAGCGCTCGGTCCTTGTACTTGGATTCCAGGTACTCATCCCAAAGATCGGGTGGTTCAAGAATGTGACCGTCGGCGTCTACTGCACCTTCATGATCGATCCTATGGACCTCATGCATCTCCTGCGTAGGTAGACCTTCACGTTGAATAGTTGTTGCCATGCTGTTCCCCAACTTGCTGTAGTTAAGTAGACGCTCGCCTTATCGGGCCGAAGCTCCTCCATCCACTGTCAAAGTAGTCCCACTTATATGGCTGGCTCTAGATGAAGCCAAGAAAGTTATGACATCTGCGCATTGTTTCACTGAACCGGGCGCGGGATCATCGGGAATTAGTTCTGCCCAGCGTTCCTCGTCGTTGAGTTCATCGAGTGCTTCGCGACGCAAGATGTCTTCCATGCGGTCAGTCACGATAAGCCCTGGATTGACTGCAACTACTCGCACTCCATGGCGAAGGCTTCTACTGCCAAGAGCGGTGGTGAGCCCGACTAAGCCACTGTTCCCAAC
>MDSY01014416.1_pt1 | contig 13462 bp, 15 predicted proteins | sample 811131 | NCBI WGS metagenome assembly MDSY01 (sample SAMN05326643, study PRJNA326480) | marine metagenome | isolation source: seawater | place: Atlantic Ocean: South West | collected 2010
AATCGGGACAGTCACAGAAACTATTAAGGCAGTGGAAAAGGCAAATTCAGCAGGATTCGGTGCAATAATTTCTCATAGATCAGGTGAAACAGAAGATACAACTATTGCAGATTTATCCGTAGCAATGGGAATGGGACAAATTAAAACAGGATCAGCATCAAGAACTGATAGGGTATGTAAATATAATCAATTATTGAGAATTGAAGAAATGCTAGGTAGAGATGCCTCATTTGCAGATATGAATTACTTAGGACATACGAAGTAATGAGTAGATTTCAAAAAATCAAACACAAAAACCACAAAAAGATTCTTCAGAAACAAATTGATGAAACACAAAAAAAACTTGTTAGGGGTGCACTTGGTCTTATTGGCATAATTATGTTCCTAACCTTTTTATTTGGGGATCATGGACTATTTCAATTGTATAAGCTAAAGAAGGAAAAGAAAAAAATGCAACAATACATAACAAAATTTAGGGAAGATAAAAAGGTGCTTATTTCCGAAAAACACAATCTTGAAAACAATCCAAAATATATTGAAAAATTGGCGAGAGAAAAATATAGAATGGCTAAGCCTGGAGAAAAAGTATTTAAAGTAATTGATAGTAATAAAAAATCAATCAGAGAATAAATTATTTTATTAAGATGTTTCTACGGATTTTACTTCCTTCTTTTTTCTTTTTTTCCCACTAAGGGATTCAATTAATTGTTCTTCGTCCGTCTGAGTTTTATCCCTCGCAAAAGCATCTAGATAAATTTCAACTCGACGATTATATTCTCTTAGCCTATCTTTTTCCCTTCTTGTTTTTTTATTTTTAATAGTTTCTACTGATATAATGGGACGATATGGGCCATAGCCCAAAGCTGAAAAGTATTCATAATCAATTGATGCATATCTATTCATTTGTTTTACTACATTCAAAGATCTATCGGACGACAACTCCCAATTATCCTGATATTTTGTTCTTTTATCTTTTGGTATAGGAGCATCATCTGTGTGTCCCTCACAGCGAATTTCTACCGCTAATTCTTGCCCTCTATTATGAAGCTCTGACATTAGTGGGAAATTCTCATCCGAACTATCTGGAAGAACTGTAAGATTAAGTTTCATGAGATCTGTATCTTTTATTAAATCACCAATTCTTGCAATTTTTGTTAAATATTCCGATGAAATATCTGGACTCAACTGTTCAAACAATTTTCCTCTTATAGTTACCTTAACACCTTTTGTTACTCTCTCTACATCAATATTTTTATCATCTAATCCTTCTACCATCTGATCATAAGCATTATCAAGCAATTTAGATATCTGATACTCTATCTGTTTCTCGGCTTCACTTAAGATAACCATCAGCAATACAAAAAAGGTAAGAAGTAAAGTAACCATATCAGCATAAGTTATTGCCCAGGCCTGGGTATTCTTTTTCGGTTTAGCCATATGGATTTTTTAAATAATTATATTATAGCAATTTTATGGAAATTTTATGTTTTACTTGATATCAGATTTTTCTTTTTTCTTTTCATCTTTGGGTACAAAATTCATTAGTTTTTCTTTAATAAGTATTGGGTGTTCTTTCGCATGAAGCATTAAAATCCCCTGAGCCACAATTTCTTTATGCCTTAACTCATTAATAGATCTTCGCTCGAGCTTAGCCGCAATAGGTAAAAAAATTAAATTTGCAGAAACTACACCGTATAATGTAGTAATGAGAGCAGTGGCCATTCCTTGCAAAAGATCCCTAAATTTTTCAGCTACATTTCCTCCTCCACCAGTATCAAAACCAAACATCATAATAATTAGCCCCATCACTGTGCCCATCATACCAAATGCTGGTGCGTATGTACCCATAAAAGTAAAAAGCTCAGCACCTGCTTCATGGCGACTAGCAATATTATTCATTTCCATATCCATATTATCTTTTAGCTTTTTGGAGTCTCTTTCAAACGTAGCCTGTTCAAGATAATTAGAAAAAAATGGATCCTCTATCTCTCTTGCATGTTTTTCTAATGCGAATAATCCATCTTTCCTACCTATGGTAGCAAGGTCACACATTTTTTGAATAACAGCCAAGTAATCAAATGATAAAGACCTTACCGTGATTCCAATAACGGCAGGAATGGTTTTTATACTGTTAAAAGGAATCGCTACCATTGCAGCCGCAATCGTACTGCCAAGTACTATAAAAAAAGCAGACGGACTACCGAACCAGGTCAGTCTTTTGATAATAGATGCTGAAGATTCCTGTACAGCAATTCCAATAAATATAATAACAAAGCCCATTACAATCCCAACTGGAGTGCCAAGGTCTTTACCCTTAGGTTTTTGTTCTAATGCCATATCTTTATTTATTTAGTTGAATTTCTATTATTGATTCTAGAATAAAGAAAAATTTTAAGCAAAATATTAATCTTTCTTTTTACCAAGAGATAAAGATTTGCTATTTTTATATAATCTTTCTTCTTCTTCTTTAGATAAACTATTAAACCCTTCTCGATTAATCTTGTCTAAGATGGAATTTAGGTCTCTTTCCATTTCCAATGAACGAGATATTTTCTTTTCTTGATTTTGTATTCTGTGTTCTAAAAATTTTTTAAAAATAGAAAACCATATCGTTCTAAAATGAATTGGGTTTTTTAAAACAATATAACCAATTATCATTCCAGATAAATGAGTTAAGTGACTAATGTTAGTAATATTATTAAATGATGAAAAAAAAGCAATAACACCTATCGCAATAACAAACCAAAGAGACTTAATTGGAATTATTCCATAAAGATAAACTATCCTATTGGGAAAATTTAAACCATAAGCAAGTAATACTCCGTAAATTGCTCCACTTGCACCAACAATAGGTATAACTGATTGTAATCCAAAAAACATAGTAATTAAACCAGATCCAATACCCGTTATGAAATAAAAATTGAGAAAGTTTCTCTTTCCCCATACACGTTCTAATTCAGTACCAAACATCCAAAGCACAAACATATTAATTAACACATGCCAAATATCTCCATGAAAAAACATATATGTAATAGGTTGCCAAATTTTTAACTCTGACCATACTAATTTAGGTACTAAACCAAAAATTGAGAAAAAGGTGGCCTCAGATTTTGAAATACTTTGTAAAACAAAAACAGCAAAATTAATTGATATCAATGTTTTTACTGCATCAGTAAATATAGAAGGCCTATAAGAAAGTTGACCAGGATTGGATTGAAATTGATATCTCATCTATGTAAATGTTTTTTTAATTGAAAATAGACATATAAAATAGAGGAACAAAATTTATAATAACAATTTTTTTACGACACTAAAAGATTTTATTGTTGATAACCCATCAAAATGATAACACATCAATTTCCATAAATAATTGCTTATCACACTACTCGTTTCTTTTGTAACTCCTGTTTTTGGAATCTCGTTTATATTCCCCGATAATAGAGTTGAAAGTATAGTAAAAGAATTAGAATCATTTCTAATATTTGGCAAAACCAAACCAGGTAGTTCAGGATCTTCTAGATTAGGTTGAAAACCCAGTCTGCTTAACAAAGCACATTCATAGAACCAAAATAACATTTTTGGATCAATAATTGTATCATTATAAGCTTTTAAAACTTCCTTTAAAACTAAAAACAATGATGGGTCAGGATAGTTATCAGATAAAGTTTTATCTGTTATTTCAAGCAGAGTCATTGTTAAGGAAATTTTATAGAGGTCATCCAAAATTTTTGGCCAATATTCTCGAAAACTCACTTTAGATAGAATTTGCAACTCTCTATTAAGCTTAAAATTGTAGATTATATCTATATAATTAGGTGGCTGGAAATATGAAACTTTAGGAGATTTCTTACTTTTTGCACCTTTAATAATAAGACTTACTTTTCCATTTTTTTTTGAAAAACATCTAGCTATTATAGAAGATTCACCATAAGAAAAAGACTTTAAGACAATCGCGGGAGTATTAACTATCAAATTGATTTGAGCCTAATATGCTTTTGCAAAAATAACCTCATGTTTTGCAGGCTTTCCAGATAAAACACAATACTTACCTTGTGGTTTTTCATTAAAAGGTATACATCTAATTGTAGCTTTTGTTTCTTCCTTGATTTTTAATTCTGTATCTGGTGAACCATCCCATCCACACCGAACAAAACCACCGGTTTCTATAATAGAACACAATTCTTTATATGTGGAGACTAAATGAGTATTTACGTCTCTAAATCTTTTAGCCTGTAGAAAAAGATTGCTTTGTATTTGTTCCAATAATGACGGAACCATATCTAAAATATCTTTCTTTGATAACATAATTTTTTCTCCTATATCTCTTCTCACTAAAACAACTTTTTGACTTTCTATATCTCTTGGGCCTACCTCCATCCTTATAGGTACACCTTTCATTTCCCAATCATTAAACTTATATCCAGGGGTATTGTTTGTCCAATCTATATGTATTCTTATACCATTCTTTTTTAAAGATTTAATAGTTGAATCTAAATAATTTTCTACATTCAATTTATCATCATCATTTTTTGTTATTGGTATAACAACAACTTGAATAGGTGCAATTTTAGGAGGCAAACGAAGTCCTTTATCATCACCATGAGTTAGAATAACAGCACCAACCAACCTAGTGCTGACTCCCCAGCTCGATGCCCAAACAAACTCTTCTTTATTATCTTTAGTTTGAAATGTAACATCAAAAGCTTTTGCAAAGTTTTGACCAAGGTTATGAGATGTTCCTGCCTGCAAAGCTCTTTTATCACCCATCATTGCCTCGATACAATATGTTTTTTCTGCACCAGCAAATTTTTCAGATTCAGTCTTCAAACCCATAAATACAGGTACAGCTAAATAATCTTCTGCCAATTTTCGATATAGCTCCAAAATATCGAGTGTTTCTTTTTGGGCTTCTTCTTTAGTTGCATGAGCGGTGTGACCCTCTTGCCATAAAAATTCACTAGTACGTAAAAATAGACGTGTTCTCATTTCCCATCTAACAACATTTGCCCATTGGTTTATAAGGATTGGAAGATCTCGATATGATTGAACCCATTTTTTATACATAGACCATATAACTGTTTCAGATGTCGGCCTAACTATGATCTCTTCATCCAACTTAGAATCGGGATCAACAATAACTCCACTTTTTTTATCATTTTTTAATCTTGTGTGTGTTACAATTGCACATTCTTTTGCAAAACCTTCAACATGCTCTGCTTCACGCGCTAGGAAAGACTTAGGAATAAATAATGGAAAATAAGCATTAACATGTCCTGTTGCTTTTATCATTTTATCAAAAGAATCTTTTATATTGTCCCATAATTGAAAACCATATGGTTTAATAACCATGGTTCCTTTAACTGGACCATAATCTGCTAAGCCAGCATTTTTAACTACTTGGGTATACCAATCAGAAAAGTTTGTTTTTTGTTTAGGTAGTTTTATATTCATTTAAAATCAACATTTAATATATAATAAAATTACCGGTTGTTATAGTTCTGGGCAAAGGTGGAAATTATTTATAACCTAATTCTTTAGAGTGATAAATAATATTTGAATATTTTAAATTCCAAAAAAAAATATTACAACATGATTGAATATTCCTATAAAATAATAAAATCTTTAAGATTTGCTAAACATAGAAAACATTATAATAAATTTGTGATTGAAGGAAAGCGCATAATACAAAGTGCCTTAGAATTTAAATTAAATATCGGATATTTATATTGCAGCGAACATTTCATAAAAGAAAATTCAGACTGGATAAAAAACAATATAAAAAACAAATCTATAATAAAAAAAGTAGACAAAAAACAAAGTGTAAGAATTAGCAATACAAAATCACCTTCTGGAATATTAACTATATGTGACATTCCCCCAAAAAAGCCACTAAACATGAATATTTGTAGGTGGGTTTTTATAGATCAAATAACTGATCCGGGCAACATGGGTACTTTAATACGTACTTGTGCGTGGTTTGGGATTAATAATATTGCATTATCACCAGGATGTGCAGATCCATACAATCCAAAATCTATTCGCGCTGCTATGGGTGCAAATTTTGGAATTTCATTATATACTAATGTTAATCTACATACATTTAAAAACTCACATAAAATAATTGCAGCTGATTTAGAAGGGACAGATGTAAACACTTATGTTTTTCCAAATAAATGCGTATTGGTTTTAGGGAATGAGGCTCACGGAATATCAAATCAAAATCGAAAATATATTAAGGAATATATTTCTATTAATAAATTGGGAATTGGTAACTCATTAAATGTATCATCAGCTGGATCAATACTTATATACTTATTAATGAATAAGTAATATCTGATTTTTACAATGAAAAACATACTAAAAACTAAAACTGCTCTTTTGATTGTTTTTATATCAATTATTTCTTCATTATTTATGGGATTTATAGTTTTATGGATTGGTAAATATTACACAGAATCCTATCAAAAACTTTTTCAATTCATATCTATTATTGTTGGGCAGAGCTTAATAATTGCTCCTTTATTTTTATACTTAAAATATAAAAAAATACCCATAATAAGTTCGATTAGATTATATACAATAAATTATAATACAATGATTTTTGTAGCTTTGTTTTCATTGGGATTAATTGTTTTATCTGATGAATTAGATAGAATTATTCAAATTTTTTTTCCGGCACCAGAATATATTACTAATCTAAATAATCTATTTAGACCAGAAACTATCTTTGGTGGGTTTTTACTATTTATCGCAGTAGTAATATTAGCCCCCATAGGGGAAGAAATTGTTTTTCGTGGATTTTTACAACAAGTCCTTGAAAAAAACTGGAAAGATATTACACGTGCAGTATTATTTACAGCTTTAGTTTTTTCAATAATTCATATGAACCCTTATTGGTTTGTCCAAATTTATATTCTAGGTGTTATTTTGGGTTTTCTATCATGGAAAACACAATCGATAATAGCACCATTAATTTTACACGGACTTAATAATGGAGTTGCATTATTACTTTCTTTTTCAAATTCAAAAGAAAGTAATATTTATATATGGAACGACCATGTAGCTCCATGGGTTTTGGTGGTTGCTTTAGGATGTGTTTTAATAGGATTTAATCAAATCAATCAGTTGAATGTGAAATAACTATGAAAAAAGAAATATTCAAACATGAAATTATAATTTTAAAAAATACTTTTTTGCGACTGCTCCATAGGCATGCAAATACAAACCTAATAAAATTAATAAAAAAAACACATCCTGCTGACTTAGCAATTGTATTTAGATATTTTGATGAAGACCAACAAAGTGAAGTTTTTTCATTGATGAATAATGATGAACATACGCTTGAATTTCTGATTGAATTGGATGATTTGTTTATCGCAAATCTTCTTAAAATTGAAAACACTGATCGGATAGCACATCTTATACAAAATGCTTCCACAAATGAACAGAGTTACATATTAGGAGCCCTTGATAATAATCAAGCTCAATCAGTAATCGATAAACTAAAAATTGAAGAAAAAGAAGAAATTGAAGAAATAATGGCCTACCCAGAAGATTCTGCTGGAGCTCTAATGGCAACAGATGTTTTCACTCTGCACAAAAATACTACTTGCGGCGAATCGCTTCGTACTTTACAAGATCATAAAGAAGCGGAAATGGTTTTTTATATTTATATTACTGATGATGATAACTCTTTGGTTGGAATAGTCTCTCTCCGAGCTCTCGCTACTACTACCCCGGATACATTTATAAAAGATATAATGGTCAAAAAAGTACACAAGGTTGGGCCAGAAACAGATCAAGAAGAAGTTGCACAATTAGTAGCACAATATAATTACTTAGCAGTTCCTGTGGTTGACACAGATAATATTCTTCTTGGGATAGTAACAGTTGATGATGTTGTAGATGTAATCAGAGAAGAAGCAACAGAAGATTTTTTGCAAATGGCGGGTGCAGGGAAAGATCGGGAAATACTTTTAAAATCTAGTTGGCAGAATGCTAAAGTCAGAATGCCATGGCTTTTAGCAAGCTGGATAGGTGGAATAATTGCATCTTATATTATTGGCAACTATGAAAATATGCTAGAAAACATTATTGTGCTGGCTGCCTTTATTCCAATTATTATTGGAATGGGGGGAAATATTGGTACTCAATCCTCAACGATCGTGGTAAGAGGTATGGCTACTGGAAGAATAACAATTGGAAACGAATTAACTATAATTTTAAAAGAACTTAAGGTTGGATTATTACTTGGGTTACTATATGGTTTAATGCTCGGTTTATTTGCCAGTTTTCGATTTATTAACACAAGCCCTATGATTGGAGTAGTTATTGGACTAAGTATATGTTTTTCAATGTTAATTGCCACGGGAGTTGGGACTTTCACACCATTAGTATTGAGAAAATTAGATATTGATCCAGCAATAGCAACGGGTCCATTTGTAACAACTAGCATTGATATACTAGGGGTCTTGCTATATTTTTTGATTGCTGGCTTTTTTCTCTCTGTATAAAAATTGTTTTACGCTCTATTAATTTGTACGGTTTTATATCTAATTTTTATCTTATTTATAATATCGGGCTTATTCAAACACAATATTTTACCAGTTTCTCATTTAGATAATCTTCCATTTGTTTCAGTTGTAATAGCAGCAAGAAATGAGGAACGAAATTTACCAAAATTATTAGAGGATTTAACCAATCAAGAATATCCTTTAAATAAATTTGAAATTATCATTGTTGATGATAGGTCTTCTGATTCTACATCCAAAATTTTACATCAAGCATCTAATAGTTTTGCTTTCATTAAAACAATCACGGTCATTGAAAAATCGAAAAATATGACCCCTAAAAAAAATGCAATTAATGAAGGAATTAAAATATCAAAAGGGGATGTTATACTAGCTACTGATGCAGATTGCAGAGTTGGAAAACTTTGGATTTCCAGTATGGCATACAGTCTTATTAGTAAAGATGGCATTATCATTGGCTATTCAGAAGTTTCGGTTAAATTGGGTACTTTTTTTGAAAAATATCAAAAAATAGATTTTTTAGCAATTTTAATTGCAAATGCAGGTGCTGCAGGTTGGAATCAATTTTGGTCTGGGACTGGACAAAACTTGGCTTATTATAAAAGTGATTTTCTGAAAATAGGTGGTTTTGATCCTGTTAAAAATCAAGTTTCAGGAGATGATATGTATTTAGTTCAATCTATTGCAAAAATTAAAAAGGGATACATTCATATAGACCCTAATTCTTATGTCAAAACTGAAGCAATGTATACTATTAAAAACTTTTTACACCAACGAATACGATGGTCTTCAAATTCTAAATATAATTATAAAAAAACATCAATGTTTTTTATGTTTTTAATAATTTCTTTTTTAGAAAACTTATTGATCCTTTTATCTATAATATTTCTTAAACAAGGTCATCTAATTTGGGGAATAAAAATAATATTTGATGCTATAGTTCTTTTATTTGGATCAAAGTTGTTTGGTAAACCATTTGATTTTAAAATTTATATTGTGTGGGCATTTTTACAACCTTTTTATATACCGTTAATTGGACTTTTAGGCTTGCTTAATAAATATACTTGGAAACGATGAAGGGTCTCCTTTTTATTTTAGTGATATCAAATATCATTTTTTCTCAAGATTATAAACTAACATGCCTTGGTTTCCATATTGCAGATATAAAACAATCGGTTTATAAGTTTGGGAAGATTGAATACCAAATCCAGACAAAAGGATTAATAGATTTATTTTGGCCAACAACAAATTCTTATTCTACAATTTATAATCCAAAAACATACAAACTTAAATCCTGGAAAAAAGATATTCAGCAGGGTTTGCATACATCATTGTTGATCGCAGAAGTTGATTCTATTAATAATTTTATAAATTACGATAATAAATCTGTAGAAGTTAAGGATTCTGTATATACAATATTTACTATGCTAGCAATGGTTCAATCACTTCCAATAGAATTGATAGATACAAAATGGTTCCCCTATGAACACCAAGGAGAAACAGGTAAGGCAAGATTTCTGTGGTCTGATTCAACAATGGTATGGGATGGAAAGGATTCTACTATGTGTGATCACTATAGAATGGATATAAATATAATTGATTCAACATATATAATTAATAAAAGAGAAGATTGTTTTATGGAAAATGTAAAAAATCCAAATTACACTAAAGAATTATGGATAAAACGTGGAAAAAATAAAACAATTATTCAAGCTAGCATTAGAAATGATTGGATTAGATTATTTGTAAATTAAAAGTGAATTATCATACTATTTTCGCTTATAAACTAAATGAAAACAATTAAAACTCTACCAATATTATTTGTATTATCTATTATTGTCGCACAAGGAACCTCTTTAAACGAAAATTCCATATTAAAATATAAAAATCTTTTAGGTGTTTGGGCGTTTGAATCAATGACAACTATTAAAAAAGGGAAAAGAGAAGAAATCACGATAGTATATAAAGATAAAAAAAACATAGAAACTTTAAAATTTAATGATTCTGGTGCAATAAACTTCAATGTGATAAATGATGGAATAGAGAAAAAAGGCATAGGAACTTGGTTTGCTGAAGAAAATTACATAACAATAATAGTAGAATCAGACACAACATATGGTACATATTCTATTGATGAAAAAACATTAATATTAATTCTCAATGCTGAAGAAACTGAAAAAACATATAGCTACAGCACAATACTAAAATATATCAAAGAAAATTAAACATACCACATCATCAAAATTTTTAAAGTTTTTAGTTTAAAATATGCAATTTAAAACCCTGCTAAAAATATACTATAAAAAAATACTTTTTTGGTTTTTGCTTGCTTCAATTGTTACTCTGGCTCTTAATTACGGTATTGATAAGAAAATAATTGTTTTTTCAGCTTTTATAATAAGTGTTTTTACAGAAGCTTTTGTTGGATTGAGTGCACTTATTGCCGCAGTTCCTGTTATTGGTCCAATGATTATTAAAATCGTAACAATCCCAGTATTTTGGATATTTAATGCCATGGGAACTTTGGTCTCCGGTCTAGCAATTAAAAAGGGATATGCTACAGAACTTGCTAGAGGAAGAATTTTAACTCTAGCACTTCTGATTGGAATGATCATTGGGTATATTATAGGAAATCTAATACCATTATGATAAATATTTTAATTTTACAAGGGCCGAATCTTAATCTTTTAGGAGTTAAATCATCTGAAATAAAAAAAAGATTAACTTTAGGTAAGTTAAATAAAGAAATAAGAACTTCATTACAATCAAAAAACATTCAATTAAAGTTTTTGCAAACCCATAAAGAATTCCAATGTATAAACTTTTTACAACGAAACAGAACAAAAGCAAATGGATTACTATTAATTCCAACTTCTTGGGCCAAAAACAATTATACAATACTTGAAACAATTAAATTAATTAAAATAAATACCTCTGTTGTATTTTTTGATGAACCTTATTGTTTTGGAACGAGAGAAAAAGAATCAATATTTATAGGTGACAACCTAAAATCTTTTGCTGGTGATCCAGTAACATCATGTATAAAAGGAATAGAACACCTATTACAGTAAATGAAAAAATTTATTACATTTATTTTTCTTATCAACATTATTATAGGCCAAGCTCACGAAAATCCGAAAAATTCGTCTTTAACAATTTTATCTAAAATCAAACAAAATATTTTTGAACCAAAAACTATTATTGGGGATTTCAATCCTTCATGGGTTGATTCATTGAAATTAATATTACCATGTAAAAACGTACCAGTTCCAAAACGAACAATGCGCCTTCCAAATGCTCCCAGAACATATAGAAATGGAATTCATAGAGGCATTGATTTTTTTGCTAATTGGGGAACTCCGGTTAATGCCGTCGCATCTGGAATAATTGTTCGTGCAGATCATAATTATAAAGAAGTTCCTGCAGACTTTAGAGTTGAAATGCTTAAGGCAAGTACAAAAGTAGGGAACACCCCTTCTGATATATTTAATAATATTCTTCTAGGAAAAGCTGTGTTTATCGATCACGGATTTGACTTAATCTATGGATTTAGAACAATCACAATATATGCTCACTTATCACACATTGAAAATTCTATTGAACCCGGATACAAAATTAAGGCTGGAGAGTTAATAGGTAAATCTGGAAATACTGGAATGCGAGAAAGCACCATTGGTTCTAAAGCTGGATCACACCTCCACTGGGAATTAATTTTACAAAAAGATAATGATGAAATATATTTAGGGAGGAATATGCCAAACCCTGAATTATATTATATGTTAAATAGAATTTTTAAGGAATCTTAATTTTAGGTAAAAAAAAAGGGCAGTTACCTGCCCTTTTTTAAATGTGAAAAGTTTTAGAAACCAACTCTCATACTTAATACTTGGTTTGAACCAAAATCGCCTGCTGGCAACATAGCAAAATCAAGAGTTAAGTTCATTCCGGTAAACTGAGATAAATTCAAAGAACCACCAAAAGAAACACCGTCGAAGGGATTAGTGTACCAACCTGATTCAACAGCATCAATCGCTTGGATTCCATCTCCCTGTTGAGATTGAGTCTTTGCCTCGCTAGACATTTGGTACCCAGCACCAACGGTGGCTAATTCACCAACATCATACGAAACCTTTAATTTCATTTCATCAGTAGCATAGTAGTTACTGGTATACGTAAATCCCAGATTAGCACCTGCGACATTATAGGATAAACCCATATCAAACGCAAATGGCAGATCAAACGAAGCTGCATCAACTTTATAATATTCAAGAGGTCTATCACCATCTACAGCTTCTGCAGCAACACCTAAGCCTTCACCATCATATTTAACTGCGTTTCCAAAATTACGTAATACAAAACCAACATCTAATCCATCGACAGACGCGAGACCTTTATACTGAACACCTAAGTCAAACGCCATTCCACTTGCAGATACTCGACCAAAACTTTCCCTTATGTAATTTGCATTTACACCAACACTAGTATTATCAGACAGCGCTTTGGATGCCGTACCTCCAATAATAGAGAAATTAGGTGTATACACTTGGCCTGTTCCATCTGGGGAATAAACAGTTGTTTCATTTATATCACCAATGTTAAACGTTCTTACATTAGCACCCATTTTCATTCCTAGAAAATCAACTGCTACGCCAAAAAAGTTGTTAGAAATATCTGCGATATATTGTCTATTTGAAAAAATAGCATCTACACCGTTTTCTGATCTTGATAATCCAGCTGGGTTCCAGTACGCTGCGTCCATACCAACTGCGTTAGCCGCAGCGCCGCCGCCAGATAAATACCTAGCACCTTGAACAACTTGTAATTGAGTTGAAGATGCAGTACCCATCCTCGATCCTTGTCCAAAAAGTATTGAACTCAGGAGAAGAGCTGGGATAATCGTTAAAATAATTTTTTTCATTTTTATCTCCAAT
>MDSY01100172.1_pt1 | contig 13462 bp, 10 predicted proteins | sample 811131 | NCBI WGS metagenome assembly MDSY01 (sample SAMN05326643, study PRJNA326480) | marine metagenome | isolation source: seawater | place: Atlantic Ocean: South West | collected 2010
CAAAGGTGACGGTTTTGAAACATGGCGAACCGGCGGGGTTGCAATCGACGTAATTTTCGATAAGAGAATCCAAGATGATCTGATTACTGCTGAAATTGTCTCAGGCCCATTGTCATTGATTATCTTACTAATCGTATTCGGGACAATTATTGCAGCACTGTTGCCAATTGGAATAGCATTTTTGACCGTTCTTTCAGCAATGGGTATCACCATTTGGTTATCGAATGTGACCGATGTTACCCAATATGCCGTGAATATTATCTCATTAATTGGAATCGGAGTATCGATAGATTATTCGTTATTTATGGTCAATCGTTTCCGTGAAGAAATGAACCGCGGTCACGACATTAGGACATCTACTGCGATGACAGTTGCGACTGCTGGCAAGGCAGTGTTTTTCAGCGGAGTAACCGTTGGGATAGGGTTAATGGGAATGTTATTCTTTGAGAATACTGGAATTCCAAGTTTAGGCATAGGCGGAACATTAGCAGTGTCTGTTGCTATGATTTATTCCCTGGTTGTTCTCCCATCTATCCTTGCTATGCTCGGTTCTAGGGTGAGCGATGGATGGAAACTACCTTATTCATTCAAGACTGAAAATGACACAGGAGATGGCATTTGGTCAAGAATAGCCAAGACTGTAATGGATCGTCCTTGGACGGTATTAATTCCAACATTGATTATATTGCTGGGAGCTGGCTTACCTTTCTTCCAAGCAGAATTCTCTATGGCTTCAAGAGATGCCTTACCTCCGGATGATGAAACTCGTGTTGGGTATGAACACTTAGATGAGAAATGGCCAGAAAGTGCAGCAAATTCTGCATTGATTGTAATCGACTTTGATGGAGAGGACCCTCTGGATGAAAACAACATTCGTCTGATGTATAAGTGGGCGACTAGCCAGGTCGATGACTCTCGAGTCCTCGAAGGATTCGGTTATGCTTTAGGGCCAATTAATGGTATGTCTGAAGAGGAAGTAGTAGACTTCTGGCAAAGTGAGGAATTATCCCCTCAAATGAATGCAACTCGAGAATATTACCGTCAACAATTTTTAGCGAACAGTACCACGTTCTTCATCTTCTCTTTAGATGGTCCAATGACTGGGGTAGATAGTAGGGAATTTGTCAGTGATATTCGCGATGAAAGAAGTTCACTAACCGATGATCTAGTAATCGGTGAAGATGGCTCACTACTAGTGGCTGGTTTCGCAGCTTACAGCCTAGATACTCTAGGGGCAATCGAGGAAAACTTACCTATGGCCTTAGCATTTATTTTCATCTCGACAATAATCCTAATTTTCATTCAAGTTCGTAGTATAATCATTCCAATCAAAGCAATTGTCATGAATATTCTATCCATTTCTGCTTCGTTTGGAATGTTAGTGTTTGTTTTCCAATGGGGCTATGGTGCTGATTTGCTAAACTTTACACCTCAGCCTATTGAAGCAACTAATCCAGTAATCATGTTCTGCATAGTATTCGGATTATCGATGGATTATGAAGTTCTAATGTTGTCAAGAATACATGAAGAATGGGAGAGGACTGGAGATAATACATTAGCAGTAGCAAATGGATTGCAAAGGACTGGTCGACTAATTACTGGTGCAGCAGCAATCATGGTAGTCGTGTTCAGTGCCTTCGGTCTTTCTTCTGTGGTAATTTTGAAACAGATAGGATTAGGTCTCGCTCTTGCGATTCTAATCGATGCAACAATTGTACGAGCCCTGGTAGTTCCAGCAACAATGAGATTGATGGGTAAGTGGAATTGGTGGTCTCCAGCCTGGCTTGGAGGATCAAAGAACATTGAAGATGTTAAGGAAACCAAGGAATGAGTGGAATATCATCAGTGCGATTAACAAATCCGCTGCTCTTCCATGTTTCCTTTTTGCCATCTTGTCTTTACGTGAAATTCTTCCCCAGCGGGCCGTGATCCAAAGTAAGATGATTCCTACAGGTCCGGTGAATCCATGCAAGCTATCTGGAACTAACCCCAGTCCAGCATACCACCGAGCGAAAAATGCGATTAAAACCGAAAGAATCGCAGCTTGAAGTATCCGCTCGCCAACCCTTTCATGTCGATTTAATTCCTCTCGGCGTGTCTCTCCCTTCAATTCTCGACTTTTGCGCTTCCAACCGTATTGCCACCACATCCAAGCAAGTATTGCTACCGCTGTGATGGGATGCAGCAATAGGATAACGGTCTGAAGCACCTCCATTAATCACACTTCAGATAGTCACACATCATTGTTGTTTGGAATAAATTGTGCCGCCGGTGGCTCTAAAGGCGTCCGGCTAAGGGCCTCACCCCGGAGGGGTGAGTGATGCTGCACGAAAATAACCTCGCCGTGTGCCTAAAATCAGGCATGAAGGAAAACCTCCCAACGGCCACCCGCCAGCGTATCGTGGCTAAAACTCCAGAATGGAGAATGTTGGAAAAACCTTGGAAATCTCTACTTCTCATCGCTCTGAATGAATTACAAGTTCCTAGCGATGATGATGAAGGACCTTCACAATCAATGATGCGAAGCCGTCGCTCTCCTCGAGGTCGTCGAGGGGCAAGAGGTTCTAGCGGACCAATGGAATGGTTACCTGAATCCAGCGAGGTGCTGTTAGACGATGGATCTCCTGAGGCATTTAGGCTTGCAGTGTTATTGATTCGCAAGACATTATTCCCTGATGATTGGGAGGAGTCTAGCGATAGCATAGTCGATAGTTTGCGCGAGGAGTCTTCCAAAAAAGGCGTCCATCCAGTATGGACAAAGATGGCTGAAGCAACTCCTATACTCGCTCAATTCGCAGCCTTCCCACAAACCGAACTCGTTGACCAAGAAGAAGATTTGTTTGACTTGGGTGCTGGTTGGATTAACCCATTCAACTCCAAATCACTTGCAAACTCCATTTCTAAACTTGAATCCAACGTTACGAATGCTACTGTAAAGATTGCTATGCAAAAAGCGAAGGCCCAATTGAATGGAAAGAGGGGGCTTAGAGACATCGAGGGTCTCGAATCATTAGAAGGAGACGCTAGTGTAGTCAGTGCTTTATTGAGTATTCATATGAAGAAAGATTCAACAGATTCTCTTAAAGAACTCGCAAAGAGTGATTCAGATTTAGCAGATGCTTTGAGGGATTTAATACAACTTCGCGATGGCAATCCTAAGGATTGGAACACTTCCCGCTCGTTGAAAGGTGACGACGAATTATCCCAAGAACGTAAGATAGTTGCTTGGAATTTGATGCCCAAAGAAGCCTCAGAACTTACCAGTGACGAGATTTCTGAAGGACTTAGTTTAGTTAAAACTCCTCAGCAAAAAGAAACCCTGACCTGGTGGAGACTGGCGGCCTTGGTAAGAGAGGGGTCATCGGATACTGCTCTAGAGTTACTGACTTCTTTGTCGGTAGAATCTGATGCAGATATGAGCGTTCTAATGCCTCTGGTTAAGAAATTAGGAGAAGGTGCATTTTCTTGGCTCACATTACAAATCGAGAACTTAGCACAGGATTCCCTTTCAAATCTTGTAGAGGATAGCGAGGTTGGAATAAACCTTAGAGCAGCAGCAGCACGTCGCCTACACGATTCAGGGGCCTCGGTTGGAATTGATGCTTCGATAGATCTCTTTACCCGGGGACTTGACCTTTCTCGTCTGGCTCAAGTTTTACTCGTTGATGAACAGAGATGTGCGGATAATCCGTATGCAACACTACTAGTTGCTCATTTGCTTCCTGCTCGAACTAAAGGTTGGGATTTCGACACCATTCGCGATGCACGTAGAAATGCTCTTTCAACAGTTGAAAGCGCAGAAGTTCCAAGTTCCTTTTCTCCGGTAAGCCGTGGATTAATTCTGATGTTGGATGGGGCAGCCCAAGCAGATGATGATTGGGTTGTTGATACGCTTGACAAAAATGGAATTAAGGCATTCAATAATTGCAGACAAGCTCTGAAAGACGGAGGAGATGGTCTTGCAAATTCAAAAGTCATCGATACTTTGGCCAAAAGCGTACAAGATGCAGAACTTAGCGATGTAGAATCTCGATTATTCGTAGCAGTAATCGATACGTTACGCCTGAACAGGGCATCTTGGTCTCTTCAAACAGGTCAGTCTGAAGGCGTGAATAAATTACTCGATGGATTACTTTCTGGAGACGTTACTGCCATGCCAATGATGCAAGCAGTACGCCACCTAGTATTGGAATACGATATTGGTTTAGCAAATCTTGTTACTTGGTATCAAGAGAACGACCCTCAATCTCCTTGGCATACTCTTGCACGCGCAGCAGTACATGTCAGTAATGAGAATGAACTGAACGCCGCTAGGGATTATCGAAAAGCAGGCGATCACGAAGATTTCGATTATGAGCACCGTATCTTGTTGCACCGTAAGGCGCTAATCCACCTTGCTCATGCAGAACAGTGGTCCGAAGCAGTGGCATTATTAGAACAAGAACCTGCACTAAAGTCTGCACTAACCCGCCGTTTCCAATTATACCTCAACGTTTCACACATCGCTTCTAGCAAAAGAAGCACAGATGATGCAACAAGAATGTTGAAGAATTTCGTTAAGAGAACAGAAATGGTAAACCAAGAAGACCAACAAGGGAATACTCAGTTGGTTGAGAGAGTTAAGCACTCTGAAGAAGAACTTGATATGTTGCGAAACTATCCAAGTTCCCACCCTAGGCCACTTCCTCATGAACCATTCTCTGGCAGAGTTAAAGCGGCACTCAACACTCTTCAGCGCGAAAGAAGGAGAAACAGGCACACATTCGAGAATCGTTATGCCCAGGCTATGATGCATGATCCATCTAGTGAAGAAATCTATGATATCGCACTTGAAGCCTCAGCAGAAAAGCCACTTGAAGGAATGATGCTTCTCGAAAGAGCACAGAACTCGGGCAAGTTCTCAATCCTTGATATCAAGAGATTAGGAGATGCAGAAAGAAGTTTGTTCGCAACACACCGCCACAACTTACCTGTTAAGCAACGAGCATATTTACGAAATCTAGCATTAGCACCTCTGGTAATTGTGGACACAAATATCCTGATTGACGAGTTACAACATCGCATTTCAGACAAATTAGGAATAAACGCTGAAGCTTCTCTGGATATTGGAGGCCGTGGTCGCTTCCATCGAATACTCAAGCATCGTGCTAACGAGGGAGTCATTCAGTTGTGGCTACCTAAGGTTGTTACAAATGAGTTAGAAGGCATTGCTGGAGATTTGGACAGAATACGTAGTAGATTCGTAGACACACTAGTTGGTTCTGAAGATTTGGACAAAATCTTGAATCAAGAAAACCTCAAAGAAATTGTTAGTGGAATAATTAGTGATTTCTCTACCTGGAAACCAATGGACCTCCATCTTGAGGAAGAAGCGAATGATGAAGAAATCAGAAGTGGACTCGAGGCATTCTTCATACAACATACAGAAGTCTATGACGAGATTACAGCTATGAAGAGAATGAATGGGGAGCCTATGCGTGAACTCATTGGCAAGAAGGATGTTTACCCAGAAGTTGCAGACCAAACTTTGATGTGTCTCGCTACTGCAATGGCGAACAGGCCACTTGGAGAGTTAGGAAGTATTCTAATCGCAACTAGAGATTCTGACTTTACTCTAGTCGCTCGAGGAATTGAAGAGAGGTTCGGATTTGGCGTAGTGGCCAACAGTCGTAACCTTAATTCGTGGCTAAGATAATTACTTTCTTTCACTTTAGTGAAAGGATATCTTTGATTAATTATTCTCACATGTGAGAAATCATTGCATCACCGAATGCAGAACAAGAGAGTAGTTCTGCATCGTCCATCAATCTTTCAAAGTCGTATGTTACTGTCTTGGCAGAGATTGCTCCTTCCATACCTGTTACAATTAGGTCAGCGGCTTCTTCCCAGCCCATATGGCGTAACATCATCTCAGCTGAAAGAATTAGCGAACCTGGATTGACTTTGTTCTGTCCTGCATATTTTGGTGCAGTACCATGAGTTGCTTCAAAGATTGAGATTCCTGTATCATAATTGATATTTGCACCTGGTGCAATACCAATTCCACCTACTTGAGCTGCTAATGCATCAGAAATATAGTCGCCATTCAGGTTCATAGTAGTAAGCACTCCATATTCTGCAGGACGTGTTAGAATCTGTTGTAGCATTGCATCTGCGATTACATCCTTTACTGTGATGGTATTGCCAGTTTTTGGATTAGTGAAAGTACACCAAGGTCCTCCATCTAGTTCAGTAGCGCCGAATTCGTCCTTTGCTAATTGGTATCCCCAATCACGGAATCCTCCTTCTGTGAATTTCATGATGTTACCTTTGTGAACCAGTGTAACGCTGTCCTTGTCATTGTCAACTGCATATTGCATAGCTGCACGTACAATACGCGCAGTTCCTTCTTGGCTAATTGGTTTGATACCAAGTCCGGATGTGTTAGGGAATCTAATTTTATCAACTCCCATTTCATTGATCAAGAAATCCATGACTTTAGCAACATCTGCAGAGCCTGCTTCCCATTCAATACCTGCATAGACATCTTCGCTATTCTCTCTGAAAATGATCATGTCAACATTCTCCGGAGCTCTGACTGGAGAAGGAGTTCCTTCATACCAACGTACAGGCCTTACACATGCAAACAGGTCTAATTTCTGTCTTAGAGCAACGTTAAGCGAGCGAATTCCGCCTCCAACTGGAGTGGTTAGAGGTCCTTTGATAGAAACCAATCCTGTGCGCATAGCATCTAGTGTCTCTTCTGGCAACCATTCTCCGGTGTTGTTGAATGCTTTTTCTCCAGCGAGAGTTTCAACCCAACTGATTGATTTACTGTCTGAATAAGCCTTTGAAACCGCAGCATCTACAACCTTAATCATAACCGGGGTAATGTCTACTCCAATTCCATCACCTTCGATATAGTGTACAATCGGGTCATTCGGTACGACAAGAATTCCATTTTCCATGGTAATTGGGGTTCCAGACATAGTGCTCATGCCGGCCCAACTTGAGCCCCTTCATCAACACAGCGGTCAACGGTGGTTTCTTCTCTAAGCACCTTTTGGACTAAATATGCAAGGAAGTGTTGAATGGACAGGGGCTAAAAACATGGTTGGTAAAACTGCCAGCGGTCAAGAAATAGAGATGGAATGGGATGACGGGCCGGGACCTATGCAAATCACATTACAGATGGTTGGAGCGTGCTCTTTAGTCGATGTTGTTCAAGGACTTAAAGAACGTAAATTCGCCAAGGCTTGGGTTGAAATGGATGCAACACGTTCTGAAGAATCTACCAGACATTTTACATCGATGCATTTGGTATATCATGTCGAAGGTGATGTTCCCAAGAAATTAGTTCAAAGAGTTGTAGATAAATCTCATGAGAAATACTGTGGTGTATCCAATAGTATTCGTCAAGATTGTAAGATTACAACCGATGTTGTGATTCACTCTGTTTGAGTAATTCACAAGATGTCGTGAACTATCCATTCCCCTTCAATTCCTGGAGTCTGAATGCTGACTTCACACCCACCAGCCAACAATAGTTGGCGAGGTAAAGTCTCTAATCCCGTAAGCAGTAAACCTGCAAGGGCATCATGGATCATGACCCAGTTTTCCGATATGCCAGTTGGTGCAGGAACTATGCGGGGGTTGCCATCAACAGTGACAGAGGCCATTGGGCGGACTAATCCAGAATCTCCTAAATCTACGATCATCGATATTGTCAGGGTATTTCCTTCACTGCTCAATTCGCTAGAAGAAGGCATCATGCGGCAATTTTCAGGAAGACCAACCAGTCCATCCTCCCCTCTATCCTTCCTCATAGAGACCAGTCTTCTAATCCAGGCTAGAAGAACTGATTTTGAGTAGACCATTGATTTTGATGGCATTTCAGATTCTGGTTCAGTTTTATCTTCCCAACCCCATTCACATCCTTCAGAATTGATTGGAAGAAGATTAGGCATCCAAGATAGTGGAGATGGCTTTGCTTCAGGATGGTTGATTGATACAATCGCTGCACCTTCACTAAATTTCGCTACCTTTTGAGTGACAATACCTGGCATTGAAATTACCAAACCAAGAATAATTGCAAGTGGGTCCAATGCGGGAGGCCATTCCTTTAGGGGAGCGGCTTCCTTTTCCAACCAGATTCCTTCTGCTAAGTCGGCTCCAAGACCTAGGCCTTCAGCGAAACCAATCGCCTCTTTCCATGCAGTCTTAGATAGGCCGACATCCAATGCCGCTCTACCCATAGAAAGCGCTGCAGGGGCCAGGCTTTCGTGGTCATTCAAACCTTCTAGCCATTCACGTAAAATGGAGTCTCCATCGCCGAAAGATCGCCTTTCAGTTTTTGAGATATCTTCTAGCCAAGCCTGTTCTTGATGTGCCCTTTCGTTGTCATCGATTCCCAATTGCTTTTGCAGGGTTTCAAGCATGATTGCTCCATCACGAGATAAAGCTCCATCAGACCAAGCCAAGGCTAGGCCATGCTCGAAGGGGGTTGGGGCCAAAATTTAGCCTCCGATGATTGCTCTAACAAGTTGAAGATGCCTCTCAAATGTTAGTCCGAGTTCGCTTCTCTTACGGGCTAAAAGTTCAACTTCAGAAGGATCCAAGATATCGTCTACCCAGACGGTTTCTAGAAGGAGTTTGTAAGTTGCTTCAGCAGTGTTTACTGAACTTGGAGCGGAGTCATCTAGGGCAGGAAGATCTTCATCACCGAATGAGATAACCACCTCTTCCATGACTTCATCGTCATCATCGGTAAATGCGGATAATAGGTCATCATCATCACCAAAGGCAGCAAGTATGTCGTCCCCTCTTTTGGAGGGTGCTCTAACATCAACTTCTAGTTCAGCGAATGGATCGATATCCTCTTCATCTTCTTCAGGCAACTCATTGGTTTCGAACGGTAACATACGATTGACCTAATTTATCCAAACAAGCAATAGTTATTGAAATCATGTATTGATGCAACTATGGTCAAATCCATTTACCATGAATGCTTAATGCTGGTATGAGTGCGAAGTAACATGTTTGGGCGTGAGGTTTGGGGTTGGCGCATACTTGCATTGATGCTAGTGGTTTTGCTAATTCCAACGATTTACCAAATCGAAACCCTAGAGAATGAATGGCGAGAGTCGATTGAATCAACCTCAGCTGAGGAAGACAAATCCTCCACGGGTGAAGAGATTTCTACAGTTGAAGAGCCTACTGAGGTGTCCTCTGAAGAGGATTCAGCGGAGGATTCAGAAGATGATTCATCAAATGAAGAATCTGAAGTTCAAGAATCTGAAGTTCAAGAATCGGCAGCACCATCCGAAACACCAGAGAGTACTGATTCAAGCGACAAAGAAGATGGGCCAAAAGCCAATATCCAACAAGAATGGATTCTCCCTACTACCCAAATCATAGTACTAACAATGATGGCAATAATGGCGGTTGGCCTAATCCTATCTTCAGCAACTGCATTATTGGCTAGTGAAGCGGCTAGATTTAGCATACTCTTAGCGGTATTTGGTCCTTTGATTAGTATAGCGCAAAGAGGGGAGGGGGGGGCCTTCACCAGAGGGCGCATTCTCGGATTTGTAGAAGCACATCCAGGTATCCATTTTTCTGCACTTAGGGATGCATTGCAATTAGGGAACGGAGTGACTGCACATCACATTCAAGTCTTAGAAAAAGAAGGACGAATCATCTCTTGGGTGGATGGCAGAGTACGGCGCTTTGCATCATCTGGAGTAAATCAGGAGCGTCTAAAGGAGATCAAAAGCCCAGTTACTGGTATGCAAATTGCGATTTTGCAAATACTTTCAGAGAGTGGAAAAATAGGAATACAATCAGGTGATCTTAGGGTTAAACTTGAGACGAGTAGGCAATTGTTGTCATATCATATGAAACAACTAATCGAGAGAGATTTTGTCACCTCCACCGGCAAAGGCCGTGCGTTGAGGTGGTTATTGTTAGATGAAGGTGAGACGCAACTACACAATTCAACACATCTCGCCGATATCTTATGATTAACATTGAAGATGAGTGGCTTGCAGCATTAAATGTGAGGAGAGTATTGCCATTATTGATTTTTCTCGCCTTGCTTGGCCATAGCCAAGCTTTGCCGACAGGAGTAAATGACAAAGGAAATGATGGATGTTTATGCCATGGGGGTTCGGACGAATCGACAATAGTTACTCTTTCAGGATTACCAGAAGTGTACAATTCCTCTCAAGGGTACAATGTAACATTGACAATAGAATCTCCTGTTGAGAAAAATGAGGTTCAAGGCGGATTTAGAATACTTATCTCTCAGGGAGAATTAGTCGGCGAAGGATGGCAAATAATCGATAATGGTTACACGCATACCTCTGAGATTAATGACAGGAGAGTTTGGGATGCGGTATGGATTGCCCCTGAAGAAACCGATAAGTTAGCAACATTCGTGATACACGGTAATGCAGTTAATGGCGATAATTCAGCATTGGGCAATGGTGATGAATGGAACTCCCAGTCAATTGCTATACCGGGGCCCGATTATACTGGCGAAGTTATCGAGCCAGAAATTTCAAATTCGGTTTCAAATGCTCAATTAGGTGTTGGTATTCTAGCAATCACAGCGGTGATCGGCCTGACAATCTTTGCAATCAAAGATTAATTTACGAATTCAATATTTCGAGATTTGAGTGCTCGCAATTGTCTATTTTCACTAGCACCGTGAATTTGTTCGGATCTGACGCCAGTTAGAACTAACATGACACGTATGTCTTCTCCAAGGTTTTCATCAACAGCAGCGCCCCAAATAATTCGAGCATTTTCAGAGATTCTACCCTGGATGAGTTTAGCACACTTTTCAGCTTCTCCAAGTGTAAGGTTAGGTCCTCCAACAACATTGATTAGGGCTCCTCGCGCATCGGATACATCCAAATCCAGTAGTGGGGAATGTAGAGCCTCAAGTGTAGCAGCCTCTGCTCTGCCAGGTCCACTAGCAGAACCTAGTCCAATCATTGCAACTCCGGAACCTGAATTGATGACAGCCTTGAGATCTTCAAAGTCCAAGTTCACCATTCCATCAGTAGTAAGAAGTTCAGTCACGCCAGTAATTGCGCGTACTAACAATTCATCCCCGACTCTAAATGCACTTGCGAGTGGTAAGTCTCTTACACCCTCAATCTCCAGTAATCTTTCGTTTGGAATAACTAGAATTGTATCGCAGTATTCTCGTAATCTTTCAAGGCCCCACTCAGCATTTTGTCTTCGAAGTGTACCTTCAGAGTTGAATGGGTATGTTACAACAGCCACAGTTAGAGCTCCCTGCTCTTTTGCTAATCTAGCGATATGTCCTGCAGCCCCTGTTCCCGAACCTCCGCCCATTCCAGCGGTAATTATTGCAAGTTGAGTATCTTCTGTGATTCTGCGCAAATTCGTTTCACTTTCTAGTGCAGCGGCTTCTCCCTTAGTTGGGTCACCACCAGCTCCACGTCCACGAGCAGTTCGTCCGATCAGGACTTTATTCTCGAGAGGACTCATCAATAGAGCCTGTGCATCTGTATTGATTGCATGACCTGTAACATAGCGATTATCGAATAGACCTTCTTCATGTAAACGACTCACTGCATTGCATCCGGCGCCACCCGCTCCATAGACTCTAATCCTTGGTTGAAGTGACTCTAATAGACTGCGTAATTCAGCATCATTCGAATCCATATCTTCTACACTAGTCGGTCTAATAGACGGTCCTTCTTCTTCTTCAGCAAGCTCGAGAACTCGATCGATAAGATGACGCATGGTGCTTCATGCTATTTCGACCCACCTTGAACATGCCGCCACCCCAGAGGGCCGAGAAGGCGATTGTGAAACTTAGTTTCAATCGCGGAGTCCATCTTCACAGACTTGGTAGACACACTCTCCATCAGGGAGGTTAGGTGAGTCTACTAGGCGAGCGATTCTTCGTCCACCCTTTGCCTTGCGAAGGTATAGTCTGAAAGTAGATGCGTGAGCAAGTACGTGACCACCAATAGGCTTGGTCGGATCTCCCCACATTGCGTCAGGCTTGCTCATTACCTGGTTGGTTACCAGAACCAATGCATTGTTTACATCAGCTAACTGCTTCAGGTCCTTTAGGTGCCTGTTGAGCTTTTGCTGACGGTTAGCAAGCATCCCGCGTCCTACGAATTCTGCTCTGAAGTGGCTCGTCAATGAATCGACAATTATCATTCTGACATTTACTCCTCTGCTCATTCGCTTAATTTCTTCAGCGAGGAGCATTTGGTGTGCCGAGTTGTATGCACGTGCAACATGAATTCTCTCTAAGACTGCATCCGGGTCAAGTCCATGGCCACGAGCCATTTGAGTGATCCTTTCTGGACGGAATGTGTCTTCTGTATCGATATAGAATACGTCTCCATCCAATCCACCTTGCTCGATTGGCATGGTGCAGTTGACTGCTAGTTGATGTCCAATTTGTGTCTTACCTGAACCAAATTCTCCGTATACTTCAACTAAGGCTTGAGTTTCAAATCCACCAGCAAGTAAGTCATCAATAGACTGAACCATACTGGATAGTTTCTGAACTTCGCGCCTTCTCTCAAGAAGTGCGGAACCTGAAACGAATCCACCAATATTAGCCATTTTCTTTGCTGCCTGGATAATTTTACTTGCTACAGCCTCACCTAATTCTGCTTGTTCAGCAAGGTCGCCTGGGCTCATAACGGCCAATGCTAGCAATTCATCAAAGCCAGCTTCACGTAGTTTTTCAGCGGTTGCTGGGCCTACGCCAGGAAGGTCTTCGATAGTAGCCTCGGGCTCAATTGGATCCTCCATTGTGATTACCTCTGCTTCAGGGGACTCTTCTTTCTTCTGCTTGCTCGATTTACTCTTTGCTGCCATGAACCGAACTGTTCAGCCTAGGTATATCAAGCCAAGAAGGGCTCCTTACCAATGCTATGAAAGTGGTATCTATTGAACTCATGTGTTGCAAATGATGCACTGCGAGTTGGCAGTTCACTTTCACTTTACTTTCACTCTGAGCGAGGGTTAGTTGGGTCTTCAGCGCCTTCTGCATATGCAATGGTCACATCATTGTTGACGTTTACATTGTCACCGTTATCAGCAACTTCAATGTCGAGCATCCAGAATCCTTCTACAAGGTCTCTTGTTGTGTAATCCCAAGTTTCGTCTCCCCCATCTGCAATTGTGCCAGTGTTTGTGGCAATCTCTTCTTCGGATGGATTCTTCAGAGACCAAGTGACATCTGAATTACCTCCTCCGCCAAAGAACCCATTATCTTGATTTTGTACATTTGATGAAATTGTAATTCTATCTGGTAGCGGGTCGCCATCTTCACAATCGGGTGTTGCATCAAAAGTCATTGATGCAGAGGCTGTGTTTGAATCGCTCCAAACAATATGCATGTCGATTTTTACTTTGACCATAATACTGCGAGAGTCTCCTTCACTGTCTTCTGCTGTCAGCGTAACCGTGAATACTC
>MDSY01042697.1_pt1 | contig 13459 bp, 25 predicted proteins | sample 811131 | NCBI WGS metagenome assembly MDSY01 (sample SAMN05326643, study PRJNA326480) | marine metagenome | isolation source: seawater | place: Atlantic Ocean: South West | collected 2010
AGTTCTTCCAGTAATGCTTCGGTTAATTTCCATTTAAGTCTCCAGATAGTTTTTGCCCCCCCTACTAAAAAGTAAAGGGGACTAAGCAATAGGGGTTTCAAACCCCTTAACTTCTATTAGCTCGACAGTTCCATCGGCTAGGGTTATCTTAAAATCCATGAAGTAATTACAGATTTTTTTTCCGTTTACATATAAGCGGAGGGGGTACTGTGGAATAATTTCTGTAATTTCGCCAGCAAGCTCTCTCATGTGTAGCTCCATAGCGTAGGCAGCTTCTTTCTTGCTGTGATATGATCTGCCATTGTAAGTTTGCTTGACAGCTCCGTACTTATTTTGATATCTTTTCTTAAACAAAGTTTGGTTGTTTGCATAAAACTAAACAATTTATTACACAAATACAACAATTTGTAATACAATTTAATAAAAAACCTTTAAATATTTTAGAGTTACAACCTCTTGACTATTTTTTAATGCTGCTATAAATGGGTGCAAGTAGAAATAAAAAAAGGAACTACATTTTTGTAATTCCCTTCTTAAAAAATATTAGCAACCTCTTGACTATTTTTTTATGTAATGCTTACGCCTCATGTTATTGCTAAAGTTAAACGTGTCATCGCTTTGCCTATCGTTGTGTACTTGCTGAGACATCCTAGAAGCTTCGTCATAGCGTTCTTCTAAGTACGACCTAAAGAACTTTAGTATCTTATCAATGCCTAAACGTTCGTAGAACTCTCCGTAAGAGCCAGAAATAATACGTTTAAACAAAAGAGTCAAGTCTGATATTTTAAGCATGTAGAACTCTTCTACAATCATTCCAGCGCATAGTCTGACTTGTTCCTCGCTCATTGGCTTGTTAAGGTTTAAAATGTTGTTTAAATAAACTAGCCAAACCATTACAAAATTAACTGTAAACTCTTTGCTTTGATCTCTTTTAAAACTTGCTAGGCTTGGTGCTTTAGAGTTTATTGCGTCTGCGACTGTAATCATCTTACTAGCATGACTCATGCAGTTAGAAGGGTTGTAATTTTGTAACAACTTCTTGGAGGAAGTCTTCTGAATACTGCTGTCCATTTTTACTATTTTTCTTGCTTCCATTTGTCATCTGTTTTTCTGGGTAGATTCCTTTCCACCCCTTTGCCATTGCGTTGTTAATTGAGTCTATTGCGTGTTGTTCGCTTGTAGTCTTGTTGCCTAGTTGTGTAAGTGCTGCTTGTTCGCTGTGAATAGTTTTGTAATTAAAACCAAGCTCTAAGCGTTTGTACTGTTTCCAATTAGCCCAAGCGATGTCAAAGTTTTCTGTTTGATAAGGCTTTACAGCTTCTACTTTAACTTCTACTTCTATCTTCTTTTTTCTATCTTCATTCTTCATACTTCTATCTTCAATCTTCAATGAAGACCTTTTTTTGGTTATCGTTTGGGTTTTAGGTCGTCCTCCTTTTTGTCCATTAAGTCGTTGTTTTTCTTTATAAGACTTAAGTTGTTTAAAAGACTCCATTAAACGAGAATTAAAGAAGTAGTCTCCATTATCATCAAACTTTTCTTTTATCATTTCTGGTAGGTTATCCCACTCAAAACCCACCAATAAGGCTAGCCTTTTTTTGGGTATTCCTTTTTCATCAAATATTGCCCATTGTCTAGCTAAAAGGGTTATGTATAAGCCACGTTCATCCATAGTTAGATCCATAACCCCAGTCAGAAAATCTTGAGCATAAAATTGAAATGCTGGTGCTTTAGGCATAAGATTCTTTTTTTAGTTTTATTTCCATATTATCCATTATATAGCTTTTTAATTTTTCGCAAATTTTTGACTGTTGAACATTAGTTATCTTTGACCAATTTTGAAAGATATAATCTCTTGAGTCTTCGTGAACTTTTTCTAAAATATTACAACACTTAAACAAGGCAAATCGAGCAGCTTCTCTAAAGTCTTTATCGGTAGCCATTAAGTTGTCAAAAAGTTTTACACCATGCAAACTCGAGCAATGACCTTGTTTTAAAAAGCTAGAAATTAAAAGATGTGAATGTGTAGTAAGTTTTCTTGATAAAGCATAAAATATAGCCCTAGCATCTACATAGTTTCTTTTTCTGGTTTTATGTCTTATATCTATATTATACATCTGACAAATAACTTCGTATATTTCTTCAAGATCATTAGGCACATATTTTAAATTAATATCTATTTTCATGTTGAAATATTTCTTTGTTAATACTGTCCTTAGTACATTCTTTATAGAATGACACAATATGTCTTAAACTCTTATAGAGTTCAATGTTGTTCTTTTCTAGGTGCTTATCTAGTAGTATGTTTACATTCGCGAATCTCTCCCAATGCTGAACGTGTTTTTTATCTATTTTCGATTCCATAATTAAAAGGGCATATCGTTAGATTCATTACTTTCAGATATTACTTTTTCAAGTAAACCACTTTCTAATAAATCAGTTTGCTTTTTATCCCATTCTGGAGTCTCTTTAATCATGTCCTGGAAAAATGGATGAAACTCGTTAAAAGCTTCTATACTAAAGTTAGTATCGTAATCCCATATAAAGCTCTCATTGATTTGCTTAGGTGCTTCTATGCCTTTAGGCATTGCTGAGACTGCTGTAATATTAGCGTATGTTTTACCGTTCTTAGGAGATACGTTATGAATGACTGAAATCATGCAAGGCTCTCCTATAAGTGAATCTATTTCAAAGTCATCAATTTCTTGAGGGGTTAATGTTTTACCTCTCCATGAGTTAACGTGTTTGAATAATTTTGCAGCTTCATAAAAAGTGAGGTTATACTCTATATTAATTGATAAGGGTTGTTTGCCTTTATCTTTGTCAAATATTCTCATTTCAGTAGGTAATTCAAAATAAAGCCAAATAGAATTTTTTGTCTTTGGATCTCCGTTGTACTCATAGTTTCGAGTGCCTACATGAATCATCTTGTAACACCTAGCGATGTGCGTACCTGCTGGTGCTGTGTAGTCTGTTTTTGTTTGATTGTTTTTTTGTTCAAATTTGATTGCCATTGTTTCTCTTTTTTTATAGTTATTATTTATTTATTGTTTTACATCATGTCAGCCTCAAAGCAAGTTCTTGAGCAAACGCTTCTGTTAGTTGTTGGTGTGCCACATACTGGACACTCATTGTAATCGTTATCATATGCTGGATTATCGTAGTCGTTTGTCTCCATTACCACTCTATAAAAATTGAACTGTCTTTGTAGTCAATAGAGCAATCAGTAGGTCCAATGGAATGGTTTAAATTAATACCTTCATCTTCTAAAGTCCAGCCACTAGACTTAAATTCATTTGTATCAATAATCTCAATGACTTCTAAAGTGTCTAGGTTTATTATTTCTACTTGTGCTTGTACTGTATAAGCGTTTATAGATTTAACTCCGTAATCCCTAAGCTCTACGTCAAACCTCCATCTAATAGAAACTGAAGCACCTAAATTAGACTCGTGTGTATCGTGAAAGAAAACTGGAACGTCTTCAATTTGTGTAATGAACTCGCCAAGCCCATTACTTTGCATTGTTTTAAATTTTTGTTGTATCATTATATAAATTGGTTTTTAGGAATTAAATATTTGTTACCTACACGATTAGCTTTAATTTTGCCTTTTTGTATATGATTGTAAGTAGTCATTGTGGTTTGGCTTAAATATTCGCTACATTCTTTTACGTTCATATTAACGTTACATTGTGAAGCGTTTACAGCCTTTTCTATTTGCTCTTGTATGTTTATAGCGTACACATCAGCAAACTCTTTAAACAGTTCTCGCATTTGATCTTTACTAGCTATAAGCATGGTACTTGTTTTAAAAGGTTTTGCTTAATAATAGAGTTCTGTAATAAATCTACAACTCGTTCTTGGTGCTTATCTGGAATAGCCCAATAACCACCAAACCAATTATTTCTAATTGATAAAGGCTTAATTTCAAATTCAGTAGAGCAAAGCATGATAAACGACTGTTTATCTTTTAGTTGTGTAAATAAGTTTTTTGTGTTTTCTAACATAATTTTTGTATATTTATAAGAACATAATATAGTAATTACTACTTATTGTTATACAAATATACTAATAATAATAATACTATACAAATTATTACTTAAAAATACTTTAATGAATACAAATTACTCGATAAGAATAAAAAAAATCTTACAAGATAAAAACTTGTCTGTTTTAGATTTTTGCAAGTTTATAGGGCTTAATTCTCCAGGAACTATTCATAAATTAATTCAAGACAATCGAAAGCCAAGCACTAAGACAATAGATAGAATATTAACTGCATTCCCAGAGTATACTAAAGATTGGCTTTTGTATGGAATTGAAGCTAAAAAAGGAGATGAGGATGATCTTACAGTTACAGCACAGCAAGTCATAAAATACTTTGAGAAAAAACAAACTGAAGTAGAAAATAAATTTTATGAACAAGGACTTGAAGCATTACACTTACTAAGTAATAAAATAGATGAAGAAGCGCTAATCGTTAAAGATGGCGAAGAAGAACTAAAATCTTCTATAAATCTTTTACATGAACGTTTGTTAGAAATGGAGCGCTATATGTTTCTTATAGAAAAGGATGCAAAACAATTTGTTGTAAAAATAGACAACTGTTTAGATTCAATAAAATAACATTTAAAAGAATATCTATCAAAAATTAACAAAACCAAAATGTATAGGTTAATTTTTGAGAGATGTTGGGTAATTTATAACTAGTTTTGTAATGAAACTAATTCATACTTTTAGTACATACTTAAAATCATTTTTAATAAATAGGAAAATAATATTTAAAACAAATAAAAATAATTATAAAAAGCTTACGCATGACTTTATCGGAATACAACAAACTTTATCAAGAGAATTATAATCTCTATAATTTAGAAGAACAAAAAAAGCTAGATGAGATATATAAAAAATTATACATTGCCAAACTAGCTAAAAAATTTAACCCCAAAGAGATTCCGAAATCGTAAACAGATTATTTTTGTTTAGCTTTTTATATTTACTTAATGTCTTGACGTCTTTAATACCAGTTACAGCCATTATAAAATGGTCTGCCATTCCTTTCTCAGCCATTAAAGTAATATAAGTTCTCCTGGCTGTGTGTGAAGCTACCATCTTCCACAAAGGTAATAGTTCAATAGTCTTCTGACTACCTCTGTAAGTAGTTTTTTTAATTTCATTATCAAACCCTAAGTCTTTACATACGGACTGTATGCGAACATTAAACTTTTGAGAGCTTATCTTAGGAAGTCTCCAGTCGTATTTATCTAATAAGTTTTTAAGTTTATTATGTAAAGGGATTATACTATGGCTTTCTGTTTTCTCTGAACGTTTTATAATGAATTCTCCTTGTATATCAGCACGCTCAAAGACTGAGTAGTCAGAAAACCGCTGTCCAGAGTACACACCAATTAAAAACAAGTCTCTAGCCTTTTCATCAGATCCGTTTAAATCAGCATTTTCTAGTATTTCCACCTCTTTTGAATTTAAAGCCACGTCATCGGATTGGTACTTTTTTACTGATACATTAGTATAGTCATTATTAACGTCAAACCCCTTACGATTACACCAAATAACAAAGGTTTTAAAGAAGGTTAAGTATCTAGCGAGTGTATTGTCGTTTAATTTATCTTTGTGTCTTAAATAGGCTAAAAACGCTACATAAAAATCATCATCTAATTCTTTTATTTTATAAGTTTTAGATTGTTTGCTACAAAAGGCTTTATATTTTGAAAACACCACATTATATTTTTGCAATGTTCTAGCTGTAACAGTACCTTGTTGTTTTTTCTCCTTTAAAAACTCGCTGTATAATTCAATAACATTATTAGCTATATTCTTTTTAGGCTTAAATACTTCGGTTAAATGCTCCTTTGTTAAATAAGCTCCATGTTTATTTATAGTGCTTTGTAAAAGTTCATCTAATTTATTTAACTGGTGGGTTAATTGCCTAGATTCTACACTTGCAAGCCCTCTTTTGATTATTGGACTTCTACTTTTAAAATTCCAGTTGTTAGGATTTATGCTTAACTTTGTTGAAATTTGAAAATACTTTTTACTATTAGATACATAGTACTTTAATAGTATTATAGTCTCTTTGTCTGAATTTGGCTTTTTTAAATAAAAATACATACTGCAAATATAGGCAGTAGAATAGATAGTAGAATATATAAGTTGTTTTAATTTATATTTAACTTATAAATTAGTATAAACTCTTATAGTTATAAACTGATTAATTTATGTGTATTTATAGTGTTTATACATAAATAGTATAAATTTGTCCGAGTCTCGGCGACTCCACTATCTACAGAGTAGATTGTCTTATGGTAGAATAGATAGTAGAATAAACTACTAATATTTAGAGATCCATAAGGCAATTTATTGCTGTATGACCACCAATTACAACACCGCAGCCAATCGCTTGCTTTTTAAAGTTCTTTGCATAGGCAGCCGCATAAGAGCCACCATCCACACCGCAGCCTACCTGCATACCAAATACTTTAAAGTTTCTACCTACTGCCCATTCTACGTAGGCTTGTGTATGTATATGTCCTTGAACTGTAGACATCATATCGTTTTTTGACTTAGTTCTAGCAGTGCCGCCTTCGCCATGTACATACTGAACATCATCATAGACAATGCGCTCAGTCCAATTCCAATCAGTACCTAATACATCATTATAGGACTTTATCCAACGTTTAGGGATTTGTGAGTCAAACGCTTTTCTCATTATTATGCGATCATGGTTTCCAATGCACACATCAGCATGAGGAAACGCTTTAATCCATTTTTGAACATCATTAATAGCATAGTCTAATTCATCCCCTCCACCCATGCCATCTGGATCGCTTACATGAAATGAGCTGTAATGATTATCTATAATATCTCCAATAAAAATAACTTGGTTGCAATTATATTTTGCATAGGTTTCTTGACAAAACTCAAAATAACCATCTAATTCAAAAGGAGCGTGAATGTCTCCTATTACTAAAATTCTTTTTTCTTCTTTAATTAAATTCTCGTAAGCTTTTAAAACTTTACCGTTTAATCTTGGTCGCATATATTAGTTTTTGTTAATAGTAACGCTCTTAGCTATTTTCTCAGCACTTCTGCCCACTACATAGCCACCTATACCTAACTGAAGTAAATTCCAGAACTCATTCTCTAAAGGTGGAATAGTGAACCCACATAAAGGAGCTAAGAATTTTACATAAATAACTATAAAACCGAAAGCAAGCATTAGAATAGGTCTCCAGCTTCTTTGTAGCCAGTTTCCTTTTGCTTCAGCTATAATTATATCTGTCTGCATTTTTTGCAGCTCAAGCTCTTTCTCTTGTATTACTTTAAATATCTTATTTTTAGCTTCTAAGCGTTCTTCGTCAGTAGTAAATAAGTTGTCTATTATACCACCTATTTCTTTAATTACATTACCGCCTAAAAAGTCAAGTATCTTTTTCATTACCAGCGAGCTTTAGTCTTTCTTATATCGTAGTGTGTAAAAGTCTTATAGTTTCCTAAGCCTCCTTGTAGCATTAATCCCATACCTATAAGCTCATCAATTAGCCTATATACTTCTGCTGGTTTTAAGCCCTCTATTGTGATATCAGCAGCTTTGCCTAGTAAGTGTTGGCTTGTTTTACTTCCTTTAACCTTATTGCTTGAGTTATGTTCTGGACTTCTGTAACCACTATTTACAGTTATAGCTCTACCAGTATAATCTCTTAAGAATTGTAATTGCCCTACAAGTTTAACTATGTTTAAGTAAACCTCAGAAGGCATTTTGCTACCATCTTTAGAATCAAACTCTTTTAAGCTAAAGTTCTTAGTCATTCTTTTTTTTATGTGTTTCGTATATCTTTTGAGCTGTATAGCCTATAGATAAAACTAATAGTATAACCTTTAAGCTGTTCTCTACGTGCGTAAAACTTACCATAAAAGAAATGGCGTTAAATGTTCCTAGTTTAAAATCCTCGATAGTCATTAGAATTTATGTTTTAAATAGTCAACTCCTAAAAATGAGTGTACTCCGTTACTGTCTAAGTCTACATTAGCCGACTTCCAACCATAAGGGTGGTTTGCTTTTATTAGTTCTCCGTCTTCACTATAAGTATCCTCTAATCGCCAAGCTACGTCTAAGTGATACTTACTGCTTAATACTGGTGCTTTAGTTTCCTTGCCTTCGTCATCGTATTCTGCACGCTCTAAAACTATATTACCGAGTTTAACAATACTATGATTATGCGTTGGATATTCGTTACCGTCTTCATCTTTTGCTACGCCTAAACCTTTTATTTTAGCTTCAGCTGTTTCTTCGTTTTTAAACTCGTATTTTCCTATCTTCATTGTATTTTTTATTTACAAAAATTCGGTATCAATACCGTTATTACTTAATATTTCTAACCATAAATCTTTTACAATGTAATAGTCTATTTCTTTCCATTTTGTACCCAAACATTGCGTAGGAGTTACACTATCGTAAGCCATTATATTTTGTCTTTTATTATCCCAGCAAATAAAATATGTCTCTTGTTCTGGGTAGCATAAATCAATTCTTTTTTTCATAATTATATATTAAGCAGGTCCACCATCTACAATAGTCCAGTTATAAGTATTTATTAATGTATTTCTTGCTGCTTCAGCAGCTCCTCTAGGAGTGTATTTTGCAGAGCCAAAGTCAATAGATAAGTTACTATTTAAACTTTGAGCCGCCCAACCTATAAGCGTTGCGTCATAATTTGCAGTAGACAAAGTTGTAGATTTAAACATTCTAGTTAAACTTGTGGCACTTGTCATATCCCAAGCTGCAAAGCTTTGGTCTATAGAGGTTACCTCAAAACAAAAACTAAAATTTGTCACGTTGCTTACGTCCCAATTACTTAAATCTTCATTGAATGAACTAGCAAAGTAAAAAGCGAATGTTAAAGATGTTACACTTGAAATGTCCCAATTTTTTAAACCACTTACAATACTACTAGCCGATCTAAATATTTGAGAAAAACTATTTGTAGAGATAGTTGGCCCATCGGTCGCTATACAAGTCATATTTGATGCTCCGTTGAAAAATGACCCATCTATACTTTTTAAATTTAATCCATCTCCATTACCCCAATTTTTTATTTCTTTTATTTTTAACCTATCTCCACTAGTATTAAGATACCAACTCTCTAAAGTTCCAGTAATTGTTATAGTATATATTCCACTTGTTGAATAAGTATGAGTAGTTTCGGCTTGATTGTAAGCTGTTATTGTGTCAGTTGTACCGTCTCCCCAGTCAACTTCTGCGTTTGTAGTTAATTCTCCTCGACTTGATAATGGTAGTTTAAACTGTGTTGAAGTAGAAACTCCAGATTGTGTAGTGTCTACATCAAAAACAAAACCAGTAAGACTAGTATTTGCTAAATCAAAGTAAATCCCACCCCATCCGTCTTTCACTGGTAACCCCCAGTAAGTTGTTTTATATATTTCTCCGTATGCCATTAGTTCATTATTATTTTTTTAATCAATCCATTACTTACTGTGTATGTAGTAGGTATAGTAGTAATTACGTTAGTCGTATTATCTGCGAAAGTTTCTGTAATAGTAGTTACTCCAGTAGGTGTAGTTACGCTACAAACATCTGCAAATCTTGTCTGTATTACAGTAGTTGTAATATAGCTAGTTTCAAAACTATTCTCTTCTACTTGACACCCCCATAAAAAACAATTTGCTGAGGAGTTAATATCTGTACTATCAGTATTACCGTCTGAGCTTCTAGTACTAAAATAATTTGTTACTTGAGTATGAGTATCTGTCGTATACGTCATTGAGATACGAAACCAACCATTTTTAAACTCTTTAACACTTGAGCTTAAAGCTGTAAAGTTGCTTGATGCTAAATACTGCGTAATTTGTTTAGTAGAAAAATTAAATCTTAAATCTATTCTACTAGGGTATTGTCCTTGAGCTCTAATAGCCAAAAAATTGCCTTCTCCTTGTTTTACAAAAACAGAAGTTGTATAAGTTTTAGCCACACTTGCTTTACTAATTGAATCTAGTACAAAACTAGAGTTTGTAGCGGTTCTTTGTAACTTATCAGCGTTAAATTCTCCGCTTGGAGATGTTGTGTTGTTAGCAGTTATAGTGCTTTGAATTTTAGTCCAAGCAGAATTATTAAATTCTTGACTATAAACTTGTAAATTAGTTGACTCGCTTTCTAAAAGTAAACTAGGACACTCTGGGTTTAATGGGTCATAAGTTAGCCTAGCTTGATTTAAAGCAACCCCTTCAATTAAACCATCTTTATTTACTCTGGTAGCGTCTGCATCTACTGAAACCGTAAAGTCACCGCTTCCGTCACTTGGAAGTATTGAGTAAAGCTTGGCGTCGGCTGCATTATAGCCGCTTGGTATCATTGCTAGTTTTGGATTTTCCATTATCTTTGTGTTATTATTGAAGTTGTAGCACTATACCACCATTGTCCATTTACTTGTAACCTCAATGTAATTACTTGATTTGCGTTTATTGATAGTTTACGCCCAAAGTCAAATTTGACGTATTCTCTTACATTGTTTCCATAAGCTTGAGTTTGTGAGCCTAATAAAACATTATCAGCATAGACGCTAATTGTTGCGCTACTTCCATTAGGAAATTGTCTACTAGAATAAGGCATACTAGCTAAACTTAAAGAAGTAAAATAAGCATCGTAAGGCACTGGTATGCCGCCATAAGCAAAAGGAAACGTTGTAGTCGATCCAGTGTCATATAACGTGTATGTGTTAATGCCGCTAATATAATGCCTCCAAGTTACAGACATTTTTTCACTAGTAAGACCGCTCCCAGTATACTGTCTGCTTTTAGCGTTTATTAAATTATTTATCATCTTTTACTATTAAAAGTGCTTTTTTTTCCTTAAGCTGTATATAGCTTTTTAACCGTCTTATATTTTTTGCTTTTACTTTATATTTTGCTATACCACCCATCCATTAAAGGTTGTCGAGTCTGTATCTGGACTTATATCGTTGTTTGTATTGCTTGTAAATTCTGGAAACAATGAGCTATTAAAACATAAATAGTCTACCATTCTAGTAGAATAGTAATTTGCATACTCTCTAGCTTTAGAGACTAAATAATCTACTTCGTTTTTATCTACGTTTTGTGCTGTCTCGCTTGATCCTTTTAAAATGCCTTTATTAGTAATTGAATAAGCTGAGAATGGGATATAATTCATCTGAGCAAACCAAATTAAAGTAGGCTGTATATACTCATTAACTAATGTTAAATAATCTCCAGACAAACCAGCACCGCCAGCAGCTCCTGATATAATATCTTCGCTGATTTTGTTGTATAAATCCGTTCCTAATAAATTCTGAATATCAATTATTTGAGCGATTTTCACAAATTGTACTATCTTGTCATAATCAGTATTTCCATCAATAATACTATTTCTTACTAAGTCTTCTTGTGTTATAAATAATGCTGTAGCCATATCTTATTTAATTTGGGTATGCGCCTCTGTTAGGCATATTTTCTGGCGCTATTCCAGCTTGTTTTGATCCTACTGGGTTTTTTATATAACTCTTTGGAATTGTTCTAGTCTTTTTATAGTTTCCTAAATTCTCTGAAGGCTCTGTATTGCTTTCTAATCTATAAAGCACTTTTTTGAATTTATGGCGGCAGTATATTCCGCCCTTAAATTTAAAAAGATTAAAAGGTTGACCATTGTGCCCAAACTCTCTGTTAACACCCTCGCGAGATGCTCTGTCTATATCTTCAATCGTCCACACAATACCAGCCCTAGCCATGTTCATCATGTTTTTACAAAAAGACCTCTGAGTTTTACTAGGCTTTTTTGAGCCTATCGCATAAGTGTATCTAATTTTATATAATCCATTTTTAGAATCTAAATAGCTAAAAGAACTCCCTTTTTTCTTAGAAGTTATTTCATCCTTTAATCCTAGCAAATCTTTTACTTTAGATAAGGTGTCTTTTTTATCATCAATCAAATAGTTAGCCCAGTCTTCATTGCTTAAATCATTGTCTGCATCGATTTCATCTACATAAACATACTCAGATGACATTACGACTCCAGTATCTGCTAACGAGCCTAAAACATTGTCTGTTTCATCTTCTGTTAGTTCTGCATTTTCGTGTGATTTACAAGGCATATACCAGGTCTTTCCATCTTCTTCATGTTCGTGATAGCCTTCACAACCTTGCTCTAAAGCCTTAGCTTCTGCTTCTGCTATTGTCTCATAGGCTTGTTTGCCATCTATCTCTTTTAATTCTTGGCTTAACTTAACCCCCGTTTCTTCTTCCATTGTTTCGGAGTCCATAACATTTTCAAGGTCTTTAAACTCTAGCGGCTGAAGCGTTTTAAAGTATAATTTAAGCGATATCTGGTTGTAAGCTAGTATAGCATCAAAGGCATCTATTAAAAGCGTCTGAAATGGCTGTATAACGGTATTATCAAATAATAAAGAAGCTGTCTTTAATTCATCAGCATTTGAGCCTAAAGAAGTGCCTTGAGTTCCAATTCCCATAAGCATAGGAGACGTAACTCTATGACCTACCATTATTTTTCTAGTAGCTTCTTCGCTTACAAAATTATATGTATTGTGAGCATCACTAATTGCCAATGTGTCTACTGTTGCAGCAGCCTCTGGGTTATCATTAAAACTAAGTACAAACTTAGCTCCAGAAGTGCCAGTAAATTTATCAGCTATTCTATTCTCAAGCATTTGTCTTTCTTCAGCATTTGGCGTCCCATTGTTAAACTGTATTAACGTGTTTGGGCTAAAAGAGTTCATTGTATTGTTAAGATGAAAATTTGACACGAGCTGCTCTGTCTCTGCCCACTCTAAACAACCAGCATAGTCAACGCTAGAATAGTATTTGTAGCCAGCTCTGTAAGGCTTTACATATACAATTTCTATATTTTCTTTACTAAAGCCAAAAGCTGGTATTCTTACAGTATTACTGACGTTTCTAACTTTAGCCCAATTATCTGAATAGTAGTATGCTTCTATTTCGCCTTTTTCATTACATTTTTCAGCTCTTAAGTTTTCAACCGCTATGTGTTCAACTCTTGCAATGGTTTTTCTATCCTTAGAATAAATTACTTGCATAGCACACTGGCCCATAAGCTTCAAATCGTGAGATAGATTTTTAACCATGTCTTTCTTAAGTAAAGAAATCATTTGAGCGTATTGGTCTGGCTTTTTGCTTGAGTTTGTAGCATCTAATCCACGCCCGTAAATCATTAAGCTAATAGAGTTTATTATAGCGTTATTAGTTGGAGAGCCTTCGTATCTTTGAATCAAATAAGAAAAATAATCATTATTAGATCCAAAAGAAACCCATTCTTTGTTTGAGCTTTCTACAATCTCAGGAGACGCATAATTACTTAAATTTACTACTGTTAAGTCGTTCATATTATAATGTATTCATTGCTTGCGCTGTCTTCGCTAACAAATTGATTTTTATTA
>MDSY01096419.1_pt1 | contig 13459 bp, 7 predicted proteins | sample 811131 | NCBI WGS metagenome assembly MDSY01 (sample SAMN05326643, study PRJNA326480) | marine metagenome | isolation source: seawater | place: Atlantic Ocean: South West | collected 2010
GGGGCAGGGGACCAAGACTACACCAGTTCCAACGCAGGGTCCCCCTCCCCGTTCACCACCGCTCGACGCGACAACCTCGAGGTCAGCAGTCAAACGGTCTCACTTCAGGGCAACCCAACGGAATTGATGCCTCGTTTCTCATCCTCTTCCTCCGTCGCCACGCTCGGCAATGCACACCTCAACACCACGGGCGAATTCGTGGCCTTAAGCGACCAAGGCTACGTCAGCCCTACCAAACAATTCACCGACATTCGCGCCGCCAGCAACACGCCTTGGAGCTACACCGGTGTGGTCGTGCCCATCAACAGCTCAGAAGTTCACATCTTCCGCTATTCGAACCAGTACTTGACCAGCAACCCTGCTGCCATCATGCGAATCAACCCTTCCACCGGCGCTTACCTCGGTACGGCGACCTACACCACCGGCACCTGCGGTTCAAACGCTATGTACAGCGTTCACGACGCCGATGTCTACAACGGATACGTCTACACGGCCCACAACACCTACTACAAGATCAACAAATGGAGTGTTGGTTGGAACCAGCAAGGCACACAGGTTCAGTGGAGCTGCCAAGCGACGTACAATTACAACTATCCGAACTATGTGACGGGCGTTGATTTTGATGACAACACCGGGAAGATGTACATCGGTGTTTACGATACCTCGTCCCGTAACCACTACTTGAAGGAAGTCAACCCGAGTTCACCCACCGTCGTCACCGGAACCTGGCTCATGACCTCCACCTCGTATTATTACGACCACGGCGCCGGACTGACCGTTAGCATGCCCAACGTGATGTACAACATTTACTACATGAACACGGACTACAAGAGCAAGCATTACCATTACACCATGGCCAGTGGTTTGCTCTCCAGCCAAGGTGAGCGTACAATGCCCGGAGGAGGGCATTACGGCATGGTCGACACCGATGACCACAAGGTGATGTTTTCCTGCCACTGGTCAAGCACATCCTATTGCAGCCAAGGCATTCGTAAGGTTCACTCCTACGGGGATGGGGCACATTTTGATGCCCGCACCGCCTCCATCTCCACCCAAACTGTTGTCGGTCAGGCCACCTCCATTCCCCGGGCCGTCAGTGCCATTGATGTTGACGGCATCTTCGGCTCGGTTCCCACCGGGACCAGCATCAACGTGGACGTCTCCAACGATGGAGGAACAACATGGAAATCCGGTAGGGTCGGACAGAAAGTGACGTTTACGAATGCGGGTTCATCCATTCAATGGCGAGCAACGCTGAACGGTACTGCATCCAAATCCCCCGTTCTTGGAGATGTTGTCCTTTCCTATACCACCAACTATCAGAGCAGTGGATGGTATTACGCCTACCAGTACATCGGTTCGGGCACCAGCAGCGTCATCGCAGCGACCGTTGATTGGAATGAAACCCGTCCGGCGGGAACCTCCATTACCGTGAACGTTGGACACAAGACCAGCGGCTCAACCTGCAATTCAGGAACGGGTTGGAAGAGTTGGAACTCGCCCAACACGACCCAGTCAATGACGGGGACATCGTACTACTTCTGTGTCCGCATCATGCTCTCAACCTCCTCAACCTCTGTCACGCCCTCAATTACGGACCTGTCCATCGCTCTGCATTCCAACGCCCCCAATCAACCGGGGCTGAACATCGACGGCAAATCTGCATGGAAACGTGCCGCCACTTCCGGTGCTCTCATCGGTCCAATCACCGTCACGAGCCAACAATCGGGTAACACGCTGGTCGACAAACTCAACGATGCCATTCCGAACACCGGCTCGGGATGGATTGACATCCCGATTGCGCTGACCTCGGAATCCGCAGGAAAATTGACCATCGTCTCGTTTGAGATTACCTACACGATGCAAACGGTGAACCTCAATTTGACCATTCCTGAAGGTGAAATTCTCCACGAGCGCATCAATTCCTACGAGGTGGTTTCTCAGCACGTGATCGGTGAGAATGCCAATTCCATGGTCAGTGCTGAACTCACGCTGATGACGGCGGGGAGTGCGGCCAATTGGCCCGTTCTTGCCTGGCAGTACGGCGACGTGTTCCCTGCGCCCAACGACCCTGCTCAGTACATCGAGATTGACCCAACGTCGTATTCGGTTGAATCCAACGGAATTTTGGAAATTCACTGGAAGTTCTTCGTGACCAGCGAGATGCCCGACCAAGACAACGTCCGCTTCCGTGTTGGATGCTTGGATGACAGCGGAACCGCTGGTTTCGCTCCCGAACCCCTCGCTTCAGACGAAGGGTTGCGTGTGAACCGGTCATTCGGCCTTGGATGGCTCAACGTTCGGGACAACGACGGGGAATTGACCTCACTGGACGTGGAAAGTGGCTCTTGGGTAGCGGCTGGAGAACAACTCCACTTCGTTGGCGCCATGTGGTTCCAAGACACCGACGACGCCCCGAAAGACAGTGCGTTTGACGTCCGCATTTCTCGAAACGGCTACGTGGAGAGCACCGCCAGGGACACAACCAACAACAACGGTTCCTTCTTTGTCTCCATCGACTTGCCTGCCATCGATATTCCAGACGGCTTGACCTACGAGGTTCAAACCTACAACGAGCGAAACCCCGACCATGTGCAACAACCCAACAACGAATGGCGCCGCACCTACCTGGTGGACGCCACCCACCCCGAACGCAAGCAGGTCGCTCCGGTGGAGGACGCCTACGAAGCAGCGGACAACGAACAAATGGTTCAGGTCCTCGTCGAGGACCGTGTCGGTCATCCAATGGAACTTGACCTCAATTACTGGGTTGAAGCCGACCACGATGCCAATCGCAACGGTGAAGCCGACCCTGAGGAATACATCACCAAGGTGGTGGCCAACAACACCGAGGCCCGTTCCAAGTGGTTCATCACCACCATCGACACCTCTCGAAACCCCAACATGGGTCGTGTGTCTTACTTCTGGGATGGAGGCGACCAAGCCGGCAATCCACTTCACTTCACGGCCATGAACGACGACGATGAATTGTTGAAGTTCGAATCCGGTGAGGGCTTCCTCTATGACGACGCCACCTTCCGTACTCGCAAGGATTCCACCGCCATCTTCACCGGACTGGAATGGTTCGGACACGAGGATGACCAACCGGTCTTTGCCGGCATGGAACAAACGATTTCTTTGGGCTTCATCGATGCCAACACGGCGATTGACTTTGAGTTCATTTCCTTGGTCTTTGACTTTGAAGGGCCCAACCCGGCTCGAGACGCTCAGAGCATTTCCTACTCGGGAACCAACAACACCTTCTGGTCCGATTCACCTTACATCCACCTCCTTTCCACCAGTCGGATGATGCAGACCACCAACGAATCCGGTCTTCCGTGGATCATGTTGGACTTCCATTTCAAGTTCAGTTGGGACTGGCCTGACGAAGAGATGGGCGATGTTGCCTTGCTCTACAAGGAACTGGGCAGTTCTGACCCCAGCCGCATTCTCCTGCTTGAACACACGTTCCGTGTGGAAAACGATTTGATGCTTTCACCGAGCGACTTTGCCGTTGAGGACATCAGCGAACCGCGCACAGGGCCTGTTGCTGACGGAAGCCGTGTGAGGAAGGACGACCGCCTGGCCTTTACCGGGCGCGTGGTCTACGAAGGCAGCCAAACACCAGCCCCTCGTGATGTGGGTATTCTCGTCGAGGTGTTTGACGGTGAGAAACTCTGGTCCGACGGTTCCCTTACCGTTGACGGCGGCTATGCTCTGGAAGTACCCCTCTCCTCAGCGAGCACGCTTCAATCGTCTCCCTCCCGAACCTGTTTGATTTCCATCACGAACATTCCAGGGCGCGGTGAGGACATGACCGGCACGCTCGTTTCGACCACCCTCCAGGTTGTTGTGGACGACGCAGCACCACGTGTCACCCGACGCATTGCACCGCTCAACGTCATCGATATCTCAGCTGACAACGACCTGACTCAGATCGAGGTTGAATTCCAAGGCACAGAAGATGCGGATTTGACCGGCTCAAAGCAAGTTGTTCACTGGGTCATGCGGGACGCCACACGGACGATGACCATCGGTGCAGGCTCGACCCTCCTCGGCATGCAGCAGGACGGTCAAAACGTGATGTGGACGGGTGTTGTTGACATCACGGCAGGGGGGACCATCCTCCCGAAGGCTGGCGACTTCGTCGGCTTCTACGTCACGGGCTACGACGCAGCTGGCAATCAATTCCCCGTGGTCTCCAACTCTGAAGCAAGTCCGATTCCCGAGTTGGCTTCCGACGATACCGACTTTGAGCGCCAATGGATTCGATTGGGGGCCGTGGGTGCTGAACTCCGCGTCAAGAACATCGTCATGAGCGATGACCACATCGCACCTGGCTCAACGATTGACATCACGGCTACGATTTACAACGCAGGGGGCAACACCTCCTCGCAGTTCAAGGTGGCTTTCTTTGCAGGCAACGATGAACAACCCTTCGAAACCGTCCGTGTGAACGGCATTGACGAGGGCGAATTCTACCCTGTCAGTGTGGTTTGGGAATCAGAGGATGTTGACCGAATTCGTGTGGTTGTGGACTACGAAGATGAAGTCCCCGAAGCCAACGACGATGACAATTCAGCCGAACACTCCGTAACCATCGCCTATGGTCAATACCTTGGTTGGTTTGACTCGGTTCGAGAACAACCCTTGGCGTGGATGTTTGCTGTTTTGAGCATCCTCACGTTGGCCATTGTGTTCACGGTTGCTACTCGCACGTCGATCGATTACGGCGAAGGCGCTTTCGATGAGGATGAAGCCGATTGGGAGAATGAAGAGGACGACGAATCTTCCTACGATGACGACGATGAGTACGACGATTGATGCCTCATCAACGACGCTGTTGAAAGCCAAATCCTCAAATGCAGTGGGTTAAGGCCTCTCCATGAGGGTGGGGAGAGTATGTCGCGCGTTTTTTCCCGACTTCATCCCTCGCTGACGGCGGCGATGGAGGAGCGCGGGTGGAAACCCACCCCTGTCCAGGAACATGTTCTGCCCGACGTGATGGACGGTCACGACCGCCTGGTTATCGCTCCAACCGGCTCAGGCAAGACGATGGCAGGAATTTTGCCGTTGTTTCACCGCTGCCTTAGCGAAGGATGGCCTTCCCTTTCCATTCTCTACATCACCCCGTTACGGGCCCTCAACCGGGACGTTGACCGACGGCTGACGGAATTAGCGGAAGCCGTGGGCCTTCGTGTTGATGTCCGCCATGGAGATACAACGCAAGCACAACGAGCGAAGCAAACTCGAAAACCGCCAAATTTGCTGGTGACAACCCCCGAAACCTTCCAACTGATGTTCAGCGGAAAGAACCTCAGGGCCATGTTGAGCACCGTCCAAGCCGTGGTCGTTGACGAGGTTCACGACCTTGCAGCCTCCGAGCGAGGATGGCAACTGGGGGTTGGGCTTTCACGTTTGGAGGCGCTGGCTGGGCGCCGCATCCAACGCCTCGGGCTCTCGGCGACGGTTGGAAACCCCGATGAGGTGGCCCATTGGCTCTCGCCTGGCAAGGCGAAACCGCTCATCACCACTGGTCAGCGTATCACGGAGCTCACGGTCGAATCGCCCACACCACTCGCTGAGGATGAAATCGGAGCGGTGGACACCGCTCTGAGCCCAAAACAGCACGCTGCCTACCGCCATCTGTGTCACATCTTGCGAACCCAAGCACCGTGTTTGGTGTTCGTGAACAGCCGCAGCGATGCCGAAACCCTCTCAACCCGGTTGCAAGCGATGGCTCCGGACTTGAAGATCGGTGTTCACCACGGTTCCTTGGCCGCTGAAACCCGGCAACAGATGGAAGATGAATTGAGGGACGGCGTTCTCTCGGGTTTGGTTTGCACCTCAAGCTTGGAACTTGGGATTGACGTCGGCAGCGTACGTCGAATCGTGCAAGTTCATTCACCAAAATCGGTCGACAGAATGCTTCAGCGCGTCGGCCGCGCTGACCATCGTTTGGGAGGCGTGGGGCGCGGGCACGTCATTTCGTGGGACGTGGATCACCTGTTGGAATCCGCCGTGGTCGCTCAACGAGCCATGGTGGGGGCGATTGAACCCGTGGTATGGCGAAAGCGCCCCGGCGTGATCGCTGCCAACCAATTGGTCCTCATGGCCCATTGTTTCAAAGCCGTCAGCATTGATGAAGCCACGGCTTTGCTGGCTTCCTCGCCCCAATTTGAAGGGTGGGAGCGGCCCGATACCGAAGCCTTGCTGCAGGTGCTCGCCGAGCGTTGGGTGGTTCGTTTTACGCCCGTTCCCAGCGAACTTCCTTGGTACCGCTGGCCAAAGGCTGTTTACGCCGTTGCTCGGGAGGAGGCCTTGGCGCGCGGTGAGGAGCTGCCCGAAGAATTGCCTCTCTACAATACCCCGGACGAGGCGATTCCCCGTACCTTCACTGACCGAAAGGTCGAGGTACCCAAACGCTTCGCTCGCGGGTGGTATTCAACCGCAGGGAAGACCCGCGATTGGGTCTCAAAACACCTCTCCATGATTCCAGACAAAAAGACGTACCGTGTTCGTGACGCCGTCACTCGTCGTAGCCTTGGTAACGTCGACGAAGCCTTTGTTCTCAGTTTGAACGATGCAGGCGAAGACGACGATGGGACGCCCCGCCGCTTTGTTATCGCCGGACGAACGTGGCTCATCGTGGATGCCGACCCCGAGCAATCCGAGCTTCTTGTGGCGCCGGTCAACGACCAAGGGAAAGCCCCGCAATGGCTCGGTGAACTGCCTCCAGTTCCGGAGTCTGTGGCGAGGGACGTGGGCTACCTTCGCCATCTCATCGCTCATGACATTGGTCTTCTGCCGCCGCCTGAAGCGCCGGCTCTTGACCCGTTGGCTTTGGTTCCAACACGAACCACTTCGCTTGCCGACTATCCGCTGGACGATGAGGCTCGCAGCATGTTGGCTGAAACGATTGCTGCCCACGTCGAAGCGACCGGTACGCTGCCGACCGACCGAGCGATGACCTTGGAAGAACGGGACGACGCCTTTGTGCTCAACTGTTGTCAAGGCTCAAAAATCAACGAAGCCATTGGGAATTTTTTGTTGGCGATGGCCTCCACCAAATCGGGCAGTTGGGGTCGTTTGATCGTCGAACCGACCCGAATCGCGCTGCAGGTGGGCGGAGGTGTCCGTCCAGAAGACATTCGCGGTTGGCTCATGGAGACGCCTCCGGAGGCTATCAAGCAATTGTTGAGCATCACCGTGCCCAATTCCAGGCAGGTGAGGTGGCGTTTTGCTCAAGTGGCGAAGATTTTCGGTATTTTGCGCCACGGAGTCGACCCGCGCCGCATCAATTTGCAAGCCTTGCTTCGCAAGTACAGGGGGACGGTCGTAATGGAAGAAGTCCTCTCCAAGTTGTTCCATGAACGGATGGACGTGAACGGAGCGGCCGATGTCTTACGCGGCTTGCAGTCCGGCGTGCTTTCCCTCGAAATTACGGCGCAAGGCCCCCTCGGCCTTTCCAACCGAACCCAAGACGATATGTTGCTGCCCAATTGGGATAACGCGGCCTTGCGGGAGCGTCTCCGAGGTCGTTTGACCAATGAACGGGCCGTGTTATGCTGCTTGCGCTGCCATTCCATTCGTCGCTTCCGTGTCGCTCGATTCGAAGCCATGGAGCAACCCGGAACATGTCTGAAATGCGGTGGAAAGCGGCTCGCTTGTGCCCGTGAAGGGCTTCAAGAAATGCTTGAAAAATGGGTCAAATCCGACGACCAAAAAGAGCAAGACCGCATGATGAAGAACGCCGACTTGGTAGCGAATCGAGGCCTTGAAGCCATCATGGCCCTCATGGGTCGAGGCATTGGCGAAGCCACGGCGAACCGGCTTTTGGTGCGGGTTGAGCGCGGCGATACTGAGGGGTTGCTTCAGGCCATTCACAAAGCCGAAGTGGAATATGCCCGGACTCGGCGATTCTGGGGTTGAGCCAAGGCAGCGTCGGGTTTTCCTATTCGGATGATGACGATAAATTCGCCATCTTTCCCTCTTGGAGGCTCAATCGAAGCACACCAGCAGCCAATAGAGCGGAGAGAATGAACAAGGCTGCTCCGGTGTAGCCTGGTGTTCCAATACCAACTCGGATGGTGACCGTAGAAAGGACGAAGCCAGTGTTTCTAGCGAGTTGTGGGAAATCGGTGATGTGCTTGTAGGAGACCAGCAAGATAACGATGTCCGAGAGGATCAGGAAGGTGAAGAAATCGAGGAAGAACACCGTCCTGCTCAAATCGCCTTCTCCTTCGATGGTGTTCAACGACCATGACGTGAAGGAGTAAAGGGCAAGGAACACATAGGCCACTGAGAGAGCACAGGCCAAGGCTTTCTTTTGCGCAACGAACCGTGCAACACCTTCGTTCGCATCGTTCAGTTGCTTCGGATTGAGCGTCATGCTTCGGAAATAGAGTGCCGTGGTGAACAGCACGAGAAACGCCAGGGCTTCCAGGGCAATGAGCGCAACATCGCCATCGACAGCGGCCCCCTGCGTGGTTTCAACATCCGCAAGATTCTTGAAAATATCACGAACGACGAGGAGGCTCATGACCTCAAATTGTTTTCCGATGGAAACCGAGAATGATTCGGGAATGGCACGAATAAGTTCGTACACTTCGTAAGCAAGAATGATTGAAAACGGCGTGTAAAGGGCATCCAAGTATGAATCAAAGAAACCGTTCATTCCGTCAACATCCAACATGGAGAGACGGTACAGGGTGCATGCACCAACGTGGAGAAGAAAACCGGCGATGGCGAGGTTGATGGCGGCGTTTCGTAGCCGCTCATCCGTCCTTTTCCCAAGGACAAGTTCAAACATGGCTTCCCCTTTCATAGAGAAAATTTCCTCAATGCAGCCTAAGTAAGGCTGTTTTTTTCCTCAAAGCCCGTTCAAGGTTGTTTCAACAGGTTCGTGCCCAAACAGGATTTTATGTTCTGTTCTGTCAAAACGCAAGCAGGAGAGGTCGCAAGGTGGAGGATTCAGCGGGCAGCAATAAGAAGGATGCTGCGAAATTCACCCTTTGGTACCACCCAATTTACACGGCGGGACTTCATCCCGACGCTCGCTTTCCGAGGGACCGATACGAGCTTCTTCTCGCTCGGCTTGAGTCGTCAAAGGCCCGCCCCTTCATGGACATCACGACCCCTGCTCCCATCAAAAAAGAACGCTTACTGCTCGCTCATGAAGAGGATTACGTTGAGCGTTTTCTCACCGATACCCTCTCGGAAAAGGAGCAAAAACGCATCGGGTTGACCCCTTGGACGCCCGACATGATTCGTCGCACACTTTGCTTGATGGGTGGTGCGTTGGAGGCCACCGAACACGCCGTCTTGCACGGGGGCTTTTCGGGCAACATGGCAGGGGGGACCCATCATGCTCATCGGGACTTTGGCTCAGGGTACTGTGTGTTCAATGATCTCGCAGTGAGTGCGCTTCACGCCGTTCAAAACCTTGGCGTCAAGCGGGTGGCCATTTTGGATTTGGACGTCCATCAGGGCGACGGTACGGCAACGATACTCGCGCAAGAAGAGCGAGTTTGCACCATTTCAGTTCACTGTTCAACCAATTTCCCATTCCGCAAATCGGTCAGCGACCATGACCTTGCCATACCCGCAAAAGCAGAGGATGACCTCTACCTCGAAACGGTCCGTCAGGCTTTGGAAACCTGCATGGCGTTTGAGCCAGATTTGGTGCTCTATCAGGCAGGGGTTGACGCCTTGGGGGCCGATGCTTTGGGCAAACTCAACGTCTCTCGTAAAGGCATGCAGCGTCGAAATCAACTCGTTTTTGAGGCCGTCCACCAACGAAAGCTGCCGTTGGTCATCTTCATGGGTGGAGGGTATGCAAAGCCGATTGATGCTTCACTTGATGCGTTTTTCGACCTGTTCACTGATGCAGCCACATGGCCTCAAAACAAACCTCCCCAAGCGATGATTTGAAGGATGATTTGACGCATCGTTGCATCATGCTCGCAGATCTGTTGTGCATGGTCGGTTTCTTTGTGACCGTGTTTCTCATCTTTTCAAGCCGCTTCAAACGCTTTCGAGCCAACCACAACCTTGCGTTGGAAGCTCTGGCTAAGCATCACGGCTTCGGATTCAATCCCAACCATGCCTGGAATGCGACCGTGATGAACGGAATGATTGGAGAGCATCGATGCGATGTGTCCTTCGAAACCGTGAGGCGCCGAAGCCGTCGAAACCGCTCAAGCACCTACCTTCACGTCACCGTTTCCCTCAACGTACCTTCGCAACTTGGTTTGCACATCACGCCCCAAGGCTTCCTTACCGAAGGCTTGCGTCTTCCCGATTCATTCACTGGAAACCAGGACATCATCATCGGTGACCAGGCTTTCGATGAGAAGTACCGAATCAAAGGCTTTGATGAGAACGCTGTGCGTGAGCACTTGACGCCAAAGCGCGTTCATGCCGTCTTGCAAGTGCAGCAATCACTCGGGCCACTCCAACATGTATCACTGACAGACCAACAGGTTTCCGTGCGGTTCCCCGGGTTGATTTCAGACATGCAACTCATCTCCGATACGGCGAAGTTGTTGGTCTGGCTGGCTGAACAACTCGAAGCCTGATTTGGAAGAAAAAAGTCCGTTCTTCCAAATAGGACTTTAAGCGGTGAAGGTCAGCGAAAATCGCAGCCCATGTACGCAGATTTCCGTTCTTTGGAGGCAATATCTGCCTTGGTGAACATTATACTGGGAGCCATTACAATCATTCTCGCGTCGAGAACAAAGCGAAACGCATGGAATGAATTGTTTGCTGCCAAGCTTCTCGGATGGTTTCTCATTTTCCGTGGAATCTCTATGTTTAGCGGCTATCTTCAAGGATATGAATTGTGGACTGGGCCCAGCACTTACAGCCTCTTTGAGGCTCCATCAGACACCAACCTGTTTCGATTTTTCCAAATGCTTGAAAGCATCACGCTTTCTGCCGAAATAGCCATCATGTGCAGCATTCCTCTGTTCTTCCCGTATCCCTTTCTGCAAACAAAAAACGCTCAACGAGCCGCCTCTGTGTTCATTTTGATGTTCACGATTATCATGTCCGGGTTTTTCGTTTTCTTCCCTTACGAGACCTCCATGGTTCGCTATGGTTTCATGGCTCTTCCCCTTCTGATTTGGGGATTTGTCTATGTTCGCTTTTCGTTGAAGGAATTGAAGCATGGGGACGAAGAAGCCCGAACCATTTCCTCTCCAAGTGGCCTGTTGATTTTAGCCATGATCGGCTATTGGATGACAGACTGGTTGCTTTGGATCACTGTGCCAGAAAAATGGTCAACGCCCGTGTGGGTGAACAGCTTAGGGCCTGATTTGAACTTGAATTTCTTTTTCATCCGTCAATCCCTTATTTTGGGTGTTGGAACATGTTGTCTTTTGACCATGTTTGTCTTTGAGGGCATTCGTTCATCCCGTAAGGGCAACAGTGTTTTGACAGGCCTCACGTTTGGCTGGTTCATTGTCGGGATCATCAGCTTCATTGCGGATTACAGTATCTTTGACACGTTGGAAGACTGCATTTACGCCGTCTGCGATGGGCTTCCGGAAGAATGGCTCATCTACAACACCTTCACCAACACGCTTGCCGGCTATCTCGTGCAGCCGATTGTGCTGATGTACGTTCTTCTCAACTACGATTTGGTCGACTCAGGAAGGGATGAAAACGGCACGTATGCACGAGCGATGGTGATTGTCTTGGTTGTGATTGTATCATCAACGTTGATCGAGATGGTTCAATCCATCATCCCGATTGGAGAAATCATCACTTCTGCCGTACTGGCGATAGGAATCGCAGCAGCCATTGGATGGGAGAAGGCGATCATGGAGAAATTCCTCGCCCAGAAAAATTCATCAGCGGCTTATCTGCAAACAATCAACGAAATGAAAGACTTAGAGTTTGATTCATCTTCAGAAAGATCCTTTGTTATCTCAATTTCAACCATTGTTATTTTTGCCTTTATTTTGTCAATCTTGAATGCAGCACTGGGGCTGGGGTGAACGCATGGAAAAAGAAGAGAAGCCATTCGAACCGATTCTCACATTCTTTGGTGATGAAGAAGCGAGGACAGCGTTTTCAGTCTTTGGAATCGCTCTTTTGTTAATCACGGCTAAAGTGTATTATTCCCTTGGGATAAAAGATTCTGAAGTTCACGATGAAGTTCGATTTTTGGACGAATGGGCCATCACCTTTTCAGAGGAAACCATGACCATGTCGGAATCCATCTTGCTCGCTGATGGAGATGAAATTGATGTCGAGTTTCTCATCGAGGGGAGTTCATTCTCTGAAGGGTACAGCATCGGGTATGTTCAGGTAAAGATTTCCTATTCGGAAACCAATCAGGTCATCGGCGGAGATCCTTGTGATTCAGTGCAAGGGAGTCTCGTTCAGTCGGCTTATCCGGCACAATGGGCGGATGAAAACAACACCCTTAGCGGCGGGTCTACCTCGTGCGAGGACATCGACCTTTTCCTCCAAGCCTACCCCAATTATGACGGCCAAGAATACACCCGCATGGCGGACAATCAAGTCATTGCCCTCGACGAATGGGGCGTGGAAGATTACGGCGTTGGACCGCTTGATGTTAAGGTTCAACTTGATGTTCAAAGTTCTCAAGTTCCAACACAGAACAACGACAACGATGAAACCATCCAAATTGACGTCACGGTTGTGGCGTTCAAAGCGAATGCAGAGAAGTTAACCTAAGGCTCAACCGCTCCATCCATAAACCACCAAGGCTGAACGATTGGCATGGACCTCCGTGAATTGACGCAACACGATGTTGCCACGATGTGGTCCATCAACGAGCAAGGCTTACCCGGGACGGGCCAAGTGTCCAAGCAGGAAATGGCTGATTTGCTCAACTTCTCCGTGCTCTCCTTGGGCGTTTTCCGAGAACAAGAATTGCTTGGTTTCGTGATTTGTCTCCCCCCTGGGACACGTTATGGCAGCCTCAATTATGCTTGGTTCAACCAACGCTTTGAGGCCTTCATGTACGTCGACCGGATTGCGGTGGCGCAGCAACATCGGGATCAGGGCATTGGGTCAATGCTCTACGAACAGGTGATCGCCAGCTCAGATGAACAAGGGGTGCCCGTCGCAGCAGAAGTGAACTCGACCCCCCCAAATCCGGGCTCAATGCGGTTTCATGAACGTTTTAGATTCAAGGAAGTTGGTGAGCTCCATCACCAAGAAAAGTCGGTCATGATGCTCCTGCGAACATAGGCTGAGTTCATGGGTAGCGATGTATATGACCCACTGCAAACCCCTTCATATCCACTATACTTTCTGATGAGGTCATGTGCATCTTGTCTGTTTAGAAGCAGACTAAGGCCGGTCAAAGAACCAGATTCAAGGCTGTCGTCGCTGTTGGAGACAGACAAGGTCATGTTGGTCTTGGAATCAAGGTCGCTAAGGAAGTCTAAATTGCCATTAAGGGTGCTCTCCTTGATGCCAA
>MDSY01031713.1_pt1 | contig 13456 bp, 9 predicted proteins | sample 811131 | NCBI WGS metagenome assembly MDSY01 (sample SAMN05326643, study PRJNA326480) | marine metagenome | isolation source: seawater | place: Atlantic Ocean: South West | collected 2010
CACTATGACATACAAAAGAATTTTACTTAAGCTATCTGGAGAAGCCCTTATGGGAAATCGAAACTATGGAATCGATCCCGATCGTTTATCAGATTATGCAAATGAAATTAAACAGCTAACAAATATAGGGGTCCAAGTGGCAATTGTTATTGGTGGTGGTAATATTTTTAGAGGAGTTGCTGGTGCTAGTAATGGCATGGACCGTGTACAAGGAGATCATATGGGAATGCTTGCAACTGTCATTAACGGATTGGCATTGCAAAGCGCTTTAGAAAATGCTGAAATCCCAACACGCTTACAATCCGCTATACAAATTAATGAAGTGGCGGAGCCTTTTATTCGACGCCGCGCCATTCGACATTTAGAAAAAGGACGAGTAGTGATTTTTGGCGGCGGCACCGGAAACCCCTACTTCACAACAGACTCAGCAGCCGTATTAAGGGCTATTGAAATTGAAGCTGATGTGATTTTGAAAGGCACACGTGTTGATGGTATTTACAGCGCAGATCCCGAGAAAGACAAAACAGCTGTTAAATTTGACACTATTAGCTTCAAGGACGTACTCCAAAAAGGTCTAAAAGTGATGGATACAACTGCTTTTACTTTAAGCCAAGAAAACGATTTGCCTATTATTGTATTTGACATGAATACGAAAGGGAACCTACTTAAAATTGCTTCTGGTGATGCCATCGGAACCACGGTGAGTTAACATAATTTAGATATTTAAAACGTTTAAAAATGAACGAAGAAATAGATTTTACACTGGACAGTACAAAAGAATCGATGGTAAATGCTTTAAAGCATTTAGAAAAACAATTTGCAAACATTCGAGCAGGAAAAGCAAGCCCCGCAATGCTGGGGAGTGTAATGGTCGATTATTATGGGTCTCAAACCCCGCTGGCACAAGTTGCTAATGTAAACACCCCAGATGGTCGAACAATTACCGTTCAGCCATGGGAAAAGGGAATGTTACAAGAAATAGAGCGTTCAATAATGATTGCAAACCTAGGGTTTAATCCGATGAATAATGGGGACACTATTATCATTAGTGTACCGCCGCTCACAGAAGAGCGTCGTCACGAATTGGCTAAACAAGCAAAGTCTGAAGTTGAAGAAGCAAAAATCTCGATTCGTGCAGCAAGAAAAGAGGCTAATTCAGAGATTAAAAAAATAGAGGATGCTTCTGAAGACATTCAAAAAAATGCTGAAATGGATGTGCAACTCCTTACAGATACACATGTTAAAAAAGCAGACGATCTTTATACCTCTAAAGAAAAAGAAATTCTCACAGTGTAATCTTATTTTTTAATTTTTATTTATAGGAAGTTGACTTGTTGTCATCCCTGTTTTCAATTCCTTTTAATTACCTTTACTGCCATCAAAAAAGCCTATGTTTAAACTCTTTTCAAATGGGTTTTGGGAAACCGTTGCAAGACTTATTCTCAGAAATCGAATTATCATTTTATTTTCAGTAGCACTTGCCACAGGCTTTTTTGCTATGCAATGGAATAAGATGCGCTTTACTTACACGGAAGCCAACTTAATGCCAGACGACCACCCTATTAATTTAGAGTATAACAACTTCCTAGATATCTTTGGAGAAGAAGGGAATTTAATTGTTATGGGGGTCAAAGACAGCACCTTACTAACCGTAAGAAAGCTTAATGCCTGGAATACATTTTCCAAAAGCTTTAGCGGTCACCCTAGTGTAGAGGGTGTTATCGCCATCAAAGATTTACAGAAACTTATTAAAGATGAGTCTAAAAAAAAGTTTGACCTCGTCCCTTTTATTAAAGACTCTATAAAATCCCAAGCCGAACTAAACAGCCTCAAAAAAGAGCTTTTTGAACAGTATCCTTTTTATGACAACTTTCTTTTTAACAAGGAAAGTAAAGCCATTAGAACTGCCATATACCTAGATAAATCCATTGTAAATACGCCTGAGCGAAAAGACTTTGTGATGGAGTATCTCGTGCCAAGCGTAAAAGACTTTGAAAAAACCTATGACTTAGACGTTAGGGTTTCTGGAATGCCCTATGTGCGCACCCTTAACTCCCAAAATATTGTTGACGAAATCAGCATGTTTATCTTGGCTGCTATTTTAGTCACTTCACTTATTTTCTTTTTATTTTTTAGATCTTTCAGAGCAACCTTTATATCAATGACGGTCGTTGTGATTGGAGTGATGTGGACTTTTGGGATTTTAGGCTTACTAGAATACGAAATCACGGCGCTTACGGCCTTAATCCCTCCGCTAATTATTGTCATTGGAATTCCGAACTGTATTTTTTTAATTAATAAATACCAGCACGAAGTCAATAAACATGGCAACAAGGCAAAGTCACTTCAGCGCGTTATTTCTAAGGTAGGAAATGCCACCTTGATGACTAATGTAACGACCGCTTCTGGTTTTGCAACCTTTATAATAACACAAAGTAAATTACTTACTGAATTTGGCATTGTCGCATCCCTTAGTATCCTGGCAATTTTTCTATTATGCTTGTTTATTATTCCTGTAATTTACAGCTTTATGCCCATCCCAAAAGAAAAGCATTTAGAGCATTTAAATAAACGTTGGATAAAGCAATTGGGGGATTGGATTGACCATACTGTCAAACACCATAACATCACTATTTATGCCACAGCCGTTGTCTTATTAGCCGTTAGTATCATTGGGATTTTTCAAATAAAGGCAACCGGAAGCCTCATTGAAGACATGCCAAAAAAGTCGGATTTTTATAAAGACATTGAATTTTACGAAAGTGAATTTAATGGCGTAATGCCGCTTGAAATTTTGATCGATACTAAACGCAAAAAAGGCGTTATGAAACTCGCAACCTTAAAGCGCATGAATGCGCTTGAAGACTTGATTGTTGAAATCCCAGAACTTTCCAAACCCATATCAGTTGTTAGCTTAGTTAAGTACTCCAAACAAGCATACTACAACGGAAACCCAAAGTACTATCAACTTCCAACGGCTCAAGAAAATAATTTCATTTTATCCTATGCTAAAAACGCGTCTTCAGACGTTGATTTGCTAAAAAACTTTGTAGACAGCACAGGTCAATATGCGCGTATTACGTCCTTTATGAAAGATACTGGAATTGATAAAATGGAACGTATTGAAGAAGACCTTCTCACAAAAATTGATAAGCTATTTCCTAAAGACCGCTATGATGTATCCATTACTGGAAAAGCCTATTTGTTTCAAAAAGGAACAAAATATTTAGTAAAAAACTTAATCTTATCACTCGCATTAGCCATCTTTTTGATCTCACTTTTCATGGCCTATATGTTTCGCTCATTTAGAATGATTATAATTTCATTGATTCCCAACCTATTGCCGCTTCTTGTAACTGCAGGCATGATGGGATATTTTGGCGTTCCTATAAAACCTTCAACCATCTTAGTGTTTAGCATTGCTTTTGGTATTTCTGTTGACGATACCATTCACTTTTTGGCTAAATACCGACAAGAATTGTTAGCAAACCATTGGGCCATTAGAAAATCTGTGTTTTCTGCCCTTCGTGAAACAGGCGTAAGTATGTTTTATACTTCAATTGTACTTTTCTTTGGGTTTTCTGTTTTTGTAACCTCTAATTTTGGAGGGACTGTGGCTTTGGGAGTGTTAATTTCTATGACGCTTTTACTCGCAATGCTGGCTAACTTACTACTCTTGCCGTGCTTATTGTTATCACTCGAACGAAGTATTGCAAATAAAAAAATTCTGAAGAAGCCCTCGCTTAATATTATCCCCGAAGAGGAATCGATTGAAGAAGACAAGAACAGAAGCCATTAATTTGGCTTAAAACTTTATATTTGCAGTATTAAAAATTGTACTTATGATCACCAGCAACGTTGCACAATTACTATCCCAAGAGCTAAAACACACAGATATTGAAGTTAAAGGATGGGTGCGAACCTTTAGAGCGAACCGATTTATAGCCCTCAATGATGGCTCTTGCCTTCAAAACATTCAATGTGTTGTAGACTTTGAAAGCATGGATGAGGCGTTGCTAAAACGCATCACAACCGGTGCCGCCGTTCACATCAAAGGCGGCTTAGTTGAAAGTCAAGGAAAAGGTCAGTCTGTAGAAGTTCAAGTTAGTTCAATAGAAATCTTGGGAGATGCAGACCCAGAAGACGTTTCAAAAACGATCTTACAACCCAAGCGTCATTCCTTAGAGTTTTTAAGAGAACAAGCACATTTACGCACGCGAACCAATACGTTTAGTGCTGTTATGCGACTGCGCTCTTCGCTCTCTTTTGCTATTCATTCTTACTTTAATAAAAATGGGTTTTATTATATGCATGCGCCAATAGTTACAGGTAGTGATGCTGAAGGTGCTGGAGAAATGTTTAGAGTCACAACCTTAGATGCTAAAAACCCACCACTAACAGAAGATGGGACTGTAGATTACTCCAAAGACTTTTTTGGGAAAGAAACAAACTTAACCGTTTCAGGACAACTTGAAGCAGAAACCTATGCAATGGCACTTGGGAAAGTGTATACTTTTGGACCTACTTTTAGAGCCGAAAACTCAAATACGTCAAGGCACTTAGCAGAGTTTTGGATGATTGAGCCTGAAGTGGCCTTTATGGATTTGGCAGGAAACATGGATCTAGCAGAAGATTTCATGAAGTCAGTGATTAGTTATGTTTTAGAGCACAACAAAGAAGACCTTGCCTTTTTGGAGCAGCGTTTAGAACAAGAAGATAAATCGAAACCTCAAAATGAGCGCGCTCCAATGCCGCTAACTGAAAAACTTCGTTTTATTGTTGATAATAACTTTAAACGTGTTAGTTATACAGAGGCTATTGAGATTTTAAGAAACTGTAAGCCTAATAAAAAGAAAAAGTTCAAGTACCTAATTGATGAGTGGGGCGCTGATTTACAAAGTGAACACGAACGGTTTTTGGTAGAACAGCATTTTAAATGTCCGGTTATTTTATTTGATTACCCCGCCAAAATTAAAGCTTTTTACATGCGTTTAAATGAAGATGGAAAAACAGTCCGCGCTATGGATATTTTGTTTCCTGGTATTGGAGAAATTGTTGGAGGATCTCAACGGGAAGAACGTCTAGAAGTATTAAAAGAGAAAATGGCTGAATTAGACATTCCTGAGGAAGACCTTTGGTGGTATTTAGACTTAAGAAAATATGGAACTGCTGTGCATTCTGGATTTGGACTTGGGTTTGAAAGGCTAGTTATGTTTGCTACTGGAATGGGTAATATAAGAGATGTTATTCCTTATCCTAGAACCCCCTTTAATGCCGAGTTTTAAACAGAGCTATTTAAAAACAATAGTGCTTAACATATATTCTATTAGTGTTTTTTTCTTATTTTTATAAAAAACCCCAAATAATTGATGCTAAAGCAATTCCTACAATATAAATTATCACAAAAGCTATCGCCTCAGCAAATTCAGCTAATGAAGCTGATACAGCTCCCTACGCAAGCATTTGAGCAACGCCTAAAACAAGAGCTAGAAGAAAACCCTGCACTTGAAAGCGGGAAAGATCAGGAAAACACTTATGAAGATGAATTTGAGTCCAATGACAATGACATGGACAATGAACAAATAAACGCTGATGACATAAATGTAGATGACTACCTTAGTGATGATGAAATTCCAGAATATCGTTTAAATGCAAATAACCACAGTGCCGATGATGAGCAAAAAACAATGCCTTTTGCTTCGGGTAGTTCCTTCACTCAACTTCTTATTGAGCAACTAAACACCTACCCATTAGACGATACTCTTTATCAAATAGCTGAATTTTTAATTGGTAGTATTGACGACAGTGGCTATATACGACGTCCACTACTTGACATTGTAGATGACTTGGCATTCACTCAAAACTTATATACAAATGAAAAAACTGTTGAATCTGCTTTAAATATAGTTCATCAGCTAGATCCCGCTGGGGTAGGCGCTAGAAACCTCCAGGAGTGTTTAATTCTTCAGTTACAACGAAAAACTCAAACAGCCCATACAAGTCTTGCTAGCAACATAATTGTATCTGGGTTTGATCAGTTTACCAAAAAACATTATCAAAAATTACTACAAAAATTTGATATAACCGAACTCCAGCTAAGAGATGCTATTTTAGAAATTGAACGCTTAAATCCAAAGCCTGGAAGTTCATTTTCCAACAATACACGATCTATTGAGCATGTGGTTCCTGATTTTACAATTAGTATTATTGAAGGGGAATTAGAATTAAGTCTTAATGGAAGAAACGCACCGGAATTGCATGTCTCTAAGCCTTATAATGAAATGCTAAAAGGCTATAAGGCTTCTAAAGAAAAGACAAAGTCTCAAAAAGAAGCTGTTCTATTTATAAAACAAAAGTTAGATGCTGCAAAATGGTTTATAGATGCTATAAAACAGCGTCAGCAAACTCTGTTTGTTACCATGAGCACCATTATGCACTATCAGAAAAATTACTTTTTGTCAGGAGATGAGCAGCAACTAAGACCTATGATCTTGAAAGATGTTGCAGATGAAATAGGGATGGATGTTTCAACAGTATCTCGGGTTGCAAATAGCAAATATGTAGACACTCCCTACGGGACCAAACTAATTAAAGAGTTTTTTAGTGAGTCCATGACTAATGACCAAGGCGAAGAAGTTTCAACCAGAGAAATAAAAAGCATCTTAGAAACTATTATTAGTGAAGAAGACAAGAAAAAACCGCTTACAGACGAAAAATTAGCACTTCTTTTAAAAGAAAAAGGCTATCCAATAGCTCGAAGGACGATTGCAAAGTATCGCGAACAATTAGACCTCCCTGTTGCAAGGCTTCGAAAGGAGCTTTAAAAATTAAACCTTTTTTATCACATTGGTGACTATGCCCCATATTACAAACTCATTTTCTTCCGTGATTTGTATGGCTTGGTAGTTTTTATTTTCTGGCTGTAACCAGACTTCATTCTTTTCAACTTTAAGTCGTTTGACAGTAAATTCTCCGTCTAAAAAGCAAACTGCTATTTTATTATGTGCTGGAGAGAGGCTCCTGTCAATCACCAAAAGATCATTGTCATTAAGCCCCGCATCTATCATTGATTGCCCGCTTACGCGCGCAAAAAAAGTCGCTTCTTTATTTTTAATAAGCTCGCTATCTAATGACAGTCGCTCTTGCTTAAAGTCTTCGGCTGGTGATGGAAATCCTGCCGAAATCCCTGTGTCAAAATATACAGCTCCTAGGGTATTGAGGTTTTCGGGTGTAAAAAAAGTGAGGGGTGTTGTGGTTTTTATGGACATTGTACAGTGATTATATCTTTTAAATTGGTTGTGTAATGTGGTGACAAATGCTCTTGACGCATTTTCCAGGTGCGTGTTAGGTCTTGATTCCCTAATTTTAATTTGGGCGCGTGATACTTTTTATTAATAAAATCAATCGTGCGCATTAGCGGTAAATGCTTTGGGTGTTCGTGATTAAATAGCTGTAGTTGGTGATTATCTGTTGGGACAATACCCGTAAGAATAACCCCTGCTTTCTTATATTGAATTCCTTTTTTATAAATAGAGGCCACTGCTTTTACAGCATTAGTGCTTAAAGTTAAACTAGAATTGGTCGGAAAAGGGATGTTAACCACAACACTCGCTCGGTGCTGTTCGGTATTTTTTTTGTGATAATCACTTCGTAAAAAAATAAGCATCATATGGCAGCTTGACCCTTGCTTGCGAAGCTTTTCAGCGCCACTACAGGCAAAGGTTGAAATGCGCTCCTTAATATCTTCAACGTCATTTATAGCGGATTCAAAACTTCGAGTCGTTGCAATTGCACGTTTATTTTTAATTGTTTCTGGTCCAATTTTAGAAATTCCTTCTAAATCTTTTTTTAGTTTCCACTCTGTAATTGAGAACGTTTTACGCACCCACATATCAGGGAGCTGAACAAAGTCATAAGCTGTTTTGCATTGCTTAGCAGCAAGGCGTTTATGTAATGCTGGGCCTATGCCCCAGACATCTTTAAGCTGGGTCCACTTCAAGGCTTTAATGCGTTTTTCTTCACTATCAATGACGTAAACACCTCCTGTTTCTTTTGGAAATTTACGGGCAATCTTATTCGCTACTTTAGTTAGTGCTTTAGTAGGCGCCACCCCAACACAAGTGGGAATCCCTGTCCATTTAAGAATGCGTTGGCGCATCTCTATTCCATACTCGTGAAGGTCATAAGAATCAAAGCCGTTGAGCTGTAAAAAAGCCTCATCAATACTATACACTTCTACATCCGGTGAAAATTGTTCTAGAATACGCATCACACGGCTACTCATATCGCCATAAAGCGCATAATTAGAAGAAAATAGCTGAATGTTATTGGCTTTAAAAAACGCTTTATACTTAAAAGCAGGGGCGCCCATAGGCAATCCTAACGCTTTTGCCTCATCACTTCGCGCAATCACACAGCCATCGTTATTCGATAAAATAGCGATCGGTTTTTGGCGTAAGGCAGGATTAAAAACCCGCTCACAAGACGCATAAAAGTTATTACAATCAACAAGAGCAAACATGGTATAAAGGTAGCGCATTTGCCGTTTGACTAAACTAAAAACACTGTTTATTTTTATTAAACTATTTCATTGGGGTGTCACTGGTATTTATATATTTGTATGATAAATTTAAACTAACAAAACTAAAATCTTATGAACACTAACGTTTATTTATTTCTATTTGTGATTGGTATTACTTTCCCCAAAAGTATGGCAGGGCAACAGTCTTTAGAAGGACAAGCATTAGATTCGATCACGATTACTTCGGCAAGAATTGAACTCCCTTTTAAAGAAAACTCGCGGACTATTACGGTCATTTCATCGAAAGATATAAACGAAAGCCCAGCTACTAATTTGGCCGAACTCCTTCAGCAAGAGGCGGGGATAGACGTAAGACGCCAAGGGGTTAACGGGATGCAGTCCGACTTGTATATTCGTGGCGGAAGTTTTGATCAGACATTACTTTTGGTGGATGGGATTAAGGTAGAAGACCCTCAAACTGGTCACCACACATTAAACATGGCACTGCCCTTGGAGGTCATCGAGCGTATTGAAATCATAAAAGGACCTGCTGCACGTGTCTTTGGACAAAATGCCTTTACAGGCGCCATTAATATTGTGACTAAATCTAGTGTCGATCACATAAATTCTGTAGGCTACAAATCAGGGTCTTATAATCAACAACAAGGCAATGTAACCTTAGGAACACAGCTAGGAAACTCTACAGTTATAGGGCATGCATCTGTAAACACTTCAGAAGGCTATAGATATAATACCGATTTTGAAAATCAAAATTATTTTATAAAAGGGCGCTTTAATACGACTTCAAACCCGATCGATGTGATTGGATATTTGGCCAAGCGAAAATTTGGAGCAAACCAATTTTATGCCGTTGAAAGTGGAAGCGATCAATATGAAGAAACACAAAGTAGCCTTGTCGGTGCTTCAACGAAATTTGAAACTGAAACATTTAAAATAACGCCACGTGTGTACTGGAAACGCACCCAGGACATGTACCTATTCAAACGCGAAGACCCCTCTTTTTTCAGAAACTTACATATTTCAAACAAAACAGGGGTGCAAGTCAATGCCTCCTATACCTCAACTGTGGGTATTACTGGATTTGGAGTGGACGTTGCCAAAGTATTTATGACAAGTACTAATTTAGGTGAGCGTGATAGATTGATGGCAAACTTGTTTCTTGAACACCGATTTTCTTTAGCAAACAACAGCTTAGATATTACTCCCGGGCTGTCTGTTAATTACTTTTCAGATTTTAAGTTTCACGCCTTTCCGGGAGTCGATGTTGGCTACACTATTAACGACCGGTTTAAAGTCTATGCTAATATTGGATACACTTATAGGGTGCCAACATATACAGACCTCTATTACGTAGGAAGAACAGACTTAGGAAACGAAAATTTAGTGCCAGAAGAAGCTCTTTCTGAAGAGGCTGGTCTTAAGTATTTTGGAACTAGCTTTAATGCATACGTTGCTGTATTTAATAGATCCTCTAACAACTTAATTGACTACACTAAAGAAAATGAGGCTGATAAATGGGAAGCCACAAATCTAAAAAGTTTAAACTCTAAAGGAGCAGAGCTAAATGTGTCTTCTCGCTTTAAGTCAGGACTATACACTCAAAACATTAATTTAGGCTATACGTATTTAGATGAAAACCTAAGCGATGTAAAAACCGCCTATTCTAAGTATGTAATTAACTCATTGAAGCATCATTTCACAGCAACGTTTCGCTCCCAGTTTTTGAAAAACGTGTCGCAAAGTATTGTCTATAAATTTGCTGAACGAGCGTCTGGAACAAGCTATAGCGTGGTAGATGTACAGGCCACTTTAACTATTTCAGCTCTTGAACTATCAATTATTGGTAATAATGTTTTCAATGCTGAGTATGTTGAAACAGGGTTTGTTCCAATGCCAAAAGGAAATGTCTTAGTGGGAGTTAAATATTCGTTCTAAAGGCTCTAGTTGATAAGTGCGTTTACTTTGTCATAAACTAGTTGTGACTCCCACCCTCTGTAAAGGAGGTAATCAGCTAGTTTTTTCTTTCTTTTAAACAGATTTGGTTCGGTTAGGGTTGGAGCTTTTTTTTCAGCTAAGGCATGAAATGTCTGTAGGTAATCATCCGGATCAATTTCTGCAAGGGCTGTTTTGATAACATACTTAGAAATTTGTCGCTGTTTGAGTTCTAAAGTTAGCCGTACTCTCCCCCATTTTTTTATACTAAACTTTCCTCTAACATACGCTTTAGCAAAGCGCTCTTCATTCAAATGATTGTCTTGAATTAAATCTACAGTGATACGTTCGATAGCCTCCGGTATCATGCGCATTTGTTTGAGTTTTTGCTCCACTTCTTTATGGCATCGGTCCTGATAGGCGCAGTATTTTTGAAGTTTTGCGAGCGCTTCCTTTATCGTATAGGTTTTATAGGTCTGATACATGCTTAGAACTTACAAGTAATTGCCATAATAAGGTTGGTTCCAGCAGATGCAATTCCAGATGAATAGGTTCTATAGCGTTGATTGGTTATATTTTCTACAGCGCCCACAAAGGATACTGAACTATTAAAATTAAATTGCGTTCTAAGATTAAGGGTATACCAGGATGGTGCATACGGATTTCCTTCGCTGTCTAAGGCAAATAAATAGTCTGCTAATTCATCGGAGATATCTGAACTTCTAAGAGCGCCATTATAGTTTATAAAGCCATCCATTTGTAGCTTATTGTGTTTCCAAATAACATGTGTGTTTCCAAAAACGGGGGCTGCGTGTCGCACTGGAAGTTCAACTCCCAGCGTTTCTTCTTGAGTCCCATGCACGTAACTATACTGGGACGTTAGCTTTAATTCTTTGGAAAACAGAATTTTTATACCTGCCTCAAACCCATAAATCCAGGACCTTGAAGCGTTCTGAATCGCCTGTATATCACTTAATTCTGTGTCATACATCATTTGATTTTCTCCATTAACGGTAAAAGGTTTACGAACTAATGCGTTATCTAAATAGGTGTAATAAGCCGAGCTATCAAAAAGTACTGATTCATTTAGATTGATTGTGACCCCTAGTTCTGCGCCATAGGCATACTCGGGCTTAAGATCTTTGTTTGGAACTACAACTAAACCGTTTTGAGAATCAAATATTTTTCCAATATCATCAATGTTTGGCGCTCTAAAAGCGGTAGATGTGTTTAACTTCCACATAAAAACGTCATTTGGAATCCAACTTAACCCTAAGGTCCCTGTAAATGCGCTTGTTTCTAAGTTGGCCGTGTCAAATGGGAGGTTGTAGAATACGTTATTATCTGATATATCGGCGTCAATAATCACATAGTTGTAACGGATGCCCGACTGGATCGTTAACTTTGTATTTGGTTTATACTTATAACTTAGGTAGGCAGCCATTGTTTGCCACTTAGAGTCGTTAGGATAACGAGTAGCAATAGCCTCTACTTCTCCTGTCAATATACTTTCTGAATACCCTTTAGACCTTACTTTGTTGTATATATATTCGGCTCCATAAGAGATATTCGATTGGTCTGATATTTGTTTATTAAAATCAAGGTTAAAAGAAAGTGCATCTACATTTTCATTTCTAATTTTACGCATATCTGAATTAAACCGTCGGTTGATTCGGCTTTCTTTAAAGTTTTGATAAGCAGTAGATATTTTGAGTTTGTCATAAAAACTGGAGCTACTGCTGTGTTTGGTCATCTGAGTATTTGCCAATAACCAGTATTGAGGACCATAATTCCACTCTGCATACTTTAAAGCACCATCATCGCTAAGGATTGCCAAACGATCATACCTTGGATAGTCTGAGGTTGTAGAGTAATGCAGTCCAAAATCAAACTGTATATCATCATTGGCTTTATAAATCACTTTTTGGGCGAGGTGCATTTGACTAAAATTAGTAAACTTTTGCACTCTTGGCGTCGTGTTCGTTATCATCACATCTTGCCCGTTAAGAGGTTCGCTATAATACAGACTTAAGTAGTCGTCAAGACCCTTTTTACCCATCTTTAAATCTCCAAAATCGGATACGCTAACACTGCTATGAAACCCCCATTTCTGAAACCCTAAATTAAAATCTAGGTGGGCGGTTTTCTCATTATTTGCTGAGGCATATCGAACGGTACTTCGTGAAGTTAAAAGAGGTTTTGTATTATTAGAAAGTTTGGGGGTTGTGGTGTAAAAATTCATCACACCTCCAATAGCATCGCTTCCATAAATAACAGAACCAGAGCCTAATATGACTTCTGTTTTTTCTACATTAAAGGGGTTTATTGAAAGTACATTTTGGACATTTCCACTTCTAAAGATGGCATTATTTAAGCGAATTCCATCAACTGTAATTAAAAGTCGATTTGTCGAAAACCCTCTTATCATGGGACTGCCTCCTCCTAACTGACTTTTTTGTACAAAGACTCTGCCAGTATTGCTTAATAAATCTGCACTCGTTTGAGGATTAGAAAGCTGAATATTCTTTGAGTTTATACTAATAATATTCTGTGGCACTTCTTTTTTATTTTGTGCAAACTTAGATGCAGAAATGACGACTTCCTTTAAGCTAGTTGATTTTGGGGAGAGAAAAACCGTATCATTAATTGCAGATTTTCTGATAGACATTTTGTGATAAGAAAGGTGTCCGAAATATATTTTTTCAAACGATTGAAATTCTTTAATATCAACGCGACCATCAAAATCTGATACCGCTGTTTTAGTTGCCAAAGAATTAAAGACCGCTAACCCAGAAATAAGCTCTTTACTTTCTTCGTCGGCAACAACCACTTGCTGTGCGGCGCTGCTCAAAGCGAAAAGAATGAGAAATTTAAAAATATGATGAGTCATTATTAGCTATAAACTTGGCTTAAAACAGTTAATGATTTAGGATGCTTAAAGCCTTGCAAATGTAATTTAAAATAGCCTAAAATCATATTGAG
>MDSY01034357.1_pt1 | contig 13454 bp, 16 predicted proteins | sample 811131 | NCBI WGS metagenome assembly MDSY01 (sample SAMN05326643, study PRJNA326480) | marine metagenome | isolation source: seawater | place: Atlantic Ocean: South West | collected 2010
CAAAGAGTACAAGCACCAAGGCAAAGAGTACAAGCACCAAGGCAAAGAGTACAAGCACCAAGGCGTCCTCCACCCCATATCCAGAGAAGGATCAATAACTGGGCCGCCAGAACAGTCCAGCAGAAGAATTGGCACCGGCTCCTTAGTAAATACGAACGCATCTACAGACGCTCTCCCCACCCCGGCCTGCTCGCACGGATAAACGCACTTAAGGACGCTAGCTCCAAGCTCCCCCGTGATAGTCGTAGCCCTACGCCGAGCAAATCCGATGTTGCCCGCGCCGCCGCTGCCGCCGCAGCAGCCGCAGCCGCAGCTGCTGCCGATAAACATATCAAGTCCGGGACCGGTACCACGATTGTGGCTTCAGCCCTCGAGGCGGCGGAAAAGCAAAAGGCCGCCAGGGACGTGGTCATAGCGGCCAAGAAGGCCGAAAATGCCGCGGCCGAGCAGGCGGTGGAGGAGGCGGCTGAAAATAAGCAGGAGGCAGCGGCTGTGGCGGTGTTGAAGGCCGATAAGGCCAGGCTAGCAAGGGATGCCGCCGAGAAGGCGGAAAAGAAGGAGGCAGCGGAGGCCATACTAGCACAAAAAGTTGCCGAAAAAGCAAGGGCGGAGGAAGAGGAGGCGAAGGAGGAGGAGGCCAAGGCAAGAGCTGCTGAGGAGGAGGCGAGGGAGGAGAAGGAGAGAGTGCGGCGCGAGGAAGAGTGCTGCGCACGATGCCGTGATAATTAATCGTAAGTCTACGGAGGAACATTCTTGAAGATAGTTGTACTTAGATTTCTGTCAACAATGAATACGTTTATCTATTTATTAAATTACATTGTTATTAATTATTATGTCTTTATATGAACAATTTCACTCGGATATTAACAAAAAGTTTATGTTTGATATACTCAAAGATGAACTTCTTAAATCAACATCAACTGATATTTCAATCGATTCATCAAATTATGATTATTTCTTAACTTTCTTTCCTAAAGTATTTAGTGAAAATAATTCGGATGAAATAGAAACATTAAATAAAATTCTATTAGATCAATCAATCATTCATTTTACCGAAAAATTAAATCAAAGTGCTGTTGTCAATGATTATGAAAAATTACTTCAAGAAAGAAATAATATCTATAATCAAGAAAAGGATGATCATACATCTGATAATATTGAAATGGATGATATAATCCCCCCGAAATCTTTAACAAAAAATGAAAAGAAAGTATTACCCTATACCGAAATAAATGAAATATCAAATCAAAAAGAATTAACTACTCCCAATCAACATACTTTAGAAGAAGTTAAATTAAAACCCTTCAGTCTATCATCGAGTAAACGATCCAATATTAATTCATCCAGATATTACTATCGTATAAATATAAAGAATCATTCAATTCATGCGAAAAATATTAAAAAGATATCAAAATTAATACTCCCCATTGAAGATAATTATATCTTTGATATTCCAGTCATAAGTCTTTCTATCCCTGAACTTAATTATAAAGTACATATGCAACAAGAAAAAACAATACAAAGTAAAATTAAACCCTGTGGTGTCTATACACCTATAATTGACAATAATATTACTGATATTAATACCGATATTGATAAGATTACAATTGATATTAGAGATATCACCGAAACAAAATTCCCTTCAAATGATATTCTAAAAATAAATATCATCGAGATAAAAGAAAATACAATCGAATTTACATGTTCTAATATTCAAAAAATTAATTTTAAAGTAAATGATAATATTAAAGTGATCAATATACAAAATCAAAACAAATTAGAATCAATTCTTAATGATCCCTTCAAAATAAAAAAAATAAATAAAAATATAATTACATGTAAAATTAATGATGATCATGAAAAAGGAACTTTTAATGATATCGATATGAAAATTATAAATATGAGTAACCAAAATATAATCTATTTCAATTAATCACTTTGTATATATATTTTCTTATCACGAATTAATAATGGTTTAATCATCTCAATTGAATAATAATTTGATTTATAATCACTATATCTATATAATCGGAGGACTCTTGAGGTTTGTTTTGGTGAATAAAATAAAATTTCAGTAGGATTATATTTAATAATCACCCCATCTAAATGATCATCTTTGATAACCTCATTCAATGTAGGAAAAATATTCTTCTCAATCTTATTTTTCAATATAAGATCAGGTACATTATATATACTCTGAAATACTGATAACTTATTCCCTAATAATTTATCCAGCTCATTCCCCTTCTCTTCATATATCAAAAATATATTTCTATTTGGTTCGTAATCAGCTAATCGTATACCATTCTCACGAATATATCTTACATCAATATCATTGGTTGTTTCAACACGATAATAAATAAATATATCTTGATCATTTCTCTGAGCTTGAATTACATAAATATTATCTTCTAATGGATATATAAAATTAGATTTAAATTGTTTCTGATCAATCTCATTTAATTCTTCAGAATTAATTCCAGGGAAATGCGCCTCTTCATCCAATAGCTTTGAAGAAAAACGTAAACATTTCTCATTTAATTGAATGTCATCTCGAGTTGTTTGGATACAATCAACTGATGATTCCTTAATAATATTTGTAATTTTTGTACTTACTGAATTCTTTTTCTCCATAATATCAAATAAAACTTGATCAATTGATCGTCCCTTTGTTTCTTTCTTCATGGAGATAATCTTTTGTATTGTTTTATATATTGCTTTATGTTCTGATATCAATTTTTGCTTAATATTACTCGTTAAATTAATATCATCTACCTCACTCCATTCTAGTTCTTTCATTGACATAAATATTTCATCTGGTGTATTCCCATCAGGTAACATCGCTAAATATAAATATTGTTCAACATTCCTTTCGTTAACCGGTAAGTCAATATGTGAACGCATACGTATTGCCCTCCCTAATACTTGATCTACACGAATATAATTCCAAAAAGGCTCCATTATATGAACCTGTCTTACACATGACAAAGAAATACCCTCTGCTCCAGAACTTGATATAAGTATAATATGTATATATTCTCCTCGTAAGTTATTACTATGATTAAAAGATTCTTTATTAATCCTACGTTGTTCTTGTGTTTCTTTACCTGTTATAAATGTATATCTTTTCTTTTTATTATTTGTTGAAATTAATTGTTGAATATCTTTCTTTTCTGAATCATATTTCTCATACCCATTTGATATTAATATCTTCTCAAATACCTCTGATCCAGATTCATGTCGAAAATCACTATAGTATAAGATCTTACCCGTCGGTTTACCCTCATCGTCAATATATTTTTGAATATTCTTCATTATCTCATAAAATTTTGGGGAAAATAATTTTAATGTCTTATCATAAGAAAAATGTCCATTCCTCATCATACTATCATATACTTTCACCTTCTTATCATCGTCTTTCTCAACCCTAAATGAATCATCCTCATACACAATATTACAATTCTGTCTTACGCGAATATTATATGTTGAATTTTGTTTATCATTATACATATCTCTACGCCTCATCTGTTGTATTTTTTTTAATTTCTCTTTTGTATACTCCGTTTCATAATTACTCCATTGTATCGAACTCATATAACATGGAACAATATTGATACTCTTAACAATCCCATAATCAGAATAAAGTGGAAGTATCTTTGGTTCAACAATTTCAGGCATATTTACTATTGATGAACGATCAATTGGATAGTATGATGTCAATCCTAATAACATTCTTCGTAATAAAACTTGCTTCTTTGGAGGTATATTATACATATCATCGAAAAAATACTCCATAAAATTTTCATTCACCGATAAATCAAGTAAATTACCATTCTCATAAATATCAAATAACCTCTGTCGACGATTAAATACTAAATCAATTTCATTGTCAAATGTTATCTTTTTTCCCAACTTTAACCTCGGTAATGAACCTATACCATTTATATCCTCGATTGAAGGAATTATATCCTTCGATTCAAATACCTTCAATAATCCCTCGCTAATCTCATTAAAAAATTCCTCAAGTGTATGATCATTATATTTAATCGTCTTTATTTTATCATTCTCTAATATCGATTCAAAGTTTGACTTGTTCTTAGTAAAAGATATGATCAATTTACCCTTGCTCTTCTTAACATGTAATTGCTCTATTGATGATCTCTCTGTATAAAATATCTCACGTAACTCATTCTGAACTTCAACCTCATCACGTGTCGATTTAACTGAATAATCATAAATATATATAATCCCTCGTAACATATTATATAATATTGCTATCTCAGCAGGTTTATTTATTACCGGTGTCCCTGATAAAAATACCAGTTTTACATCTTCACTATCCACGATCCAATTATAAAATACATTCGCTGGAGCACTACCATTTATTATTTCATTCACAAAATTATGAACCTCATCAATTATTATCACATCCTCTTTAAAAGGTGAAGACACAAAATGATTCTTCTTATTTGAAATATATTTCTCAGCTAATGTTTGAGCCAACTTCTGATTCGGTGTTGGATTCTTCTTAAATTTAGGATTATTATAATCAATCTTATGAACCTCGGGAAAACCATTCCAATGTATAAAATTATACTTCAATTGAATCAATAAATTAATCTCCTCTTCAATAAACATCTTCTGTTCTTCAGATAATTTATTCGTTGTTCCATGAAATACTTCACCCTCCTTTAAAATAGGAGAACCAGTTGAAGTATATATCTCGCGGTTCTCATCCTCAATCGATTGACTCTGTAAAAATATTCCCTTTATCGAATTTATCTTCTTCATAATTGACCTTACTCTCTCATCATAATCTGGACTCTCTTCAATACTCTTTTTCAATCGCCGTTTCACATTGTTAAATATCTTTGTAATCACCTTCTCCTCAATACCATAGGTCTTACTCAACATCCTTCGTAACTTAAGATCATCCTTTATCTCCTTCTCTGAATAAAAAATCCAATTATTACGATCCACCTTAAATAATATATCACCCCACTCCTTTACCTCATTAATATAATTCTCCTCTAATGATGCAGGTAATATCGTATATATTGGCATATTCTTTGATAATCCTTCCGCAGTAATAACAGATGTTGCCGTCTTACCTGTTCCCAAACCATGATAAACTAACAATCCACGAAAAGGCATCTCAATTGATAAATATTGTTTGACAAAATATTGATAGATATTTGTCTTACTAACCTCATCTAAACGATCAGAAGGATGAGTACTAATCTGATCCTTGTAAAATACATCATTCACCCATTCAATAAATGCTTTCCTCTGGGGTAACACAGAACGATATACACTCTCAATTACATCAGAACGTTCCCCCTCTCCATCACCCTCTCCCTCTTCCTCTTCCTCTTCCTCTTCATAATCCTCCGGAAATGCTTCTCGTAACCTTTGTAATTCAATATCCTTATTACCCTTCCACTCAGGATATCCCCATTGAATCTTTGAATACTTTCGAGCTTCCTTCTTCTTAATATCCAAAATAGTCTTAAAGATTTTATAACTCTTTGAATTAATCTTCTCAACTTCTTGTCCCCTAAATTTACCCTTACGGAGTCCCTTAAGATCGTCCAGATTAAGGTTCATTATATCTCCACCAAAATACCTTAAAAGATAAATATATTCAGAATCCTTAATTTCGAACTTCATAAATTATATATTATCGTATATAATATTTATGTTATTACATTAAAATGGACTAAAGCATTCTTTGAAGCATCTTGTTCAGCTTTCTTTTTACTCTTACCCTCGCCTTCAATAATCAATTGATCACCATTATACAATCTACATATAAACTTATCATCCTCATTTTTCACATTCTCATACTTCGGATAAACATGAAATACTTGCTGAAAATATCGAGAAATCTGATCCTTATAATTATTATCAATCAATAATATATCCGTAAAATCAATATATCGCTCAATCACTCGAATAATAAAATCAGATGTTACCTGATAACCATGATCCAAATAAATTGCGCCAATCAATGACTCAAATACATCTTCTAACATATTCAAATTCCGTCTACCTGAACATTGCTCTTCTTGATATCTCGAAATCACTAAATGTTCTTGAAGTTTCAAATCAGATGAAAGCTTTGATAATGTTTCACCACATACTATCCGTATCTTCAATTTCGTTAAAAATCCCTCATTCTGATTATGTATCTCATAAAATCTCTTGTAAATATATGATGAAACAACACTCCCCAATATTGAATCTCCCAAAAATTCCATCGTCTCATATGATTTCTCCTGTAATGGTAAACATGGCGCCCCAGGATATTCAAATTCACTATACTCAGGTAACCTACAATATGATTTATGTATAAAAGATGTTTGATATAACACTATATTATTAATCTTAAAATCATTAATATTAAGTGATTTCATAATATTAATGATGTCGCTCTCAGTTATTAACCGATTATTTACATTATAAGGATTCTTCTTAAAAGTTTCAGTTTTATTCATCTATACTCTATCCTATTATTTTTATCTTTATCTTTATATCAATTTCAATTTTCTAAATTATTTATTGAACAGGCGCCGATCCAGGTGGAGCACGATTACAAGCATTATCATCACTTAATGGCTTCCGAATCAAATCACCATCAATCGTCGAGTTCATCCAGGGGCTAACTTGCATTCTTGGATTTGGTGGTTCGGCTCTCAAATTAAGATTCGCATTTCTTAAACTCTGTCCTACTGTATTAACTCCAACATGGAACCCAGCATCCAAAAAGTTAACTCCCTTTAAAATACCCTCCCCAGATCCAGGTGTCGTCTCAGAAAAATTCTGAATCTGATCCGCTTCGCCCTCAGGTAATAAATCTGCGGGCTTTAAAATGTTCTGTGGATAACATGATGAAGGCGCCGTCTGAATACCTTGAACAGGCTGATTTACTTCATCTCCCTGTGGCTCGCTTGGGAAAACATTCTGTATCGCTGGCCCTTCAGGGGCAACCGACTCGTTCCCCTGTGGAACCTGACCAACAAAAGGCTGGGCCACAGGATCAACTGATGGTGCCACTTGAGGAACAACCGGCTGTGTCACTTCAGGAACAACTGGGGGTGTTACAGGAGGAGAAGCCGCCTGTACATCAGGAGGAACAAGTGTTGGTTCCGCAATAGTAGATAAGTCATCAAGGGAAGGAGATACTGATTCTTCAAATCCCTCAATAAATGGTAATCTAATTCCACAAACATCCTTGAGAACATAAATACCAACTAATAAAAGTATTCCATAAAGTATTAATTTCTGACAATCCATTTTATATATATATTACATAAAAAAATTATGAAATTATTTTAATTATTCATAAATTATTTATCAATTCATTCCATCTCAATCTCAATCGTTTCCATTTTAACTTATTCTTCCCTACCTTATTCCCCCGATTTTCATCCCTTTCTCTTTTCACCTCAATCAAAATAAATATCAAATTACTCATAGTACTCAATCGAGGCATTTTTACTATACACAATAAATTTTTAATCATTTATTACCCAACAATTTTTCCATCGCAACTCTCTTTCTTTCTAATTCAATCTTATCTTTTTCAATCTGCTCCTGAATTTCTTGAATCTTTAATTCCTTCGCTTCCCTTTCCTCCTTCTCTTTCATTTCCTTCTTTCTTTTCTCCTCTTCCCTCTTCTTCTCCTTCTCCTCCTCAGAAATAAAAGAATCCAATATCTCTTGATCAAATATATCATCCATCATATCATCATCATCATTATCAATCATAGAATATTCAGGTATTATACTATACTTTGAATGCTCACTATCCTGAAATACTTTAATCTGTGATACATAACAATCACAATAAAAATATTGCTTTAATACTTTCAGTCCACGGACATGTAATATCAATATCATATCAACTCCATCCTTTATCTGATCCAAATCCACAAATACCTTCTGTTGATTATACACACCACATTGTATCTGGTTCTTAACCACAGGTAACTTAAACTTTAATACAGGATTTACATCCTTCTTAAATGGCTTAGTTGTTCTCTTATACATATCATCGATCACCTCCAAGGAAAGATCTTTCTTAAACCACTCATTTGTATGTGATACAGTTGTCTTAATATTCTTATCATCCAAATTCAAAAATAAATCATAAATATCATAATTACCCTGTTGAACCTCCAACTCAAGATAAGGATTCTTCTTATTCTTTATATCATCTATATTCGTTCGACACTTCAACTTTGGTGTTTGAATATATATTGGCCTTAAATTACTACCATAACTCATTGACCCAAAATAAGAAGAACCAATCTTCTCAGGCTTTGAATAATTAATTAAATCCAAATCAACCTCATCATACCTATGAATACTCATTTTTACTTATAAATAGAAAGTATCTAAATTTTATTAACGCAATACTATTGAATCATTATCTTCTTAACCTTCCATTTACATACATACTTTCCGTTGAATTTCCAAATCTTATCAATGTAAATATCACACCTCATCTTACTAAAATTATAAATATTCGCAATTGAACAACTTGTATCCCGATTTCTTACCTCAACCTCATACTTATTTGAACGAAATGGTATCTTAACAAGTAAGTTTGGATCATATCGTCCTTTCTTATCATACCTTATTTGAGAAATATATAAATCAACATCATCATCATTAATACCCAAATACTCCATCTGCTTCATCTCCAATTCCTGAATAAATCGAAAAAAACTATTCATCTCAGAATCGTCCTTCACATTTGTAAATTGTAATGTCATCTGATTATTTGACTTATTAAATCCAAATGGACAAACCATCGTTGGTGTTGTTACATATATTGGAAATTTCCCTAAAGAAATATCTATGTACCCAAGATTTAATATATCCTTTGGAACATTCTCAGAATTATCATACTCATACTCCTTCTTCTTCTGTGTACAATCTTTACATATATACTTCTTAAACAATAATGGCTTGTTCTCAAATAAATTATGATGATGATTCTTTAAAAATGATACTTCCATACTATTTACTTATTTATCTATATTATATTAATAATCTTTAACTAAAGATTTACGTTTTGTCATATTATTCCATATCGATGTACATCCAGCCTCCAATGGTCCCTTATTTAATTGACCAGTTATCTGTGTACATGTCTCCTTCAATGGTTTATGATAACCAGTTGTTACATTCACATTACATGTCGGCTTCCATCGTTTCTGTAATAAACAATTATTCTTCTCCTTCACCATTATTATCGTTTTACCCATATTACCCCGATAAAATTCAGATTCTGGAAATGGATATTCAGATCCATCTATCATTTCTCCCATTTTTATTATATATTATATATTATATATTATATTTAATGAAAACACTTGGGGTATTAATAGAAACAGAAGATGAACCCGTCTCTAAAAAATATTATCTAAAAAATAAAAATTCATTACAATTCCTAAAAGAATATGGAATCTATATGGACTATATTCCATACGATTATGCCATCTTCGCTGAAATAAAAAAACAAGGTGAAAAAAAAGGTATTAATGTTATCCCACTATTCGGAAATAATCTTACTCTTAAAGAATGTAATCAATGTGACTCCATATTCTGTATCTTTGAAGGTGTCTACGCATTCATGAATGGTGGTTATGATCAATACAATAACTATATGAATATTATCAAAAAAACAAAAGCAAAAGTATTTCCTTCACAAAAAATGCAACAATTTGTCATCAATAAACATCAATACCTCTCTTACTTTAAAAAAAAAGGTTATGATATAGCACCCACCTCTTTCATCAACCTTGATAAAGTCAACCTTAAAACAATCATGAATTTTATCAAAAAACATAAACTTGAAAAAATAGTCGTAAAACCAGAACTAGGCGCCTTTAAAAAAGGTTTCACAATCATCCAAAAACCTACCGAAAAAAAATTAACCAAATTATTCAATCAACTCAAAAAAAAAGAATACAAAAGAATCCTTTTACAACCCTTTCTTGAAGAATTTAACAAATTTGGAGAAATTAAAACTTACTGGATTAATGGTAAACATCTCTACTCATACAAACAAAAATGGGATAAAGGTGATGGTATCTTCGAAACACAAGAAGCTATCGATCCAGATCTTCTTGAAGAATGTCACAAAACAGCAGAGAAATTATTAAAAGATATCTTTAAAGATCATGAAAAACTTATTCAATGTCGCGTCGATTTTGCATGCTGTATTAATAATGATAGCAGGTGTAGAGAATTCTTTATCAATGAAATTGAAATCTGTCCCACCATCCCAGAACAAGAATCAAGGGGTCATGGTTATGTTCCCCTTGCTGAAGCTGTAATTAAATCGTGTGTCTAAATCCTTCACCCAGATTTATCATTTCATTCATATCACCCATTATAATATATATTACGAATATTATAAATATTAAATTTATTATAAAATAAAAATAACTTAATTATAGATCAATATAGATACATTTTTAAAGGACATCATGATTCCCAAGAATATTATAATTTTCCAAGGTGACATCTATATTACAAAGGATATGTATCTATCATACTACAACCATTAATAAGATATTATTAACTTAAAATACCTTCTACGATAACAAAAATCTAGACACCATTTAGGGTTGTGCCCACCCATTACTATTCTTTATATAATTCTTTTTTATTTAACGCAATGTTTTATCATTTTTAAATGCTTCTCATTATTATCTTTCTTTATGGGTATCAATTGACTAAAGTTTTTCTTATGATACTTATTAATGAATGTTTGTTTATCACATTCGTCAATATACATATCATCAGCGATACGATGTAATAAATCGAAATTTTGAGTATAAATTACTTCTTGTAACACTTCCATTATTTGAATATTTACTTACCTTCCTTTCATTTATTCAAATTTGATTGATTTGTTATTCGATTAATTAACTCAATGGAAGACTATATTCTCGAAGCCCTTGCTGTTGGATGTTGGGTATGTCTTATATGTTGTATTGTAGGTCAAATTATAATATGGTATGTATCATATCATGAAAAAAAACAAAAAAGAAAGGTTACACAAGAGCCATCATAATCAAAAAATTATATAATCTTTTAAAACTCAATCTATAATTCTATCATTCACTCTAGATCCATCGAAATATTATCTTATTCCTTTAAGTTTACCTATTTGCTTATCTAATCGTGTAATCTCCTCCATATGAAACTTATTATATTCATAATACTTTTGTTTTAATTCTTTTACTTTCTTTAATTCTTCCAGAAAGTTTCTTATTTCACCATCTTTTTTTTCAATTATCAAAATAAGGTCTTCTTTTGATAAGTGGATATAATGATCATAATTTTTACTTGGCATTAATATGTACTAATGTATTTTTTCATCTAATACTTAAATCAAAATTTTTAAAGTATATCAGTACTATTACAAACACAATTACTAATAAATCCAGAATAAAACCCCATTAAATATACAATTGGATACATTATTATAAGACAATAAGGTAGAAATCTATGTTCACACCAACTTTGTGTATACCCCCAACAAAAGCAGATTCTTTTTTGTCCACTTACCCGTCTTTCATCCTCCATTAGACCATACCTTTGTCCAGTTTCAAGGAATTCTTCATTATCTTCTGCTCTTGGCATAGTTTATTATTTTATTTTATTTTCTTTAATATTATTTATCAAATTTGATACATTCACTGATATAAATTATCATAAACTAAATCATGGAATTAATTAATCCACACGATTATGATATCTCATATGATAAACAATTTATGTCTCTAATGATAAGACTATTTAAACCCTATATTATATTTAAAAAATCAAGTGATGATAAAGTACCTAAAATTTACCGAAATATAGGTCTACATTGGGAATCCAGTATCGATACATCACCACCTTATATTTTCCATGGAAAAATTCAGGAACACGGAATGAAAATTATTTCACTTGAAGAATATATTCATTTCGTTCAATGTATTTTCCCTAATATCATTAATGATGAGATAAAAAATAATCAACATGATTTAGATATTGAAGTCTGTAAACAGGATATTATTAATAGTCAAAGAAAAACATTACCACGATTTAAATTACCCATGTTTATAAACCTAGATAACATTGAAGAAGAAGAATGTAATCAAATCGTCTCAGAACTAAATCAATTGGATAGACAAAATATTACAATCATTCGCAGACAAAATAGAATAAAGTTAAAGGAACTTCAAGAAAAAAAAAATCATCTAGAAGAAATTCAAAGAATCTATAAAGAAAAAAATGGTTCAATTAATAATATCATCGATTTTCTTAAAAACCTCAATTTAATAGGATTATAAAAACAAATACAACAACCGAAATAATTATTCCTCATTTACTATTATTTTTTATCCTATTCTTGGATAAAATTTGAATCAATGTTTAGTTGATTGAATAAAAATATAATGCCCAAATATCCTATGAATGATACACTCATCGATGAAGAAAGCGTTCAGATAAGGATTCAAAAAAATAAATATAATAAATGTTGTATTAATAAAAATGTATGTGCTATCCTAAGCATAGTAGCATGTATTGTAATATTAATAGGTGGTATCACGTGTATAAATATATATTCACTATATATTGAGGATGGTTCTTTATAATGTCTTGTCGTGGACTGATAGCTAGAGTCCCTGAAGGACTACACTTTTTATTAAAAATTTGAAATCTTTAAATGATTCTTCATAATAAAGTAAACACAGGTGGGGTCGTAATGGGGGCCAATGCCTCTTGTCAATCAACTCCTGAGGCACAGGGACCAATATGCGAATGTCATAAGGTCAATTGGATGAGTATCATCAAGCTCGGGGAATATAAGATGGTGAATGATTCCCCTCTTCAGAATGGGGTCAGCTGCGACGACAAGGTTGAGATCGATCATATGACTGAGGGAGAATATGATACTATTTGTAAGTATATCCCTGGAAGAGAAGATTCCAGGTTCCCCCAGGAAGTGATTCAATACCTCCTCGATACAAATAGTCAATCGAATGTCCTCGAGGATGTGGTAGATAACGAAAAAAAGAGTAGTGTCGGGACTCCAGATACAATTGCCTGGTGGCAAGAACCAGGGGATACTCCGGTAAGATGGGAACATCAGACCCTCGATCCTATCCTCTTAGCCTTGAACTCGAAGATTACTCGAAGAAGTCGATAAGTTGTCCTTTACATTAAATTTGAAAGAATATTTTGATGAGAGATAATGTGTTAGTTTAAGATGAATATATATCCGGGTCCCTAGCCACGACCTTCGAGAGATTTTATTTCCCCAGATGAGCAGTATGTGCGCGTCCTGGTTTGTTGATCAGCTAGATCTGATCCACCAGGATATAGTCTGGGACACAGAGGCCAACAATGATCCCATTTAGGGTGAATAACTGTGACTCTCGACA
>MDSY01012459.1_pt1 | contig 13449 bp, 10 predicted proteins | sample 811131 | NCBI WGS metagenome assembly MDSY01 (sample SAMN05326643, study PRJNA326480) | marine metagenome | isolation source: seawater | place: Atlantic Ocean: South West | collected 2010
CCGCTTCAGCGTTATTCACTCTCTTGACGTGTTCTAGGTTGAGGGGTTTGATTTTGAGTAAGGCATCTCGTAGCTCTCCGAACCCCATGGCGTTGACTTCATCTTCGTTTATTTTTTCGCTCGACACTTGCTTTAATAATTTGCGCATGGGTTCTGTTTTCTTCAGCTGTTCTTTCTCCGTAGGCAGCGCGGGTTCTTTGAATTCCTTCCCCTCCGGTAACGGGTTCGAGCCCACCACAACCACCGTGTCCGTGTACGGGATCCACATGTACCGGATGTGCTGGTGGGATTTCAGCCACGTCGTGTGTTTTCTGGCAATCTCGCTTCGAGTGGCGCACCAGGTTTTTTCCAACAATCGGTGAGACTTGACGACTTTCATGGTAACCTCCGTGGCTACTCCGAGCGCCCCCACACCGCAGCGCGCCATGCACAACGCCTCCCCCCCATCAGGGTCGGTTTCAGATAACACAACTTCCCCTTTCCCTGGCGTTATGAGTTTCAATTTAACGACCGTTTCATCTAATGGAGGGATTAAAGCCCCCGTGCCGTGCGCCCCAACCTGCGTGAACCCGCCGATTTGCTGTTCCCGGATGCTGGCGTAGTTTAGCAAAGTCAATCCGTGCGGACGTAACTTCTCGGTGACTTCCAAAACTCGGGCCCCAGCCTGCACGGTAACCGTCATGTTCTGTTTATCGACCTCAAGCACCTCATCCAACAGCCCAAGACTTATCATCCCGTCCTCGTTGAACGCCGCTCCGTTCGGCGACAACGCGCTCCCCACTGGCCGCAAACGTTTCCTATGTACGTGCGCCCACTCCACCGCTTCCTTCACCTGTTGCGTCGTTTCGGGCTGGACGTACCGCTCGCACTGTGTTTTTTTCGTCGCACTCCAGTTCTCCACTTCCTGCTGTTCCGAGTTAGGGGACGTCGCGGCGACGCTGTACCACACCAACAGCTCAACCGCGGCGAGGAACAGGATGGGGTAGTACACGAGGCGGTCGAACGCGGTGGCTCGTGGTCCGCCTGTGGGTCCTTCGCCTCTGGATGCTAAAGGGTCTGGTCTTCCCACCATTGCGCCCTTGAGCTTGGGGTCTAAAGCGGCCGCCGCGCCCGCAGCTCTCGCGGGGTACCTTAACGTGTCCGCGCGTGTGGGGTGGGGCATCGCGAACGGACCAGACGCGCCCGCGCGACCGGTGGCGTACCATCGCGAGGACGTCGTAAGATTTCGGGTGAAAACTTCGGAGATCTGTACGGCGCGCGGGACGCCGGTGGACGACGCTCGGAGCGCTGCAGAGGCGGTGAACGAGGTGACACCTCTTCTTCCAACCGTATCGGGACAAGACGCCAGGGCCACGCCGCGCCGAAGCACAGACAACAGCGCGTGTCGCCGCATGACGTCGACGCGCGATGGACAATGAAAAGTGACTGCAGTTGGATAAGCGGATTTAAGGCGTGCGCTTTATGAGTTTTAAGTCTTGTGGGTGCAAATTTTCGCTTCAAATGCGTCTGCCGCGCTCTCTCCACGCGCGCCTCACTAAACTATTTTACGACCACGACCGAAAGTCGTTACTCCTCTCTCCTTTGAAACTGCCATCTCAACGTCGCCACATCCTCGCGTATCCGTCATGGCTTGATTGATCAAAAAATTAGCGGGGCGAGACGGTGATTTCCGATTCGGGCGCAGTGAGGGTTCCGTTCTTGAGTTCGAACGCCGCCTTCACGGGCCACGCGCCCGCGGCCATCATCAAGCCTAGCGCCATGGGAACGTCGATGATGATCTCCCCTTCCGTGGGCTTCTTTGACTGCTCCTTGTTCAGCATGACGTAGGAACGGCCGGCGTAGCCGATCCAGCCCGCGACGTAGAGGAACCCGAGGCCGGGCACGGCGAACTCGCCGAGGTGCTCGAGGTTGCCGTCCACGATGAGGTGGGGAAGGCCGTCCGCGCCGCACAACAAACCGGCTTCGCCGTAGTTTGCGAAGCGAGTTTTGGTCTTCTCCATGGTGGCTTGGAGCGCCAAAGCGGGGGCGGACTCGGCGTCGTACTTCTTCAAGCGCTTCTCAAGCGCCTTGAGCTCAGCCTTTTCTCGCTTCGCAAATGCCTTGTTCTTCTTGCACGGGGTGAGCCCGGCGTAGGGCTGCACGTCACGCGCGTACGCCTCCTCGGGCATGGCCATAGGGGCCGCAAAAGCGACCGCGGCCGCCGCGGCGAGGGAAACAACCTTCACGGAGGCGTCCTTGGCGGAGCAAGAGGTGGCCGCGACAGGCGCCTGTTTATTGATGATGAGAGTTGAAAACGAGAGGACGGTTAGTCGCGCTCAAAGGCATAATACGCGTGTGATGCTTGCAACGAGTGCGGACACATCCGTGGAACTCCCGACTCGATTGATCGCGATGCACGACTAATCCGAAGAGCTGCCCAAGCTAACCCGTCATTCGCGAAAGTCTCGCCGCGCATTCAAAATATCGTGACAGTATAAAAAAAGTTGCCCCTCAGACGCCCCTTTGAAGGGGGGGACGGGGCGCGGTCGTCGATCCGTGAGAGTACATTCCACGGTAAGGATGTTATCAGTACGTACCTTGGCGACGACAGTGCGCTGCGCCTTGATGCCGGAGGACATCTTGGAGGACAGCTTGGCCTGAGAACACGATCGGGGGGGAGGTTAGTCGGTGCGTCGTGATGATGTGACTCGATAAGCGGCTTCGATGCCGGATCGCACGCGGTGCGGAAACGGCGGTGCGGGAGTCGTCGCGAGGGTCATATAGGTGAATTCCATGCTGGAATAGCATCGACACGACCTGTATGTCACATCGCGACGACCGTAGCCACTAGGAACAGCCGGACGACTGCTCCGTGCCGCGTTGACACCGCCCCATCCGCCCATTGAAAACCCCACGCGCGAAGCACTTCTCGTTCGGTTGATTCCCGTTAACATCTTGCCAATCCGCGTTCGGGGGCTGGGTCTTCGATGCGACCGTGGAAAAAGCGCGCGCGACCATGGGTTATCATCTACGCTATGTACGCACCGGAGCCACGGCGTTGATGGACATCATAGCGGCCATGTTGATGGTATGAGTGTGCTTTTATGAGGAGGACCGAGCGGATGGAGAGCTTGAAAAGCCGAACGAAGTTGGTTTTGTATGGTCCGAGAGAATTTTCATCCTCCAATGAGAGCCCAGCACTGGATCGATTTTACCAACTCGTTTTTGTATGGAAACTAGTATCGTTTTCGGCCAGGTTAAAACCGCTGTTTTTGGGCCTCAAAATCGATTAAACTTTTCAGTGGGCACTCTGTTTTGCTTTGCAAGGGCCATGGGACAACCCGAAGCACTGGGGGTCTTCCTACGATGGACCCCCCCCCGAAGCGTCGTCGGAAACGCGCGTCGACCCTCCCCCAGCGCGATGTCACGTCGAGGCAGGCGGCGGAGCAGGCGGTTACCACTGCGAACGCCGAGACCGATGATGGTTTGTCAAATCACAGTCCCGGTCGTCCCGACTTGCACATCCAAGCGTACCGCGCCTCCACGATGCCCGACTCGTTAAAAAAGTGGACGTTCGACCTTACCAAAACCAACATGTTCACATTGTACGACAAAACCTGGGGTTGGAACGCCCGGCAGAAACGCCGGGAGTTGTATCACCAGCACGCGCGGTTCCTAGTGGCGTGTTCTTCAGAGAAGTATTCAGTGTTCACCAGAAAAGAAAAGGATGACATTCGTCTTCCCTCCCCCCTGGCATTCATACACATAAGGTTCGAAATAGAAACAGGAGACGTACCAGGGGTGTACGTGTACGATCTGCAGACTTCCCATAAGCACCAAGGCAAAGGAATCGGCAGTGCGTTGATGGACGCGGTTGAGCAAATTGGAAAATCGTATAAAATGGAAAAGTGTTCTCTCACTGTTTTGAAAGTGAATCGCGACGCAAAGCGCTTTTATGAGAAAAGAGGGTACAAGCGCGATGAACACACGCCTACGGAAGAGACATGCGTGTACATTATACTGAGTAAGAAACTGTAGAGGCAGTAGTAGAAGGATAGAGCGTAGGTAGATAGCGCGGTAGGATAGGTATATCACATCAGTAATCACTTCATCTTGGGCAGTTGTTTTTGCCCCTTCACCGCTCGCATCAGCCGCGCGAATTTGGAAAGCGTGATGAACACCAGCCTTAGCGGTAAGGTGAGTGTCGCAGCGAGCATGTCTCCGAAGAGCTGAGAAACACCCTCCACAGTGGCCCCTACCACGTTCCCCCCATTCCGCGTGGTCTTCAACTTCTGTCCAAACAATCTGGATTTCACGATTCCGAACCCCGCTTCCTTTTTTAATAAAGCTCGCGCCAACTTTCGTCGTCTCCTCTTTTCGCTAAACGCGATCTTAATCAAAGGCGTGAGGAGGAAGGTAATGATGTTCCTCGTGCCTCTGTTTTCAGACGCTTTCTTACCCGCGTTGCCTGCAGCGGCTTCGGATAATAAAACAGGCTGGCTGATTTCAGATGCTTCCGATGAATAGACCCCCATGGCGTGCACCGCTAATCGAAACGGCCCTTCGCGAAACTCGGGCATCGGGCCTTGGGGGCCGAAGCGGGACATGATGAAACCCAACCCATAAACCGAAGCGCACTGCTCCGCGGACAGAGGCGGTACATCAGGCACAACCGTAGGGCCTCGCACTAGTCTGAATTTAGACCAGGGAATACGAGTTTCAACCGGCGTATCTCCATTATTTTTATCAACCACCGGTGGCAGAAACGTGGCTTGGTACACCATCTCGCCGCGGTCGTTTTGCGTCCGCACGGTTGCTTTCCAGGTCCGCCGTTCCGGTTCTGAGTCGGACTCGAATCCTACTTTGAGTGACAGGCCGTCGTATTGCGACAGGTCCAACGGGGTCTGGAGCGCGACACTACGGGCGCCGGTGAACCCGCCGCCTTGGCTCCGGCACTTGCCTGCCCAAACAAGGCACTCTCGTCCACTGCCATCGGGGCCGATCGCGCTCGATGATACGCCGCCCATCACAACGTCATCCACTCGCTCGAACGCAGCAGCCGCGGCGGTGGCGGCATCCAACCCGCCGCCCGCGAGCCCGAGGAGGTCGAAACTCACGCCGGAAGAGGTGTCCGCGGTAGTCGCGGTCGTCGATGCGGCGGTCGCGGTGGGGAGCCACGAAAGATTTGCGAGGTCGCGACGAGACGAGGTCCCGACGCGGCCGAGGGCGACGGTGCGGGGCACACGTGCGCCGAAGCGGAACGCGCCTTGAGTGCCGTGCACAGGGGCGCGGATGCCAAAAGCGAGGGGGGCAACCGAGGACGACATGTGTCGTGGTGTGCGCCGAAACAAGTGTCGACGTCATCAAGAATGTGACTCCAAACGTCGTAGAGCCACTCATTTTTTCAGATTGACGAAGGTGCCTATCATCACTCGTGCTCGCACAGCGCGCGGGTCGCCGGGTCCATGGCGCCACGGGGCGGGTCGCGCCCAGGTGATAGTATCACGGAGTACGAGCTGGATCGCGAGGCGAACTTAGCGAAGAACAGAGCGGTTCTCGCCGCGCTGTCCATCCCAACTTTAGTCAAGGCGACGCGTGACACTGACGAGGAGCCAGACGAAACGAACGCATCGAGGCGCAGAAGACGCGGTGGTGCTTCTGGGTCAAGAGGGTCCGGACCCTCGCGCAGGTCCAACCGCGAAAAGAAGACACAAGTACAGTCGTACAAGGCTTCTGGCTCAGATTCGGACTCGGACAGGGATTCAGATGATGGTAAAAAAAGCGAAAAGGTTGACGAAGACTTTAGATCCGACGACGACGACGATGAAAGTGATGACGACGAAGAGGACTCAGACAGCGACGAAAGAGACGTCAAAACACTCGAGACGGAAACCGCTGGAGTGATCGCCCTCGACGCCTCCGACTCAGACGTTCCCGTCCCCGAATCCAATCCAACACGGAAGGGAAAAGCAAAACAGAATACGTCGCGGGGTAAAAAAAGTAGCAGCGAATACGCGCTCGCCAATCCGATGGCCAAGACCGGCGCTCTCTCTGAAACGAAAAAACGAAAGGCAGTGACGAGCAAAACAAAACATAGAAAAACATCCCCCGAGGCTGTGTCATCCAACCCCGCCGACGACGCTAGGGACGCAATTCTCGCGTTCCTGGCGCCTGCCATCTCCGTGGGTGTAAAGCGAGGCAAGTTAAAACTCGAAAACGCCACCTTCGGTTTAAACGAGCTGCGAGCCGTGGCGGACGCGCACGGGTTCAACGACTGGACTGATGACGAGCTGGCGAACATGTTAACGCCGGAAGTCACGGGGAAGGAAGGCGCGAGTATGGATGAGGATGTGATTGCGATTTCGGGAACAGATCCGTTTGCGGCGGACGCGGAGAGACGTGCGGCTGTTTTATTGTCCGCGAATAAGGTACGAATCAACATTACTGATCTCACGGCACTGGCAGAGAAAGTAGGCGCGAAGCGGAGGGTGACGTAGTAGGATTAATAGTAGGTATCCGTGTACGAGAAACACCACGCAAAGCTACTCGTTGTCTGTACCTTGTTGAAAACATCTCTGAATGTAACTACCTCTATAGGGCGCAGGAGGGATTTCTCAGAGGATTCCTCACAGGATTCCTGAATCACACGCGTCGTCAGCTTCCAAACACGTCCTCACTTCCTGTTCTGCGGGGCGCCGTCGTATTTGCTCCACGCGCTTCGGTTGTACGGCCAAGCCTAGGGTTTAACGGAGAGCAACGTCAGTCAGCAAAACCCTTTAGTGCTGAAGTACTCCCGGGAGTACGGGAAAGCCTATTGGTAGGGGTTAGGGTAGGTATGATCATAGTGAGTGAGGAGAAAAAAGAAAAAAGAAAATTCAATGACTCCGAGACGAACTCAACGAAGTACCTCAAATCCTCAATAGGAGTGCCACACCACGTTCTCTACCTTGATTACCTTTGCATCCAGCGCGCACTCCCTGGCGATGTCCCAGCTTGACAGCAGCCCCGCGAACTTCCCGGAAACCTTGAACTCGACAACCGCGTGGTGGATTTTGTGTTTTTGCAAAATCTCCGCGGCGTCGTCGCGGTTCATTTCTTGGGTCGCGGGGTGAAGTGTGGTGCTCATCACGTCCTTCACCAGGGTATCGAGGGGGGTCTTGTATGTATGCGTGGAGGTAGGGAAATTGAAGGTGTCAGTGGGATGTTAAGTTCAGGGTCTATTTACTCTTAGTTTAGTCCCTCTACACTGAATACCCCTATGCGATAAATATACTCCTCGCGATTGAAACCTTTGGGAGAAAGTAACAACTGTCTTTGGCTTTGGAACGAGTTTCTGGGACGCGCCGAGGATATAGATATTGTTGTGGCGAAAGTCGTCATGGCTGTGTGGTGTCTGGACCACCAACTCCAACTCGGCGGTATATGTATGGATAGGACTCTACGGAAACGAGGTGCAGGAGGTGTCTTTCTTGTTCAGATGACACCCCGAAACATGCTTGCTTACCTGTTCCAGAAACATCTTGTTCACGTCTTGTTTCGTGACGATGCCCACGGCTTTTTCAGTGGCCGGGTCCACCACGACGACGCACCCTATGTGTTCGTTGATAAGCGAGGTCACCACGCTTGAGAGCTTATCCTCGGGAATAGCGGTGACGCACTTCGCCGCGGGCATCATGAAACTCGCCACGGAGGGCATTTTTTGGGAGACGTAGTGACGAGAGACTTGTGACGAGACGTGTGACGAGACTTGAGCCGCGTCGGTCAGGTCCGAGTTCCAAAGAATGCGTCCGAGAAGAGTCTTCTCAGGAAAACAGGGCGTGATCCTCGGGTTGCGACCTAGGGCATCCAAGTCAGTCCGTCCGAGAGGCCGTTTCAGAAATATTCTCGGAAAAAACACCGAAATCATTTGGCGGCGAAAAGGTGTCGGCGACTAAAGTCAATCGCTCGCCGCCGCCGACACCATCGCATTGGCGATGGCGCAGCGCTCGGCCCCCCCCGGCGATGTCGACCCTTCGTCCTCGCTTCCGATGTGGGGCGAGGACGACTTGCCCGCGCCTCCGTCGTCTCGCCTGTGCGTGAAGAACATCCCGAAACACTTGACGTTGGAGCGCTTAAGAGAGCACTTCGCGGAACGCGGCGAGGTGACTGATGCTAAAATCATGAAGACGGGCGATGGGAAGAGTAGGCAGATGGCGTTCGTGGGGTACAAGAGTGAGGAGGATGCAGTAAAAGCCCTAGAGTACTTCAACAACACGTTCGTCGATACGAGTAAAATCCAAGTGGAGTACGCGCGGGCGGTGAAGAGCTCAACGTTGCCTCGGCCGTGGTCGAAACACTCGCAGGGATCTTCCGCGCACGGAAGGGCCAATGCTCCTGAACCGGACCTGGACGCACCTGAGCCGTTAGACCCTGACCGCTTTATCGGCGTAAGGGAGCTGAAGAAGATGAAGAATACGAAGAAACACGCGGCGGAGCGGGAGCTTGAGCAGATGATCGCCGACGACCCGAAACTCGCGGAGTTCATGGAGCTCATGGCGCCGAGGTCGAAACAGAAAATCTGGGACAACGCAGATGGAAACGCGTTCGGGGCGGCGAACGCGGGCGACGCCGACCTCGCCGCAAACGAAACCCCCACGTTCGAGGATGACGAGTCCGACGACGACGAGTACCAGGACTTGGACGACGACGAGGGGAAGGCGGGCGCGGCGAAAGGAGTTAAGAAACGACCAAACGCGATTAGACGAGAAAACAAAAGTGGAAACGAAAGTGACAGTTTCGACGTGAGCTCGAGCGACGACGATGACGATGAGGAGAGCGACGATGAAAGTGGAAGTGAGAGTGAAGAGGTTGACACCTTGGCTGCAGACTCCAACGTGTCGGACATGGACTACCTCAAGAAACGCGCGGGGGCGCTTTCAGACACGGAGAGCGAGGAGGAGGAGGAGGAGAACGAGGAGGATGAAAGTGACGAGGACGATGAGATGGAAGATGCGACAGAGGATGATAAGGAACCAACGTCATCCAAAAAGGAAGCCCACACCGTCACAGCTGACGACATGGAAGCCATCGCCGAGACCGGCCGGGTGTTCGCCCGAAACCTACCCTTCACCGCTACGGAGGAGGAGGTTGCGGAGTTTTTTCGAAAATTTGGCGCATTGACAGCTGTTCACGTTTTGGTCGATAAAACCACGCGTCGATCGAAAGGCTTGGCGTACGTAACCTACGCCCTCCCGGAGAACGGCGTCGCCGCGATGGAGGCGTTGGACGGGAGCATCTTCCAAGGCAGGTTGATTCACCTCATACCTGCGAAGCGACCGCCCAACGCGATGGACACGCTTGGGGGGGTAGGGAGGGTTGATGGGGTAGGTGGGGTAGATGATGAGGATGGAGAGGATGATGACAACACCAACAAACAAAAAAACAAAAATCAAACTGAAGCTGAGCGCGAATCCAACTTCAAAGCTGACAAAGAAAAGAAATTGAAGCAAGACGCCGGGTCCAACAAAGCTGCTTGGAACTCTTTGTTCATGCGGCAGGACACCGTCGCGGCGGCGGTGGCGGCGAAATACAACGTGAGTAAAAGAGATTTGCTGGAGAGCGGCGACTCGGACGTCGCGGTTCGGCTCGCCCTGGGGGAAGCGCAAATCATCGCAGATACGAAAGCGCAGCTGGAAGATTGCGGTGTCGAAGTGGACGTGTTGGTACAGTCAGCGAGTGTAGCCGGGGCAAACACGAACAAGGGCATGCAGAAGACAGTAAAGCGCTCCGACATCGCCATTCTCCTGAAAAACCTCCCGTACGAAGCCGAGGAGCACGAACTAAAAACGATGTGCGAGCGGTTCGGGAACGTTTCGCGGTTGGTGTTACCGGACACGAAGACAATCGCGATTGTTGAATTTTTAGAACCGAACGACGCGCGCAAAGCGTTCAAAGGCCTAGCCTACAAGCGGTACAAACACGTCCCGATCTACGTGGAGTGGGCGCCGGTTGGGGTGTTTACAGGAGATGCGCCGAAAACGAACAAGAAACAAGGAAATAATTCAGAAGGACCTCGCTCAGTGCCGAGGGCGGACACGATTAACTCCGCTGACGAAAAGTTGCAAGTTGAAAAAGACGACGATGAAGACGAGCTCTCCTCGCGTTTGTTCGTCAAGGGCTTGTCTTTCCAAACCAGCGAAGCTGCGTTGAGGGCGCACTTTTTAAGGGCTGCATCGAGTGCTTCTGGTCGCGTATTAGCTGCCAACGTTGCGACCCAACGAGGCCCGGGCGGCGCTACGTTATCCAGAGGGTTCGGCTTCGTCGAGTTCGACACGCCAGCCGTGGCCAGAGCGGCGAAGCGAGCGATGCAAGGGAAGGCGCTTGAAGGAAGGGCTTTGAAGTTGGAATTAAGCTCCACTGGAGGCAACAAAGATTCAAACACTCAAGGCGCTAATGATTCAAAGACAATTTCCTCAAAAGTTCCGGAGGGCTACAGTGCTAATAAGCTCGTGGTGCGCAACGTGGCGTTCGAGGCCACCCGAAGAGACATCCAAAAGCTGTTCAACCCCTTCGGCGTTTTGAAATCCTGCCGTCTTCCGAAAAAGTTTGACGGCGCGCACAGAGGGTTTGCTTTTGTCGAGCTGAGTACGCAGCGAGAAGCGTCTGCTGCGTTAGACGCGTTAAAAGGTACACACTTGTACGGCCGAAGACTGACAATCGAACGCGCGGAGGAGGATGACAACGTGGAAAACGTGCGCGAGAAAACTGCTGTTAAATACGAACGAGGGATTGAAGGCGAAGCCGCGGCGCGGGGAGAGAACGCCATGAAAAAGAGACGAACGTAGGGTACTTAGTCTGTGTGAAATGTGAATCATAGTTTACAAATAAAGTACACTACCCACACACACTAGTGGATCGCTGGGCTGGGTACCCTCTCCGGCGCGACACTGGCGAACGCTTCGGGCGCGGGGAGGAAGAACATGTTCGGCCGCGGCAGCGCCAACATCGGAGGCGAGTTTTGTGGTGGCCGCGTGTCATCCTCGGGGGGGGTCTCTGGGGCGTCGAAAGGAGCGCCGAAAGGGCCTCTACGTCCAATCCGTGGGACCTCCGCTCTGCACGTTGGGCACTTCCTGGACGACCGCAACAGCCACTTGTCCACGCACTTCTGGTGAAACGCGTGGTGGCACGGGAGCTCGCGAATCTCCTCGCCTTTGGAGAACTCTTCCAAGCAGATGTAGCACTGGGGGCTACTGTCGTCGTCGCACCCGGAACACGCGCCAAAAAACATAGAAGGGGTGGCTTCTTTCTTGAGTTCTGGTGGCACTGGAACTAACGGTGGAATTACTGTTTCCTTGGGAACCACCGCTTCCGCGTACGTGCGCGTGGAGGCATCGGGTGTGACTGTATCGGGTTGTGTATCAGTAGTACCGTCTACTCCATCTACCCCCCCATAAATAGTAGTCGGGGGAAGCGAGGCGAGGTCGCCTTCCTCCGCTCGTGTGGGGCCGAACCCCAATAGCCCGGTGAGCCGGCCCATTTGATCATCGTCGTCATCATGCACCAACCTTGAGTCCACTTCCCTTAAAATAGTGAGCAGCGCATCCGCGAGGAACGCGACCCTCGCTCTCAGCGCTCGCGATTCGCCGAAACGATTGGCTTCAGATTCCGAGGACGTTCCGAATTGTCTCGTCACATCCTCATTGTCACCCCTCATCTCCTGATCCTCCGTCGCGTCTCTCGTGGCTCTCAAGCTCTCGCCCAGCTCCCGGGCAACGCGCGCGATGTCTAGGCCGCCATCAGGCCGGCGAATGGAGAACGAAGAGGTACGAGGGCTTCTTGTGGGGTCTCGCGCCGCACCCGGTGGAGTACTCTCAGGCACTGTGTGATACTCCTGCTCCGCGTCTTCGCCTTCAAAGAACCGTCCCGCTAACCTTCTGCGTCGGCGTCGCAAACCCGTGGTGTCGTCATCCGCGACGTGTCTCCCGTCAACGGAGAGCCCTCTGTGGGAGGGCTGAGAGGCTCCATTCGTAGATGCGGCATTGGCATTCGTCGGCGAGGCGCTCGGTTCTCTTCTCCGCCTAGCACCAGTAAGCGCCTCGTACAACTGGTTGGCTCGAGGAAAGTACTCCCTGCGCGTGGTGCTCCTCGTGCGAGGTCTTGAAGGAGCAGGTGCCGGTGAGGTCGCAACAGGAGCAGCGGGCACGAGTGCGTTGCTGTTCTCGAGCGCCGCATCGACTTCAGTCGGTACGGGCAACGTCAGGGCTTGCGTCGGGGTCGGGTCATTGATTGATGTGTTTTCCGCACTTCTCGGCGGAGCCGTTCCCGCGGAAGCCAACGCCCTCAGGAAGTTGGAGGACGCAGCGGTGATTTCCGTGCTCCCCGCGGCGTCGATCACGAACGCGCGTCCATCCGCGCGGCTCATGATGATGAACGGCTGGGGGTTCAAATGCTGTGAGGTTTGGGAGGCGGGGAGGGTCAGGCAACGTAACGGTCGGGTACGGAAATGGACAGGAGACGAGTTCGACGTATGACAAGATAAACTCCCGGCAGGGTCTCTCGCGAAAGGGCACGGAGACGGACGTGGAAAACGCGGCATACGTACCGCGTCGTCCTCGTCGCTTGATTCAAGGGAAACGATATTCATGCTCGTCGTAGCACCCATGCGCGCGCTGGGGGTGGACCGCGCGCTCATGGAGTGTTGATGTGCCGCGTCCTGCAACGGGTTTTTTCTCATTTCCGCGCGAGGTATGACTCGGACGATTTCGCGGGAGCAGAGATCGCGTTTGTTTGTGGCTATCTGTGCTCGGCCAGTCGGAGATCTTTATATGCTCGCATTCAAACCCCCCTACAAACGCAATCACCGGAGGAATGCTACGACTCAGTAACGCTTTTCTGGGAAGCCACGACTCGAACACAACGACGCGCACACGACACGCACACTCTTCCAACGCGATGGGCCGTAAGAAAGCTCGCGCGCAGATGTGGAGGCAAGGGTTGCGGTCTGCGCAAAAGCAATATGCTAACGCGGCTAACGCGGGTGAGGCCATCCCAGGTCTTCCCAACCACCTCGTCGTGGCGCACATCCTGAGATCTGAGTACTTTGACGATCCTGCCGATCTCGCAAGGCTGCCAGCGGTGAGCAGTGCGATGCGCGACACGATGGCGGTGATTGGGCTTCGGTTAGAAGAGCTTGGTGAATATCAAGCCTTGAAGCTCGGGTGCTTAAGTGCGGTGAAGCGCCGGCACCGGCGAGGTGTTCTGTCGGGTCAAGAACTCCTTTGTGCGGCAGCGGCGAAGGGCGGACATCTCGAAGAGTTGAAGGTGTTGCGCGCGGACGGCTGGCCGTGGAACGAAAACACGTGCTTCCGCGCAGCGGAGTGGGGGCACCTCGGCGACGAGCGGACAGCTCGAAGAGTTGAAGGAGTTGCGCAAGAACGACACGCCGTGGGACGCGCTGACGTGCACTGCGGCGGCTAAGGGCGGGCACCTCAA
>MDSY01073810.1_pt1 | contig 13449 bp, 9 predicted proteins | sample 811131 | NCBI WGS metagenome assembly MDSY01 (sample SAMN05326643, study PRJNA326480) | marine metagenome | isolation source: seawater | place: Atlantic Ocean: South West | collected 2010
TGCTGCCGGCGTTGACTGCTCGGGTGCTTGCCTTGTCGATACCGACAACGACGGCATCTGCGATCAGGACGAAGTAACAGGCTGCCAGGATGACACAGCCTGCAACTACGACAACACGGCAACCAACGCGGGCTACTGCGATTATGCTGAAGAGGGCTATGATTGTGATGGTAACTGTGCGAATGATGCGGATGAGGATGGTATTTGCGATCACCTTGAAGAGGTCATTGATGCAGCCTGTGCCAATATTTTGGAGCAAATTCTCACGGCAATCGCCAATGGTGATTATTGCGGCGAAGGCACCGTATGGATTGCTGAGATAAATGAATGCATCGCAATACCGTCATGCGTAGCAGATTTGGATGGAGATGGCAATAGAGGAACATCCGACCTTCTCGCGCTGCTCTCGGTATTTGATTCGCTTTGCCCTGTCATTACAGGATGTATGGATTCTGAAGCAAGCAACTATTATCCTTTAGCAGAAATCGATGATGGCAGTTGTGTGTATTGAATTTCATCAATGTTGATTCGTCAATAAATGGTCAAAGTGTGAGTGTGTTTTGTTTTAGATCTGCTGGTTTCGAATGAATTGGGTTGAATCGCAATTCAAAGCCTTCGTTTGTGTTTCTTTGAGAACCGACGAATCGAAGCTGGCTTGAAACCCAAAAAACGCGAATGCCATGAAGTGCCTGATCCCGCTCTTTGTTTTGCTCATGACCTCCATGGGTAGCGTGTCCGCTCAGAAAGTGTTTTCCGTGGATGCTGCTTACCAGGCAGATGTGAAGATTTTTGTGGTGGATGCGGCCCATCAGGCGGATTTGCTCGTGTTCAAAGTGGACGCGGCGTATCAAGCTGAAAAGAATGAAGGGCTTTGGTTTTTTGTCGATGCCGCGTACCAAGCCGAGAAAAAGGTCTTTTTCGTAGAGAACGCATACCAAGCAGACCTCCTAATTTATTTCGTTGACGCGAAGTACCAGGCGAAGTGGGAGGAGTCTGGGAAGAAGCACCTGATCTATTGAGCGAGACACGAGGGCTCTTAGCAACCGCTATTTTTGGGTGAGTTGATTCGCCAAGTCCATCGGGAGATATCGGCTTGGAATTGCCAGCTTTCGATCAACATTTGGACCTCCTTAGCCCATGTTTTTAAAATAGATTCTTGCTCCAAAATATGAGCGGGCATAGTCTGTCCAAGGTGGTGTTCATGTTGTAACGTCCATCTGCGTTTTGGATGAACGCCTAGAAGAACAATCTGGAGAAGCGTTGGTTTAGTTAATTGTAAGACCGTTTGACCGTCTTTTTGTAAAGGCAGTTCCAACGCTGAGAAAGTCCGATTGATTCACTTAGTCTTATTCAGACTAATTCTAAATAGCCTTTTTATGGGATTGCCTCACGACATCTTAAATAGTTCCTTTATCTCTGAATAAATTCAAATTAATATTTAGATGAAATTGCGATTTAACACCTCAGGTTTACTTTCTCTAGTAGCAATATGTGGCCTCTTGACTTTGGCGTCTTGCAACCGTGAAGGATGCATTGACCCATTAGCGACTAACTATGACGATAACGCCGACAGTGATGACGGTACGTGCGATTATGCTGTAGTTGCTCCAGATGAATATGCTTTCTTCGACAACGAAGGCAATCTTACAGTAAGTATCGACGGTCAAAAGCAGCGTCAATATATGCTCTCGGAAATGACGAGTTATATGAAGTCGGCGAACACTCCTGGTGTTGTGATCGATGGTTCTGTTTTATTGTCCATGTATGCCAACGATGGCTACACGTGGAATGATGTAGAGAATCTTGAAATGACAGGCTCTTCGAAGCAGCTTCGAAGTAAGACCGCCGGTGGCGATGATACCATCATCTCAATGTTCGAAGGTTTCATGACGGATTTGGCAGCAGCAAGCGCGACTACGGTTGCAGATGTTACAGATGGTGGAGCTGGCACTACAGGTGTTGTGCTTTCTACAACGAACGCATCGAAGCAATACTTGCAAAACGGTCAGGGTCAGGAATGGACTCAGTTAATTGAGAAAGGCTTAATGGGTGCATGTTTCTACTACAACATTTCCTCAGTCTATCTCGCCCCAGCTAAAATGGATGTAGACAACGAAGCCATTGTCGAAGGGAAGTTCTACACGACGATGGAACACCATTTTGACGAGGCTTTTGGATACTTCACCATGTCGGCAGATTACCCGACAACGGGTACCGATAAGTTTTGGGCAAAATATGCTTTTGCACTAGAGACTTCAGAGCTTCAGTCGGCATCAAAGTTGTCTGCTGCTTTCCGTTTGGGACGAGCGGCGATTGTTGCGGATGACATGACAGTCCGAGACCAACAGATTGAGGTTATTCGAGAAGAATTGGAGCTTGTTGCAGGCGGAACAGCGATTCACTATTTGAACGGTGCGATTGAAAACTTCGGAGACGATGCTCTTCGAAATCACGAACTGTCGGAGGCAAAAGCGTTCATCATGGCGTTGCCTTATGGAGCGAACACGTCTGTTGATCTGTCTGCATCGAATACCATCCTCAGCAATTTGGGAGATGATTTTTACAATGTAACTACAGGAAGCATTACGGATGCTCGTGATGCAGTTGCTGCAGCTTTGGGCATTTCAGCATCTATTGCAGAAGGGTTGTAAGTCGTTATTAGAATCTATTATCCTCAGTGGAAATGACATTGAATCACTTCAAAGTAAGCCTGTTTACAGGATTGTTATGTTTGGTCACCTTGAGCGGTTGTGACCCTGATGGAATGGATTCCGAGATCGATTTTGATCGGTCTGCCTATTTGCAGCATCTCGGAGACGAAATTATCGTCTCCGAGTATGCTCAAATGGTTGAGTTGTCAGCGGAACTGCACTTGGCGTGTGACCAATTGATTTCTGACCCTTCTGAAAGTCAAGTGATTTTGACACGTGAGCAATTGAAGCGTACTTACTTGCAATGGCAGCGCGTTGCTTTCTTTGACTTTGGCCCAGCAAGCAATCGAGCTTTGTCTCAAACGGTGAATAGTTATCCAACAGATGCAGACAAGATTGAGTTGGCCATTTCGGAAGAAAACTGGATACCAGGCACTCCTGTGACACTTGATAACATTGGATTGCCTGCTCTTGACTACTTACTCAACTCAAATGAGAGTGCAGCAGGAACTGCACAAGAGATGGCCGATAATCCCTTGCGTGGGGCCCATGCGAGTCGCATTGCTGAATACTTGAATTCGGAGGTTTCCTCGGTGCATGCTACTTGGACTGGCAATTATCTAGATACTTTCAAAGCCTCTGATGGTGTGGAGATGGGGAGCTCTATGGGAGAGGTTTTAAATGCATTTAATCGTGTCTTTGAGGCCGACGTTCGGAAAAACAAATTGGGTTTGCCGAGCGGGATTAGCACGTTTACTCAGACGCCGAGGCCAGGGCTTGTCGAAGCTGTATATGCTTCGAATTGGAGTGTTGATTTGATGTTCGAGGCCATGGTGATGGCAGATTTAATCTATCATGGCAATGCCAAGACAGCAAACAGTGCGGAACTTGGCTTAGATGATTATCTAAATGCTTACGGCGATTTTGAATACGGTGCCGGTTTGAATAATGACATTGAGACGCAATTGGATATTGCGTTGGAATCAGTGCTTTCTTTGCAGGACCCTTTGTCTCTTTACGTTACGACAAATCAACAGGAGGCATTTGATGTTTATGCTGATTTGCAGGCTTTGGTTGTTCTCTGGAAAGTAGACATGATGTCCTCTTTAGGGATCTTAATTACATACCAAGACAATGATGGTGATTAATCAATTTGACGGGGGCTCTTAAGGGATGATGAAGCCTTATAAACTGTCAGATGATTTAGATATTGCTCCGCTTGTCACGTTGCGCAGAATGTTTGCGCTTCTGACGCTCTTTAGTTCGCTTCGTTTTATTTTGAGAGGCTGGGTGTCAACACAATTGTTGGACCCCATTGTTTTGTTTCCTTTTGATGGGTTCAGTTGGCTCCCTCGCCCCAATGATGTTGGGGCGATTCTTCTTTTTTCAGGTATGATTTTGGGGAGTGTTGGGATGTTTTTTGAAAAATGGCATCAATGGGCAGCGGCGCTGTTTTTCTTTTGCTTCACCTATGTTGAATTGTTGGATAAGTCCAACTATCTGAATCACTACTACTTCGTGTCGTTGATGGCGTTGTTGTTGGCTTTTATTCCTTCAAAGGAATCTAGAGGGGTGGCGCCGTGGTATTTTATATGGACGCCTCGTTTGTTGCTCTGTCTTGTCTATTTCTACGCCGGTTTTGCCAAACTAAACTCAGACTGGATGACCCAAGCTTTGCCTTTGGCTATCTGGTTGCCCCAGCATAGTGGAATGCCTGTGATAGGAGGTTTGTTTGAACAAAGATGGGTAGCCTTCGCATTCAGTTGGGCTGGAGCAATATTTGATCTAGTTAGCCCCATTGGATTAATCGTGGCGCGATTTCGAAAGTACTTCTATCCTGTTCTTGTCCTCTTTCATGTGTTGACGTGGGTTTTGTTCCCAATTGGTGTTTTTCCTTGGGTGATGATAGCATGCACCACAGTGTTTTTCACGGATCAATGGCACAATCAATTTTTGATGTCCATAGCTCGTTTTCGAACGTTTTTATTGAGGGCGCTAAACAAAGAAGATTTGTCTCAGGGTCAAGGTGTGTCAAATACGAAAGGCTCTCTCATACCAAGAAGGTGGAGCTTTGGAATGGCATTGGGTTTTCTCTTGATTCAAGCTGTGATTCCGCTCCGCAGCATCGCATCGCCTGGGGTCTTGTTTTGGCATGAGCAAGGCTACCGCTTTAGTTGGCGAGTGATGCTAATGGAGAAGGCGGGGTGGGCAACATTTTACGTTGTTGATGAAAGAGGTGACGAACAGGAAGTGAACATCGATGATTGGCTTTCCCCGAATCAACAAAAAGCGATGAGCACCCAGCCTGATATGATCGTCGACTTTGGTCACATCATTGGAGATGCATGGGAAGAACGCCTTGGAGAAAATGTTCGGGTGCGAAGTGAAGTTTGGGTTAGTTTGAATGGGAGAAGGTCTCAATTGTTTGTGAACCCTTACGTAGATTTGCGAACCGTTAATAAAGGGACCAAGCGCAGCGATTATTTAATGCCAATGGACTCCATCATTCGTCCAATGGACTTGCGTGAAATCAGGGCGTCTTTTAAGGAGTCAAATGGCTGGTAACGTCATGAATACAACGTCTTTTCACGCTTCCATTAGAATCTTTTGCTTGGTCTTTGGCTTGTCTTGGGTTTTTTCTGGCACAGCTTTGTTTGGTCAAGATGATGAAGATGGGATTCGGTCACAAACGCTCCACGCTGTGGTTGTAACGGAAGCGGCCGATCCGATTGAAGGAGCATCCGTTTTCTTGGTGAATACAAAGGGGCGAAAGGAGGCTTTAACATCAACGGATACCTTTGGAAAGTTTCAATACTCCTCCATCACTTCCAATATGAAATTGCTCATTTCTGCCATTGGTTTTGTGCCTTTGGAAACAAGCTCTTTGGGAGAGTGTGATGTCGAAAACCCGTGCGTCTATGTTTTGCAATCGTCAACGGTTATTCTCAATGAAGCTAAGATTGAAGGAGGAGATGTGGGCGTCGAATGGATGGGAGCTTTGCGCGATGGGGGGGTGTATCGTGGCATGAAAAGCACCGTTTTAAGACCTGCAAAGCAGTTGGCGGTTCCTGGCGAATTTCAAGCGAGAAATGTGTTCTCCGGTCTTCCAGGCGCTAACGTTTGGGAAAGTGACGGTGCAGGTTTGCAGTTGGGTATTGGGGTGCGTGGTCTAAGTCCCAATCGATCTTCGCACATGAGCATGCGTCAAAATGGAATCCCCATAGCGGCTGATCCATTGGGTTATCCCGAAGCGTACTATACTCCGCCGTTACAGATGGTTCAGTCGATTCAGCACGTAATGGGGGCCAATGCGCTTCAATACGGCTCGCAACTTGGAGGAATGCTGAACTTCATAATGGAATCGGCAGATTGGAATGAGAGGGCTCAAGTAAAAGGAATTTCTTCAACGACTTCATATGCTCCGAATCAGGGTGAATTTGTCGGGCATCAAATGTGGGGAACGACTTTTAAAAAAGGAGGTGAAAACACAGCGGTGTTGGTGTCGGTGGATCATCGAAGAGGAAGTGGTTGGAGACCGCATTCAGACTTTGAGAGTACGACAGCTTTTGCCTCGTTGAAACAACGGTTTGCAGGGGAAAATGGAGTTCTGACATTGGAACATCAGTTTTCATGGATGCGACGCCAAGAACAGCAGTCAGGAGGCTTAACAGATGCACAATTTGCTATGAATCCACGGGCATCTAACCGGGGGAGGAACTGGTTCAAAGTAGCTTGGAACTTGGCTTCAACCCAGGCGCATTGGCAGCCCTCTCAATCTCCTTGGGAGGTCCATTTGAAGGTTCATGGTTTAATAGCATCACGCGTTTCGCTTGGTTTCTTGGGGACTCCAAATCGTGTGGATCCTCTTCAAGAACGCGGTTTGATCGACGGTGGTTTCAAGTCTGTCGGTACAGATATTCGCACGACTCGTCGGTGGGAGAAAATAGGTTCAGATAAATGGCATGCCCTTGTTTTAGGACTGCAAGCGTATTCGGGTAACAACGATATGAGCCAGGGTCTTGGCACGTCGGGGGGGGATGCCGATTTCTCTTTTCTAACACCTGATGAGGTGGATGGCTCAACCTATCGTTTGCCAAACAAGCAGGTCGCTTCTTTCGCGCAAGCGATTGTTGCATTGGGAGAGAGACTCTCTTTGACTCCAGGTCTGCGATTGGAGTGGATAGAATCGGAGGCAGAAGGGGTGTATAGGGAAGTTATTTACAATGGAGCGGGAGGAATTGTGGAGGACTCGTTGTTTTCATCCTATGAGCGAAGAAGCAGAGGAGTACTCCTTCCAGGGGTAGGTTTTTCGTGGCTTGCTGGCCGAGGGGTCGAGATGTATGGAAATGCAGTGGCCAACTATAGAGCCATCAATTTCTCGGACATCCAATTGAGCAACCTCGGGGTTGTCATTGATCCAGAAATCAAGGATGAACGAGGCTACAATGTGGATTTGGGTTTTCGTAAAAAGTCAAACGTTTTAAGCCTTGATGTGGGGGTCTTTGGATTGTGGTATCGGGATAAGATTGGCTTGATTACGACAACGGTTCCTGATCCTGTTTTAATTGAACGCCCTGTCTTGTTGAGAACCAACTTATCCAATGCAAGGACAGTGGGGGTGGAGGCTGCAATCAGTAAAAACTGGATGTTGAGTGGAGATGAAACGAACAATGTGACCGTTCAATTGACAGGGTCATACATGCACAGTGAATACTTAGAAGGAGGCTTAGACGCCATTCAAGGAAAGCAAGTTGAATTTGTGCCGCAATGGACATCGCGGTTAGCGGCTACATGGAATACGCGTCAATGGCATGTCCAGGTTCACTTTGATGGGACGGCATCTCAATTCACAGAGGCCACGAATGCTATTAGAACTCCCAATGCGCTTTATGGAGAAATCCCAACTCGGTATACGCTGGATTTAGCGGTTGGAAGAAATTTAGGCAATCGCGGATTGCACTTGGGGTTGAAGGTCAACAACGCAACGAATACCATGTATTTTACTCGAAGAGCATTGGCGTACCCAGGACCTGGGATTTTACCAGCTGATGGTCGCAATGTTCGCTTGGCCATTAGTTACAGCCCTTCGCGTTGAGTTTGTAATGTCATGGATCAGAATCAAAAGAACCAGTCAATCGTGTTTTTTGATGGACCATGCCTCTTTTGTCAAAAGAGTGTTCAGTGGCTCGCCCAGCACGAAGGATTGGGGCGCTCTCTTTATTTTGCTCCATTGCAAGGGGAAACCGCTGAAAAGCTTTTGTCAGAATCACTTCGAACTCCTCCGCTTCAAGGTGTTGTCTTTCTCGACGAGCGCAGCCAGGTTCACGAGGGAGCTGCCGCCATTCGTGCGTTGGCCAATATGCTAAGAATGCCATGGAGTATCGGAGCTCGTTTGATGACTAGTTGGGCCTATCAGTTTGTCGCAACACGACGCCATTCGCTCTTCAAACAAAAGGAGGAGAGTTGCCTCGTTTCTCCGGAGATGCGAGAAAGAATTCTGCGTTAGAGCGCATCGTTATCCCTCCAATGAGTCAAAACAACTCGTTTGAAAATGGGGGGGGGGATTCGGTTTAATACGCGAAGTTGACAGGTCTTATCCGGGACGAAATAGCATGAAATCCTAAAGGAATCGAACGGCTTCACTGCAATTTCGGAGATCGAATATTTCCGTCTTAAAGGTCTTTAATGACGTTTTATGTTTCAGTCCAAAACGATTGTTTTGAGCGTTTTTGCGGGGGAAGGGGGGCATCTTTCAGTCAAATCAAACGCGTCCAGCACAAGAGTCTAATTCCAGTTCAGACGAAATTTGCGTGATATGGGGTGGGTCTTGCCTTAAGTCCTTTTGGTGTTAGCATAGGGTTTACCCGAATTTCAATGCGAAGTCTTCCCTTCTCTTCTCTTTAAGTGGAGTGGGGTGGCCGGCGAACGTTGAAATAGGATGCTTCCTAAAAATAAATAAAGAGTTAGTAACGTGTGAGTTGCAAATTTTAAAGCAATGGAAGTCAGGTGCTTTTAATTATCTGTTCAAGCGGCTTTGTGAATTAATTAACCCGACACATGGTGCGATGATAAGCCTTCCGGACAACCTGCGTACCTTGCCCTGTGCCTCCTGTAAAATTGAAACCAGACAGTCCCAGACTGCATCCGCGCAACCGCAACCGCGACCGCTATGACGTCGCCGCGTTGGTCGTTTGTCTTCCAGCATTGGCGGCATTTGTCACAAAAAGCAAGTCGGGTGACGATACGATTGACTTCACCAAGCCCGAAGCGGTTAAGTTGCTCAACCGCGCCCTGATCCTTCACAATTATGGTTTAGAAACGTGGGATTTTCCCGATAAGAACCTGTGTCCTCCAGTTCCTGGACGAGCGGATTATGTGCACTACATCGCCGATGTGCTTCGAGAAAACCATTTCGGCTCCATCCCCGAGGGACCACAGACAACCTGTTTAGATGTTGGAGTTGGGGCGAGTGCGATCTATCCGATTGTTGGAATTGTGGAATACGGGTGGTCCTTCATAGGATCGGATGTCTCGGAAGAATCCTTGACCTCTGCGGAGGCCATCAAGGCAGGGAATCCTGGTTTGCTAAACAACTTGGACTTGAGACTCCAACCGGAAGGGAAGCGGATTTTTCATGGAATGCTGAAGCCGACGGACCGCGTGGACGCGGTTCTGTGCAATCCGCCCTTTCACGCTAGCGCTGAAGATGCCATTCAAGGAACTCTCCGCAAGACGCGCAATCTTACGGGTGGCCAACAGCAAAGTCCGATGTTGAATTTCTCCGGAATTGCAAAGGAGTTGATCTTCGAAGGAGGGGAAGTGAAGTTCATCCAAACGATGATGCGAGAAAGCCGGAGTTTCTCCAAAAACGTATTTTGGTTTTCTTCCCTCGTTTCCAAGCAGTCCCACCTCAAGGCGCTGTACCACGAATTGAAAGCGATCAAGCCCGTCGAAATCAAAACGATTCCCATGGGAACGGGCAACAAGTCCACACGCATTGTAGCGTGGACGTTCCTATCGAAAGAAGAGCGCAAGGAGTGGCGTGAGCAGAAGACGGCCACGGCTCCTAAAAGCTGAGATCTTTATTTCCACTTGATGTTGCATCCCATGGAAGGGATTTGGCCAGTTGAGGCAACCTCGTGGCCTGCCAACATGGTGCGCACAACGTCGCGCAAATCGTGACCTGTCACAGGGATGCCGTTGCCGGGACGTGAAGCGTCAAATTGGCCGCGGTATATGCACATTTGATGGGCGTCAAACACACTAAAATCTGGAGTGCATGCGGCATCATAGGCCCGCGCCACGGCCTGGCTTTCGTCGTAGAGATAGGAAAAGGGGAAGTTCTTTTCGATGGCCAATGCCTTCATGAAGGTGAATCCATCTTGTGGATGGGTGCTGACATCGTTGCTGGAAATAGCAATGACGTTGACGCCGAGCGCTTGCATGTCATTTCCGAAAGCAACCAAGCCGTCCAACAGATGCACCACAAAAGGGCAGTGATTGCAGATAAACATCACGACGGTCGGCCCGTCTTGCATCAATTCTTGTGACGAAAGCATCGCGCCATCGATAGCATTGGGAAGTTGGAAGTGCGGAGCGTTGAAGCCGAGGGGGAGATCGGTGGTGGGAGTGATGGCCATGGTATTCAGGTGATGTTGGGAGGAGAGGCTGGGTGCAATGCGTGTGTTTTGATTTCAAGAACCCCATCGGCTTGGATCAATTCAAAATCCAGGCGGTAGAAGATGCAAGAGGGTTCCAAAACAAATGACGTGTGTCCATGCACAACGAAGTCAGTTTGTGAACGCACTTCAAACGATTGGCGATACAACGTTGGGAGCTGTGCTACGGAAATATCGGGGTGTCCAAATGGCTCCTCGATGAGGCTAGGCGAAGGCCATTCCGTGGTGGTTTGAGCCAACTGGATGAAGGCGTTGTCTTCGACGAAAAGTTGGAAACGGCCCAACATATTTTGAGGGTCATTCGGCGAAATCACGTAGCTTCCTCTGTTAAAATTTAGGTGAGATGAAATGCTCCAACCTTCACTATTAGAGCCTTTTAAGCTTAAGTTCAAAGCACATCCATCAGGCGGTAAAGCATGCCGTGCGGGTGCTTTCAATGCAGCTGTCTTGGACTCATTTTGGAAGACGAATTTCAATGTTCCACCTTGGGTCAGTTCTTTCGCGTGAATGCGTGTGCCCGCGATGCGAACACCATTCCAGTACACGGATTCCACGGCAAATCGATCAACCGCGTTGCCTTCCGTTTCAATGTTCAAAATGCGGTCATCACCCAATTGTACCGTAGCTCTGGAAACGGAAGGGCTACCCAATTCATACCACCCCGATCCGGGAGCGACCGGATAGAATCCCAAAGCGCTAAACAAATACCACGCAGACATTTGCCCCGCATCGTCATTGCCGCAAAGCCCATTGACATCCGGTCCATACATGCGGTCGCAAATCATGCGCACGCGTTCCTGTGTTTTTTCAGGTGCACCTGCCGCGTTGTAGAGGTAGGCGATGTGGTGTCCGGGTTCATTGCCGTGGACGTAGTTGCCGATGATCCCATCGCGAGAGATGTCCTCGGTGTGGGCGAAGTAGTGATCGTCCAACTCTATGGTGAACAGAGAATCCAGATGGGCGATGAACGCTTCGGGCCCCCCATGCCAGGCGATCAAGGAGTCGTTGGCGTGCGGAACATACAGCCCATAATTCCAAGCATTGCCTTCAATGAATCCTTGACCGTGGGTGTCCAGCGGATCGAATTCCTTTCGGAAGGTGCCGTCCGCAAGCCGCGGGCGCATGTATCCAATCGAGGCATCCCAAACGGCTCGGTAGCTAGAAGCACGCAAGTCAAATTCAGCCATGACATCCGCATTTCCCGCGGCCTCTGCAAGCCGCGCGATGCACCAGTCATCATAGGCGTATTCCAGCGTTTTGGATACCGAGGAATGGCTCAAATCATCCGGGACATAGCCATACTCCATATAATCCCCCAGTCCGTCGAAGTAGGGAACTTTGGCGGTTTGAACGGCAGCGTTCAAGGCTTCATTCAAGTCGATTCCGGGAACGCCGGTGGCTACAGCATCGGCCAATACCGAAACAGCGTGGTAACCGATCATGCACCAATTCTCATTGGCTTGATGGCTCCAAATGGGCAGCATACCGTGCACGCTTTCCCCAGCATGGGCGAGCATGCTCTGGACCATGTCAGAAGCAAGCTCAGGCTGCGTCAAGTTCATCCAAGGATGCAGTGCGCGGTAGGTGTCCCAAAGCGAAAAGACCGTGCAATTCGTAAAGCCATCCGAAGTGTGAATGTTCTGGTCCAATCCGCGGTATTGGCCGTCCACATCTTCAAACAAAACGGGACTCAGCATGCTGTGGTACAACGCCGTGTAAAACGTCATAGCATCTTCTGTGCGCAACGGTTCAATGTTCACGCGAGAAAGTGCTTGTTCCCAAGCCGCATCGGCATCCGCGTGTCTGCGATCGAAATGCATCGATGGAGTTTCTTCCTCGAGGTTTGCCAGCGCTCCAGCGGTGCTTACACCTGAGAGAGCTACCCGAATGCCCAGAGTCTCTCCCGCGTCTAGGTTTCCAAAATCAAACCAGGCTTGAAGGTCCCTTCCTGCCATTTCCGGAAATCCATGGGTCTCGTCAAAGCGCCGGTAGAAGCCATTGTATGCCAGTTCCTGTCCGCGTTCATAGCCGTAGTCGAGGATAGGACGGTCAAAACGCATGGCGAAATGTACCAACCGCGTGCGGCCCCATCCCGTGGTTTGCCGGTAGCCAACTACGGTACTGTCGTTTTCAACGCGCACAAAGGTCCAGACGTTTTTGTCGGGGTGGTGGTAGATGTTGTAGGTCAAATCCAAAACGACGTGCGCATGTCCCCCGGAATCGTATGTATACCGGTGCAATCCCACGCGGTCAGTGGCCGTCACTTCGGCGGCGATGTCATACCGTTCAAAATGCGTGCGGTAAAATCCAGGCTCGGCGTGTTCGTTTTCTTTTAGGAAAGTGCTGCCAAATCGCGGGGCGCCCTGTTGGTCTCGCGTTAAATCCGGAGCGTCCACCGTGGGCATAAGCAACAAATCTCCGAGGTCACTGTGGCCCGTTCCACTGAATGAAGTGTGAGCGAAGCCGAGTACTGATGTGTCCGCATATTGATAGCCGGCACAGTAGCGGTAGGTTTCTCCGTTGTAAGAGCCGTCCTTTTGAAGCAGCGGTTCGTAACGCGTTTGCGGCGTGACTTGCACCATGCCATAAGGCCGTGTTGCTCCTGGGTACGTGTGTCCCATTTTAGCCGTACCGATCATGGGGTTGACCCACTGGGTCAAATCGGAGGGAGGAAGTAATAGAGCATCGGCAGGGTCTACATTACGCTGACATCCGTGAATGAGCGCCAAACCGGTCAGAGATACAAGGATCCAGAAGTATCTATTCATAAGGCCAAATCTACCTGAATTCGATCGCTTATTGAATTTGGAACAAGTGTATCAATTACACTAACTTTCAAAAAAAAACATGCGCCATTTTTCTGCGTTTATCCTTTCTTTTTGTTCGCTATTTGTCACTGCACAGCAATCGCTTCCATTTGACTTTGAAACGACCCCGACGACTGCAGATTTCCTTGATTTCGCTGGGGGGGTTGCAACTGTTATGGCAAATCCAGATCCTTCAGGAATCAATGAAAGTGCCATGGTGGCTCAGATTGTTCGAAATCCCGGAGATGTCTGGGCAGGAAGCAAAATCATTTTGTCGGACTATTTGGATCTCCAAACGATTGGGGGCTTCAA